>ENA-OPXC01002244-OPXC01002244.1-human-gut-metagenome-genome-assembly--contig:-NODE-2244-length-11815-cov-2.038010_pt1 | contig 11815 bp, 12 predicted proteins | sample MGYA00241512_ERZ502016 | MGnify/ENA primary metagenome ERZ502016 (study PRJEB25962, sample SAMEA2043043) | human gut metagenome | biome: human gut; feature: human-associated habitat; material: faeces...
CTATATTAATTATAAAAATATTATAAACTAAAAAATTTAGTAATGGAGTTATAAATGTCATTTAAAAAAGATGAAATGTTAATAATGCCGGCAGTTGATATTAAAAATGGCAAATGTGTACAGCTAGTCCAGGGACAACCCGGAAGTGAAATGATAGCTATTGAAAACCCTGAAAATGTTGCAAAACACTGGGAAGATTTGGGGGCTGAAAATTTACATATTATTGATTTGGACGGCACGATTGACGGAAAAACCAGCCTTGATGTAATTAAAAAAATATTGAAGGAAGTTAGTGTACCTATACAATTAGGCGGAGGCATAAGAAGCATTGATTATGCCAAAAGACTTCTCGATTTAGACATAGAAAGATTAATTATCGGAACTATGGGAATTGAACATCCTGAAACCATAACCAAACTGTCTGATGAATACGGATCAGAGCGAATAATGATTTCACTTGACAGTAAAGACAACCGGGTTGTAATTAAAGGATGGCAGGAAAAGATTGATAAAAGTCCGGCAGAACTTTCAAATGAATTTAAAGAACATGGAGCTGGAAGTATTCTTTTTACCAATGTTGATGTTGAAGGTTTATTAGGAGGATTTTATACTGAGCCGGTTATTGAGCTTAAAAACTCTGTTGACTTGCCGATTGTTTATTCCGGAGGAATAACCAGTATTTCCGATGTTAAACAATTAAATGAAAGTGGTGTTGAAGGTATCGTAATTGGTTCTGCACTTTACAAAGATAAAATCGATTTAAAAGAAGCTTTAAAATACCAAAACAGGTAGTGAAATTATGAAAAAAGTAATGGCAACAGGTACATTCGATTTATTGCATCCGGGACATGGAATTTACCTTAACGAAGCTAAAAAACTTGGAGGTAAAGACGCTAAACTTTATGTAGTAATTGCTCGTGATTCAACTGTTGAAAAAAGAAAAAGATACCCCATAGTTGGAGAACAACAACGTTTAGAGTTAATAAAGATGATAAAAGGAGTGGATGAAGCTTATCTTGGTAATGAAAATGGAGACTTCCTTAAAATTGTAGAAGAAATTAATCCTGACATAATAGCTATTGGTGCTGATCAAAGACATGACATTACTAAATTACAAAAAGCTATTAACAAAAGAGGATTAAAAGCTAAAGTGGAACGTGTGAAAACATACCACAATGCAGAATTAGACAGCAGCTGTAAAATTATTAAAAAAATAAAAAAAATGGATTTCAAAGGAAAAATAAACGATAATTGTGATTAGTGAGGTAAATAAATATGTATAATGTAGCAATAGTAGGAGCAAGTGGATATACTGGTGGAGAACTTCTCAGAATGTTATTAAATCATAGCGAAGTAGAAGTAAATGACATTACTTCAAGAAAATATGACGGAACACCTGCACATAAAATACACCCGCACATAAGAGATTCCGGATTAGTTTTCAAAAATAAACAGCCAAATGAATTGGACGCAGATATAATATTTACAGCCACCCCTCACGGAGCATCAATGAAAATAGTTCCGGAGTTACTTGAAACCGGAGCTAAAGTTATTGACTTAAGCGGAGATTACAGATACCGTGACACCAAAGTTTATGAAAAATGGTACGGATTGGAACATACCAGTGACATTAAAGGCGTTTATGGTCTTCCGGAAATTTACAGAGATGAAATTAAAAAAGCTGATTTGGTAGGAAATCCTGGATGTTTCCCAACAGGAGCAATATTATCCTCTTACCCTTTAGTAGATAATGATTTGGTTGACAGAATAGTCATTGATTCAAAAACAGGAGTTAGCGGAGCAGGAATAAATCCTTCAAGTACCACACATTACCCAAATATTGCAGATAATGTCAATCCCTACAAAATTTCTTCACACAGACATGTTTCTGAAATTCAGCAGGAATTACATGGGTTTGAAGATGTTAAAGTTTCATTTACCCCACATTTAGTTCCAGTTATTCGAGGAATCCAAACAACAAGCCATAGCTTCTTAAAAGAAGAGCATTCAGACATTACTCCTGATGAATTAAGAAAATTCTATGAAAAAACATACGGTAAAGAATACTTCATTAAATTAATGGATGATGGAGAAATTCCTCATTTAAGTTCTGTTAGAGGATCCAATTTTGTTCATATTGGAGGATTTGAAATTGATGATACCGGAAGAATTGTAATGCTGTCCTGTATCGATAATCTTGTTAGAGGTGCATCAGGTCAAGCTATACAAAATATGAACATAATGCTTGGATTAGATGAAACAACAGGATTAAACCATTTTGGACTTAATCCATAAAATATATAACACCCTAAAACAAACAAATAAAATCAAAGAGAGGGAGATAATATGAAAACTTTAATAATTTATTATTCCCAACACGGAAGTACAGAAGTTGTAGCTAGAACACTTGCAAAAGAGTTAAAAACTGATATACTCGAGGTTACTGATTTAAAAAATAGAAGTGGATTTAAAAATAAACTAACTTCCTGTATTGACTCAATTAAAGAAACAAAAACTGAAATAGCTCCTTCTGAAGTGGATTTAACAGAATATAATTCAATCTACATAGGAACTCCAACTTGGGCAGGAAAACCAACACCTGCAATTATAACATTAATTGACAGATGCAATTTAAGAGGAAAAGACATATACCTCTTTGCAACAATGACCGGCAGAGGGGGACAGGCCACAGTAGACAGAATGGCTGAAAAAGTAAAAGCACGCGGAGCCAGAGTTATTGAGACATTTACATTAAACACAAAGGATAAAGATATTGAAACTTTAATCAATGATACTGAAGTAATTATTGACATATTAGACTTAAAAATGTACAGTGGGTAAATTATGAGTGTTGATAAAAAATCTGAATTAAAAATTAGAGCTATTGAAAATGGTACAGTAATTGACCATATTACTGCAAACAAGTCATTACATATCCTTAAAATACTAGGGCTTCCAGACAGTGAAACTAAAAATGTTACAGTAGCTATGAATGTTTCATCAAAAGAAATTGGTAGAAAGGACATAGTTAAAATTGAAAACAGAGAATTAAACCACGAAGAACTTGACCAAATTGCATTAATTGCACCTAAAGCCAGTGTTAACATTATCAGAGACTACAAACCAGTGAAAAAAGATAAAATTATACTGCCTAATACAATTACTGGAATTATCAAATGTACCAACTCAAAATGCATAACCAATTATGCAAATGAACCTATAGCTCCTAAATTTAATGTTATAAACAACCATCCGCCAGTTGTCAGATGCCATTACTGTGAAAAATTAATTAAAACAGAAGATATCGAAAAACAATTCGAATAATCTTCCACTTATTTTTTTATAAAAAAAATCAGCCAATTAAATAATCAGCCAATCTTTTAGATAATGCCAGGATAGTTAAAATCGGAGGTTTTCCCGGAGAAATTGGTAACACACTTGCATCATCAACAAACAAACCTTTAATTTCAGTTTCCAGGTTGCTGTCTACAAATTTTCCAATAGCTGCACTGCCGCCGGGATGTGCTCCTCTGTAAACTGTAGAAGCTATTGTAGCTGGATTAACACCTGCTTTTTCCAGAATAAAACCTGCAGCAGCTGCACCTTCAGCCAAATACCGGATATCATTAATTGTGTTTATTTTAACAACATCCCCGTCATCAGTTATATATCCTTTGCATTCATCAGATGTTTTAACCATGATACTCAATATATCTTTAGGTTCAGCATCCTCCCCGATTTTAGACGGAATGAATGATGAGTAATGAGGTGACAGAACAAAGTTTTTGCCAGCAACAAGACCCGCCATCTGAACTTCAGTGTTGAAGTTAATGTCTTTTATAACTCCCCCTACTGAAACAAAGGGATCAAAGAACAGTTCCCTTCCGGCATCAATCCCTATTTTTCTTAAAATTAAAGCAGAACCAATAGCTCCGGCAGACAATACTACTGTATCAGAGTTCAATATTTCCCCTTTTCCATTTTTAATGAATTTGACTCCTTTTATCCGATTATCTTCAGTTATCAAGTCAGTGATTTCAGCTTCATCAATGAATTCTGCACCATTTTCAATAGCTATGTCAACAAAGTGTTTTCCTGTCCATTTTGCATCAACAGGACATCCAAATGCACACTGACCACACTGAATACATTTTTCTTCATAAATAGCTTTCGGCATTTTAATCGGATTTAAACCCAGTTCTTCAGCTGCATCCAAAAATAATTGTGTTCCTTTGCCTATATGAGTGTCATCCAAACCATGAACCTTAATCAGATTTTCAACATAATCATATTCTTCTGAAAGATTAATTCCATAATCATATAACTCCTCATCTAATGCCCTAACCATGTTAGCCATTGAAACCATTGTTGAACCTCCAACACATGTAGCTGTAAGCAAATCAACACTGTCATTGTATTTATCATAATAATTAAAAGCATCTTTAGAGTCAATATATTTTCCTTTTTCGATTATGGTTACTGGCACATTAGATTTAGCTAATTCCATTGCTAATATTGCTCCTCCTGCTCCAGAACCTACAATTATTACCATTTAATCACCTTATAACTTTTAAAAAAAATCTATAACATGAGTTATATTTTTTATTATATTTAAACACCAATTATATATTTGGAAAAAGAAATAAAAAAAGAATTCCCTTTATTACAACACATATATTAAACTTAAACTCTAAAAATAGATAATAATATATTATCATGGATATGAAACAATGAATGAAAATCTTGATTTATTTGAAAAAGTCATTAACAAAACCATTCCCAAAGTAGATTATGTGGATATCAGAGGCGGAAACGGAAATAACACCTCCATAATCATGAAAGACGGAGAAGTACAGGAAATCAACACAGGAAACTCTTTAGGTATAAGAATAAGAGTTTTAAATAATGGTGCATGGGGATTTGCTTATACAAATGATTTATCAAAATTAGATGAAATAGCACAAACTTCTATAAAGATATCAAACTCCCTTAAAGGAGATGAATCATTGTCTAAAGCAGATATAATCCAGGATAAAGTATCTACTGATGTTAAAATACCTTTCAGTGATGTTTCAATAGAAGAAAAAAAAGAAATAATGTCTGAAGCCAGCAAAGCTGCCAGTTTAAAAGAAGTAACCAGCACTACTGTTTCCTATTCCGATTCACAAAGTCAGGAAGTTATCTTAAGCAGTGAAGGTACAAGCATTGAAATGAACACAAATAGGGTTGCAATGTTTTTAAATGCTGCTGCAAGTGATGGAACCATGATGCAAATTGGACACAACAGTATTGGTGGAGTAAAAGGCTTTGAAGCTATAAGTGACGAAGACATTGAAGCTTTTGGAAGAAAAATAGGTGAAAAGGCTGTAAGATTATTGAAAGCTGAAAGTGCACCTTCAGGAAGATTCCCAATTATTGCTGACCCTAATTTAACCGGAGTATTTGTTCATGAAGCATTAGGTCATGCAGTAGAAGGGGATCTGATTTTGCAAAATGATTCAATTCTTAAAGATAAATTAGGAAGCAAAATAGGTTCAGACATAGTCAATATCTACGATGATGCAAGCTTAAAAGACGGATTCGGATATTATCCTTATGATGTGGAAGGAGTTAAAACCAAACCTAATCAGCTAGTAAAAGACGGTAAATTAATATCTCTTTTAAATTCAAGAGAAACCGCATCAAAATTAAATATGGAATCTTCAGGAAATGCAAGATCAATAATAGCTGACAAACCAATTGTAAGAATGAGTAACACTTACTTAAAACCTGGAGAGATGTCTTTTGAAGAGTTGATAGAAGATATTCCTGACGGAATTTATCTTAAAGGCTCAAGAGGCGGACAAGTTGATACCGGAAAAGGAATATTCCAGTTCAATGCTGCAGAAGGATTTAAAATAGAAAACGGAGAAATAACCACTCCGTTAAGAGATGTTTCATTATCCGGAAATATATTAGAAACCCTAAAAAATGTTGACGCTATCGGCAATGACTTTGAACTAAGTGTTGGATTCTGTGGAAAAGACGGTCAGACTGCACCGGTAGGTGACGGCGGACCACATACAAGAATTTTAAATGCTTTAGTTGGCGGAAGTAGCTAATAAAGAGGTGTAATAAAAAATGATAATCCAAGAACATGGAGAATATTTGTTAAATATAGCTAAAAAAGCAGTAAAAACTTATCTTGAAACCGGCGAACAAATTCTTGTTCCTGAAGACTGTCCTGAAGAACTTAAAGAAAAATTAGGTGTTTTTGTAACTTTAAACAAAAATAATCAGTTAAGAGGATGTATCGGATATCCTGAACCTATTGAAAGTGCAATTCAGGCAACAATCAGTGTAGCAATTGCAGCGGCATCTGAAGACCCAAGATTTCCGCAGGTAATTCCTGAAGAATACGATAATCTGGAATTTGAGGTTACAGTTTTAACAAAACCCCAATTAATGGAAATTGCGCATCCAAGTGAATATCTAAACAATATCAAAATCGGCAAAGATGGATTAATGATTAAAAAAGGATATTCAAAAGGATTGCTGCTTCCTCAAGTAGCAACTGAAAATAACTTTGATGTAGAAACTTTTTTAGAACATACCTGTATGAAAGCAGGAATTAGTGCAGACAGCTATTTAGACGAAAGCTGTGATGTATACACATTCCAGGGGCAAATATTTAAATAGTGATAACTTCTGCAAGAAGTATTAAAAGCATGCAACGAAAATAAAGACAAATAATAATCTAAAGTGTTATGTGGAAATACCATTTATCCACATCAACTCTTTAAGATATTTTTCATATCCACCATTAAATGCAACAACACAGTCCCAATGAATAGCTTCATTTGAATAAGCTGTAATTTTTAAAATATGATATTTCATAAATATCCTAATATTAATGAATTGCTGTTAGAAAATGTCGATTTCCATACACATTTCGAAGAATAGTTTATCTTTAGCATCTCAATGTCAAAAGCATTTTTAGTTATCTTGTCAAGATTGTCAAGTCCTGTTTTAATGTCTGTAACCTGTTGCTGAAGAATTACATCAATAGCTATACTTATACTTCTTGATGAACATTAATGTCAGTTATTTGTCTTTGTTTATAGAGTGTATTATATTATTTATACAATCTAGTCATTGTATTTTTTTTCTTCAAAATAAAAATTAAGAAAATACACACTATTTCAGCAGAAAGCATATATACTGGATAAATAAGTAAATTATGGAGTTAGATAAATGGTTAATGAATCTTTTTATTTAGAAATAATGAACTTGATAGCTAGTAAAACTGAAGGTCAATATTGGGATTTTAAAAGAGAACCCCATAAAAACAATGAATCATTAGTGCATGATATTCTATGCCTAGCTAATACAAAACACGATGGAGACAGATTTTTAATTATTGGTGTGGCCGATCCCAGTAAAAATTGTGAAATTATCGGTTTGGATGAAAATACTCCTAAAAGAAAAAAAGAAGCCGAATTGAATGATTGTTTAAACAGTAAAGAATTTGGAGGGGGGAATGTCCCAATTGTTAATGTTCGTACATTAAATATTGATAATAAAGAAATTGATATTATCATAATAAAAAATGATACGCAAAAACCTTATTATTTAGAGAAAAATTATGGTATTGTAAAAGCTTACCACATTTATACAAGAACCGGTGATAGGAATACTCCTAAAGACAAGAATGCAAATTTTGCAGATATTGAATATATGTGGAAAGAACGTTTTGGTCTTAATTTAGATGTTGAAGAAAGATTCGAATTCTACCTAGATGATATTGATAATTGGATGGATGAATTTGAAACAAAAGAAACTGCATTGTATAAACCAGTGCCGGAATTTTCAATTGAGTTAACAGAATTTAATGAAAGTGATTATGTAGAACCATTCAACACATTTTATTTAGATAATTCCCTTTTGTACGGCAATATATTATTTAAATATAATTCCAATGTCATTTTTCAATGTGAGTATGCTTATTGTGATGGAGGCAGACTTTTAATTCCAGCACCCAAATTACATAGCTACATTGACAAAAATGGTGAAAAAATCTATTTTTATTATTACAATTTAGATGCTATTGAAGGCAAATTCGCAAAATTAATTAGTAAAGACAGTTTTGAATTTGAATGTAGAATTCGTAGCTTCCCATTTATTGTAGTGAAAAATGAAACCATTTTAAATAAATTTGTTGAATATTTAAAAGAAAATATAACTAAATCAGATATTCCTTCAAATATTATGTTCAATACAGGAGATCCTAATAAATATACTTCATCAGTGAATTTAGATAGCTTAGTTTATATTGAATCAATATTTGACGAATGGAAATCAGATTATGAAAAGGTTTAAGTGGAGATTAATTTAATTACCTCCCCCAATATTATCAAAAATTTTTCCAGCAATTAAATAACAACTTCAGATAAAATTTTATAAAAAAATTGATTGAAAAGTACTAAGTGATACTACTTATATCGAGTTTCAATATGATTAAGAACATTGATAAATTTTTAATTTCTATTTTATTTTCACCACATTATTTTGCATTTTATGGAAATCATAATTTCGATATACCCCTAAGCAACTGATTATGGAAATGTTATAACCAACTAATAATTGGGACTTCATCCACAAGTTTAATTAAGCATCCTAGCTAAATATTATATAATATATTAAAAGAGAAGCAGTATAAGTAACTGATATTTAAAGTGATAACAATGATGATACCTACAATACCCACTCCTGATGAATTACTTGATAAAGGATTTAGGAGAGGGAAAAAGCAAGCAGATTTAATGAGAACACAGAAAATACCAAAGCATCTGAAAGGAAAAAGAATTGAAGAAAGAAGAGTTATAACTTCTTGTCAGGTAATCAAAGACAAATTAAAATCCATTTTAGATAGTGTTCCGGATATAGAAGACCTTCCCCCATTTTATCAGGATTACATTGACATTACTGTTGGTGTGGATGATATGAAACAGGCTCTTGGAGGGCTTAACTGGGCTTATGGTATTTTAACACAACTTGAAAAAGAATACGGAAGTAAAATCAGGAAAAATCCGTCAGAAAAGGCAACTACCCTTCAAAAACAGGCCTACGGTAGAATTGCATCTGTTGTAAACAAAATCAAAAAGGATTTGGATTTTCTGGATTTTGCAAAAGCTAACTTAAGAAACATGCCTACAATTGACTTTGATGCAACAACAATTGTAATTGCTGGATTTCCAAATGTGGGAAAATCCACACTTCTTAACCAGATATCTGGAGCAGACCCCCAAATAGCCAACTATCCTTTTACAACTAAAGGTATTCAAATAGGGCATGTGGAAAGACATTGGAAAAGTATTCAAATTATTGACACTCCCGGACTTTTAGACAGACCGGTTTTAGAAATGAATGATATTGAATTAAATGCAATAGTGACTTTGGAACATTTGGCGGATGCTATTTTATTTATTTTCGATGCATCCGAAACCTGCGGATTTGGTCTGGAAAGTCAGTACAATTTATTAAAACAGATTGAAAAAATATTTGACAACATTCCTGTAATCTACCTATTTAATAAAATGGATCTTATTGAAGACACCAGCTATGTGGAACAGTATGTTGATGAATTAGATAACTCCATTTTCATATCAGCTATTGAAGGAGAAGGTATTGATAAAATAAATAAAGTTTTAGACTCTGTTAAAAAAATAGAAAGAAATGAAGAATACCTCACATATTTTTCATGTAAAGACCGAAAAGGAAAATATGTATCATGGAGTAGTTCAGAGAATAATTACACGTTATTGAACTTCTGGGCCAGTTGGGATAAAGCAAGTGTATCCGTACGTGATTCACTAGCAAAAATGGTAAAGGAATTTCCGGAAAAGAAATTCAGAGTACTCAACATCTCACTTGACTACGAAAAAAAGAAATGGCTTGAAGCTTGTAAAGAAGACAGCAAACAATGGATTGAAATCTGCGACTACAAAGGCTGGAGCAATCAGGTTGTCAAACAGAATAACATACATAAACTGCCTGCAAATATTTTAATAGACCGCAACCGAAAAGTCCTTGGTAAAGACTTAACGGAAAAAGATCTGTATACGACAGTAGAGCAACTTATCAAAAAAGAGGAAAAAAAATAAAATAATCTCTTCATGTTAACCAAATTATTCGGAGCAGCGGTACAAGGTATCGACGCAACAATTGTGACCATTGAAGTCAACAGTTCACGCGGTATTAAATTTTTTCTAGTCGGTTTACCCGATTCTGCCGTAAAAGAGAGTCATGAACGCATCATGTCTGCACTGCAAGTCAACGGTTATAAATTTCCCACCTGCCAGATTGTTGTAAACATGGCACCTGCTGATATCCGAAAGGAAGGATCATCATACGATCTTCCCCTGGCTATCGGTATACTTGCTGCTACAGGAACTGTGTCATCCGACAAACTGAACCGTTACCTAATCATCGGAGAACTAGGATTAGACGGTAATTTGCAGCCTATCAAAGGAGCACTTCCTATTGCTATATGCGCCCGTGAACAAGGACTGGAAGGATTAATTCTTCCCAAGCAGAATGCCCGAGAAGCTGCTGTTGTCAACAACCTGAAAGTATATGGAGTAGAAAATATTACTGAGGTAATTGAATTCTTCAACGGGATTCGTACCTTAGAACCAACAATAGTCAATACCCGAGAAGAGTTTTATCGAAGCCAGGATAACTTCCCTTTCGATTTTGCCGACGTAAAAGGACAAGAAAATGTAAAGCGCGCACTTGAAGTTGCAGCAGCAGGCGGACACAACCTCATTATGATAGGCGCACCGGGTAGTGGAAAATCAATGATGGCGAAATGCCTTCCAAGTATTCTTCCCCCTCTGACACTGGCAGAAAGTCTGGAAACAACTAAGATACACTCAGTTGCCGGAAAGCTTGGTAAAGATTCTTCATTGATAGCTGTACGCCCTTTCCGCAGCCCTCATCATACAATCTCACAAGTTGCCATGGTAGGTGGCGGAAGCAGTCCCCAGCCTGGAGAAATCAGCCTTGCCCACAACGGTGTACTCTTTCTTGACGAGCTGCCTGAATTCAACCGGAGCGTACTCGAAGTCCTTCGTCAGCCACTTGAGGACCGTCGGATAACTATTTCACGTTCTAAATATACATTAGAATATCCTGCCAGCTTTACGCTCATAGCCTCCATGAATCCCTGTCCATGCGGCTATTATAATCACCCAACGCGTCACTGCGTATGCAGCCCCGGACAAGTTTAACGTTATCTGAACAAAATATCCGGTCCGCTACTCGACCGTATTGATATACAAATAGAGATAGTTCCCGTTCCTTTCGAAAAACTGTCTGAACAGACTAAAGGTGAATCAAGTGCAGCTATACGCGAACGAGTTATCCGGGCAAGACAGATACAAGCCAGCCGATTTGCTCATGACGCAGGAGTCCACTGCAACGCACAAATGTCATCACGTCTGTTACACCAATATGCACTTCCAGACGAAAAAGGGCTCTCATTACTTCGCAATGCCATGGAGCGTTTCCATCTTTCAGCACGTGCCTACGACCGCATTCTGAAAGTATCAAGAACTATTGCCGACCTGGAAAATGCCGAACACATACAGCCTCATCATTTGGCAGAAGCCATCAGCTATCGGAATCTCGACAGAGAGAACTGGGCTGGATAATAACAATGAATATAAACAGAAGAGAATTATTTCATCATCAGCACTATCTTTTTTCATATATTTGTTTTACATTTGTGACAAACAAATATGCAATAAATATGAAAACGTCGATAACAAGTCTT
>ENA-OPXC01002247-OPXC01002247.1-human-gut-metagenome-genome-assembly--contig:-NODE-2247-length-11811-cov-3.204406_pt1 | contig 11811 bp, 6 predicted proteins | sample MGYA00241512_ERZ502016 | MGnify/ENA primary metagenome ERZ502016 (study PRJEB25962, sample SAMEA2043043) | human gut metagenome | biome: human gut; feature: human-associated habitat; material: faeces...
TATGTAACCGACAGCGACGGACAGTTCACCACAAAAGAATATGTCTGCGACAGCGACTGGACAGTAAGAGAAATCACACCGTCCGAGGGCTATCTTCTTGATAAGACAGTACACAAGGTAGGTGCAGAACCAAAGCTCTTTACGATTGAACACAACCTTGTTTCTAACGATGTTACCGAACAGGTTATGAAAGGAAATATCGCTATCATCAAACACACCGATGACGGTGAAACAAAGATTGAAACACCTGAAAGCGGTGCAACTTTTGAAATCTATCTTAAATCTTCCGGAAGTTTTGAAGCAGCAGAAGAAGATGAACGAGATACTGTTGTCTGTGATGAGAACGGTTTTGCTAAGACAAAGGATATGCCTTACGGCGTATATACCGTTCATCAGACCAAAGGTTGGGAAGGTCGTGAGTTTATGAAAGACTTTGATGTTTTCATTTCTCAGGACGGACAGACCTACCGTTATCTCATCAACAATGCCAACTTTGAGTCATATATTAAGGTCGTAAAGGTTGATGCAGAAACAGGCAAGACAATCCCGTATGCAGGTGCAGGTTTCCAAATCTATGACCCTGCCGGTAACAAAGTAAGTATGACATTTACTTATCCTACACCGACAACCATCGACACATTCTATACCGACGTAGACGGTCAGCTTGTTACACCTGAAAAACTGGACTATGGCAAGGGATATTCACTTGTTGAGGTTCAGGCTCCGTATGGATATGTACTCGACAGTACTCCTGTTTCCTTTGATGTAACAGAAGAAAATTCCACACAGGAAGGTGGTATCACATTGATTAAGGTGGACAAGCCGAATATGGCACAGAAAGGTACGATTTTCGTTGAGAAAACCGGCGAAGTATTCTTTGGTGTCAATGTATTCGGCAAGGAAGATAAAGATGTGATTTATCAGCCAGTATATAAGGTCAAAGGACTTGCAGGGGCAGTTTATGAAATCACAGCCGATGAAGATGTTATCACACCGGACGGCACACTTCGTTATCACAAGGGCGATGTGGTAGATACCGTAACAACCGATGAGGATGGCATTGCCAAGAGCAAGGAACTCTATCTCGGTAAATACACCGTTGTTGAAACCAAAGCACCGACAGGTATGGTTATCAACAAAGAAAAGCATTCGGTGGAACTCGCTTATGCCGGTCAGGATGTTGCGGTAACAGAAACCTCAACAAGTTTCTATAACGAAAGACAGAAAGTGAAGATTTCTCTTGAAAAAATCTTAGAGCAGGACGAAATCTTTGGTATCGGCAAGAATGATGAAATCAAAAACATCAGTTTCGGACTCTATGCAAAAGAAGATGTTGTATCTTCAAGCGGTACAGTAATTCCGGCAGACGGATTGATTGAGATTATCACTCTTGATGGCAACGGAAAAGCAACGGTAAACACCGACCTTCCGTTTGGCAGTTACTATATCAAGGAAGTTGCCACAGACGAGCATTATATCCTCTCTGATACACAGTATCCGTTCACATTCGAGTATGTCGGTCAGGATACCGAAACGGTTGAAATCAAGGTAAATGACGGTAAGCCGATTGAGAACAAACTCATTTACGGTTCTGTATCCGGTAAGAAGATTGACGAGAACGGAGAAGCACTGGGCGGTGCTTTAATCGGTATTTTCAAAGCAGATGAAACCGAGTTTACAAAAGAACACGCTATTATGACTGCCACATCTGAAAAGGATGGCAGTTTTTCTTTTGCCAAAGTTCCTTATGGAAAATGGATTGTAAGAGAAATCGAAGCTCCTGAAGGCTTTGTCCTTGATGATACTTCTTACGAAGTAAACATTGGGGAGAATGAGCAGGTTATTGAAGTGAAAATCACAGATGAGTATATCTACGGTAACATCGAGCTTACCAAAGTGGACGCTGATTATCCGGATAACAAACTGACAGGTGCAACCTTTGAGGTGTATAAGGATGTTAATGGCGACGGTAAACTGAACGATGGCGATAAACTTATCGGAAATCTTGAAGAAACCGTAACCGGTATCTATGAGATGAAAGAACTTCTCTACGGTAAATATCTTGTAAAGGAAACCAAAGCACCGGAGGGATTTGTGTTTGATAAGGGTGTTTACTCCGTATTCATTGAAAAAGATGAAACTACCTACAAGGTAGAAAACAAAGCGGGAGTCGGATTTATCAACGAAGCAATGAAAGGCAACCTAAAAATCAAAAAGACATCTTCCGACGGTAAGGTGGAAGGCTTCACTTTCAGAGTAACAGGTGTAAACGGTTATGACAGCACATTTACAACCGATAAGAATGGCGAAATCTCCGTAGAGGGACTTCGTATCGGCGAATATACGGTGTCTGAGGTCAGCGACAATGTATCTGCCGGATATATTTTACCAGCCGATAAGAAAGTGACCGTAAAGGTCGGCGAAACGGTAGAAATCGAGATGCACAATAAACTTCGTGATACACCGAAAACCGGCGATGACAGAAAGACCAGTCTTTGGGTAGCACTTGCAGGTGCTTCTGCACTCGGTATCGTTGCAACGGTTGTTGCTTCCAAGAGAAAGAAGAAAAAGGAGGGCAATGAATAATGGACGCAAAGACAATCGTAGCAGTTGTTTTGGTCGCCTTTATTATCGGCGGCTTTATCTTCTTGCAAATTAAGAACAGAAAGAAATAAGGAACGCTTGTGTGGGCGGAGTGAAAACTTCGCCCACCGTTCTTTTACGGAGGTGCATTATGAATAAGCAAAAGACGGTTGACAGCAAGGTGCTTGCAATACTCAGAGAATGCCCCGAAACGAGGTATGACGATATGCAGCTTATCCTTTGCTATTACAACCGATACAGCTATATGAGAGTCGGAGATTTACCGCTTGAGGATATAGTCAACAACTATAAAGGCTACGGCTTCACAGGAAGTTCTCAATGCGGTGGGCATTGCTACAAGCGACATTGCTGAAATGGCATTGCTCCCTGTCAGCAGAACAATCAGCACGCTCAGCAAGGAAAATCGCATAATTGATGAACAGGAGCAATCCGAATACAATAAAGACATCAAAGACGAAAGGAGTCAAAGCGATGAGCGAAATCACATACACGATGGTGGGAGACTACAATCTTCCGAACCTGACTCTGCCCGAACAGCCGGAGGTCATTCAGGGCAAATGGTCGCAGATGAGGAGAACTTATCTGAAGGAACACCACAAGGTTCAGTATTACAATCTCCTGACGAAAGGGATACTGAGCAGTCATCTGTCGGAAGTTCAGCAGAGGGCGACCGAGTTGGAGGAAACGCTTATCAAACAGATGGCGGAGAAAGAGGGACTGACGGAACAGATGAAAGCGGACGATATGATGAATTGGGTTCGCTTGATGAACAACATCAGGAACTCGGCACAGGAAATCGTGAAAGCACAGGTAATATTCGTTTAGAGTATTACGATAGAAGCAACGAGGACAAGAGCCTACCGTTTTTTGGTAAGGACGATACTATCCGAGAGATACTCGGTACTACACCGCATTTATCGGCTTCTCTTGAAGATATTAAGGACTTCTATGAGAGAAATAGCGATAGCGATGCCAGAACCGAATATATCAAGAGTATCTTCAATAACGACTATACCGAACTCACATTGCAGGACGGGAGAACCGTAGGTTACAAGACATTTCAAAATGTTTTGCACCTTTGGGAAGGTCATTATGACAGCAGAACTGCACAGAGTTTCTATAACTGGAGCGTGATTGCACAGCATTTTGAAGCAATGCGACTTTTGGGAGAATTAAATGACAGAATGAAACCGCTACCGTCGGCAGACGGACAGATGAGTTTCATATTAGACGGTCAGGCAGAGGACAAAACCTCTGCCTTTACTTTTTCTCAGGAGATTATTGACGCAGTTCTGACTCGTGGAAGCGGCATTTATGAAGGTAAAATGCGTATCTATGAGCAGTTTCAAAAGAGTTTATCTTCAAAAGAAAATGCAGACTTTCTCAAAAACGAATACGGTTGGGGAGGTTCATACCCTGTCATTATCGGTGCAGGTATTGATGAAAACCACGATGGGAAAGGCATAACTCTTTCAAGAGGATTTGGAAACGACGTACCCAAACTCACTCTTAAGTGGACACAGGTTGAAAAGCGTATTGGGGAACTTATCCGTGCAGACAGATACTTAAATCCAAAGGAAAAGGAGCAGTATCCGCAGTGGCTTGAGAAGCAGGAAGTAAGACGAGCAGAAATCGAGGAGCAGAAAAGAAACCGAGAAATTCTTTCTACTGCACCACCTGAAGAAGGGGAGCAGACAAATGATGATGACATTATCGGTAAGGAAGTTGTGATTGACGACCGCCGATTTGTTATTGAAAGCGTCGGTAAAATAAGCGGCGATGTTTCTATGCGTGATGTTACTTTCGAGGACAGCGTAGGCTTCCCGATTAACCGTGTAGAGAAGATTGATTATGTCCGCAGTCTGCTTGACGAGCAAACACAGGAACAGCAATTACCTGATACTCGATATGAATATCATCTTGGAGACACCGTATATATCGGTGCTTCGGAGTATGAAATCTTATCTTTTGATGATGAGAGAGTAATGCTTTACGATACAGAAATGCCACTGTTTAACAAGGAGTTTGAGCGTGCTGAATTTGACCGCAAAGTGCAGGAAAACCCGCTTAATGACCACTTGAGGGTAAAGGTATTACCTGTCGCAGAAAAAGCTGATACAGGCGAAAATATCACACAGAGTGATACCGAAACCGAACAGAAAACAGATTATGAGGATGCGTTTTTCATTAACAAAGAACAGGAAACTGTGACTTGGATGTACTTTAATTCCGACAGTAGTGCCGGCGGTCAGTATGTCACAAATATGCTTTCTTTTGATGAAATCAGAAATGCTGCAAAGAGTCATAAATCAGCAGAGGAATTCTTTGATTACCTCGGCAGTATCGCAAATCAAGCACTTGCCGATGTGGGTACGGATTGGTTTGAAGAAGCAGAGAATGTTTTCAGGCAGACACCGGATTTTACAGAATGTACGACTGAAACAATGGAAGCACTCATTGAAAATACCGAAAGAAGCGATATGGTAGCAACCAATATCGGCAATGTTCCGATTGAGGATTACAGAGAAATTGTTGCAAATCAGAATGGCTTTGACAGCTACGATGAGATGTATAACGAGGGTATCCGTATCGGTAACGGGTATGACAAAGAGCCTGAACCGATGAAACCGCAGTGGGAAAATAAAAAGAGTAAGGTTAGGAGTTTCGACCTGCACCCGGATATTTCGATGGCAGAGAGAAATACTTTTGATTTGCATTCCAATCCCGTTGAACAAGTCGGCAAGAAAGAACGCTTTCGCAGAAATACAGAAGCAATAAAGGTACTCAAAGAATGTGAGTTTGAAAACAGATTTGCTACACCCGAAGAACAGCTTATTTTGTCGAAATATGTCGGCTGGGGAGGTTTATCAGAAGCCTTTGATGAAAATAATTCGGCGTGGGCAGATGAGTTTGTTGAGTTATATACCGCACTCTCGCCCGAAGAATATGCCGCCGCAAGAGAAAGTACACTGACTGCCTTTTACACTCCTCCCGAAGTTACCGACGCTATCTACAAGGCTATGGAACAGATGGGATTTAAGGAGGGCAACCTGTTAGAACCGTCCTGCGGTATTGGTAACTTTATCGGTATGTTGCCGGAGTCGATGAGAAATACAAAGATTTACGGTGTGGAGCTTGATAAGATTTCGGCAGGAATTGCACAGCAGCTTTATCAAAAATCTTCCATAGCGGCACAGGGATTTGAAGAAGTCAATGTGCCAGACAGCTTCTTTGACGGCGTTGTGGGAAATGTTCCGTTTGGCGATTTCAAGGTGCTTGATAAGAGATACGATAAGTACAATTTCCTTATTCACGACTATTTCTTTGCAAAGTCTTTGGATAAGTTAAGACCCGGCGGTGTGATGGCACTTGTTACAAGTAAAGGAACGATGGATAAAACAAATTCGTCGGTCAGAAAATATATCGCCCAAAGAGCCGACCTTTTGGGAGCAATCAGACTTCCAAATGATACTTTCAAAGGCAATGCCGGTACGGAAGTTGTATCGGATATTTTGTTTTTGCAAAAGCGTGACAGGCTCATAGATATTGAACCCGATTGGGTACAGCTTGGCACAACTGATGACGGTATCACGATGAACTCGTACTTTGTGGAACATCCCGAAATGATACTTGGCGAGATGAAAATAGTAAGCGGTCGCTTCGGAGAAGAAGTAACCTGCATACCGTTTGAAAATGCAGATTTATCCGAATTGTTATCGGAAGCGGTAGCAAATATACACGGAGAAATCAACGATTATGAAGTGAAAGATGAACTTGAGGAAGAAGATAATTCTATCCCGGCAGACCCGAATGTAAGGAATTTTTCTTACACAGTGGTGGACGATAAAATCTATTTCCGTGAGAATTCTCGTATGTCTCCGGTGGGGGTGTCGGCAACCGCCGAGAACAGAATCAAGGGTATGATTGCGGTTCGTGACAGCGTTCGCAACCTGATTGAACTTCAAACCGAGGACTATCCGGACGAAGAAATCAAAGCCGAGCAGTCAAAACTCAACAGTCTTTATGACAGTTATACTAAGAAATACGGACTGATTAACAGCAGAGCAAATATCTCTGCTTTCAGTGATGACAGTTCCTTTGCCTTGCTTTCTGCACTTGAAGTTATCAACGAAAACGGAGAACTGGAACGCAAGGCGGATATGTTCTTCAAGCGTACAATTAAGCCGCACAAGCCGGTAGAAAAGGTAGATACTGCCAGCGAAGCACTTGCTGTTTCTATGGGAGAAAAAGCCGGAATTGATATGGAATATATGTCAAAGCTCACAGGCAAAAATGAAGAAACACTCTATCAGGATTTGAAAGGTGTTATCTTCTTAAATCCGCTTCACGGATATGGGAATGTAACTGAGGCAAAGTATTTGATGGCAGATGAGTACCTCTCAGGCAATGTCAGGGAGAAACTTATCACAGCAAAAAAATCTGCCGAGGTGTATCCTGAAGATTACAAAATCAATGTGGAAGCATTGGAAAAGGTTCAGCCGATAGACCTGACTGCAAGTGAGATTTCCGTAAGGCTCGGTGCTACTTGGCTACCGCAGGAAGTAATCCAACAGTTTATGTTTGAGTTCCTTGATACACCGAGATATGCACAGTGGAATATCAAAGTTCACTTCTCTCCCTATACGGGCGAGTGGAATATCGAGGGTAAATCCTATGACCGTTCCAATGTCAAAGCATATAGCACATACGGCACAGGTCGTATCAATGCCTACAAGATAATTGAGGAAACGCTGAACCTGAAAGATGTCCGTATCTTTGATTATATCGAAGATGATGAGGGTAGGAAAAAGGCAGTTCTCAACAAAAAGGAAACAGCAATCGCACAGGCAAAGCAGGAACTTATCAAACAAGGTTTTCAGGATTGGATATGGTCAGACCCTGACCGCAGAGAAAAACTGACGAAGATGTATAACGAAAAATTTAACAGTATCAGACCTCGTGAGTATGACGGAAGCCACATCACATTTAGTGGAATGAACCCGGAAATCACATTAAGGGAACACCAGAGAAATGCGGTGGCTCACATTCTCTACGGTGGAAATACCTTGCTTGCACACGCAGTTGGTGCAGGCAAGACCTTCGAGATGGTAGCGGCATCGCAGGAGTCGAAAAGACTCGGACTATGTAATAAATCGCTGTTTGTTGTACCGAATCATCTGACGGAACAGTGGGCGGCAGAATACTTGCAGCTTTACCCGTCAGCAAATATACTGGTTGCAACGAAGAAAGATTTTGAAACAAAGAACCGTAAAAAGTTCTGTGGAAGAATTGCAACCGGAGATTATGACGCAGTTATTATCGGACATTCTCAATTTGAAAAAATCCCGATGTCGTTTGAACGGCAGAGGGCAATTCTTGAACAGCAGTTGAATGAATTGACGGAAGGAATTGCAGAACTAAAGCGTAACCGAGGAGAAAACTTCTCTGTCAAACAGCTTGAAAAATCAAGAAAATCCGTCAAGCAAAAGCTCCAAAAACTCAACGACCAAAGCAGAAAGGATGATGTTGTAACCTTTGAAGAATTAGGTGTGGACAGGCTTTTTATTGACGAAAGCCATTACTACAAGAACCTTTATCTTTACACAAAAATGCGTAATGTGGGTGGTATTGCTCAGACAGAAGCACAGAAATCTTCCGACCTCTTTATGAAGTGCCGATACCTTGATGAGATTACCGGCAGGCGAGGAACTGTATTTGCGACAGGTACGCCTATTTCAAACAGTATGGTGGAACTCTATACCATACAGCGATATTTGCAGTACAACACCCTTGTAAAAAACGGATTACAGCACTTCGACGCTTGGGCTTCTACCTTTGGAGAAACGGTAACAGCCATAGAACTTACGCCAGAGGGAACGGGATATAGAGCGAAAACACGCTTTGCTAAATTCTATAATCTGCCCGAACTTATGGCGATGTTCAAAGAGGTTGCAGACATTAAAACAGCCGATATGCTTAATCTTCCTGTACCAGAAGCAGAGTATCATAATGTGTCGGTTGAACCGTCCGAAATGCAGAAAGAAATGGTTGCCTCCCTTGCAGAGCGAGCCGAGAAAGTTCGTGGAGGAGGTGTAGATTCAAGCGTAGATAATATGCTCAAGATAACAAACGACGGTAGAAAACTTGCACTTGACCAGCGTATGCTAAATGCTATGTTGCCAGATTTTGAGAACAGTAAAATCAATGCCTGCGTTGATAATGTGTACCGTATATGGGAAGAAAACAAGGATAAAAAGTCGGCACAATTAGTGTTCTGCGACTTATCTACTCCAAAGAACGATGGAACATTTTCCGTTTACAACGACATCAGAAAGAAGCTCATAGAGCGAGGTGTTCCTGAAAGCGAAGTTCGATTTATCCACGAAGCGGAAACCGATGTGAAGAAGAAAGAATTGTTTCAGAAAGTCCGTAAAGGCGAGGTCAGAGTGCTAATGGGTTCAACACAAAAAATGGGTGCCGGTACGAATGTTCAGGACAGACTTATCGCACTTCACGATGTTGATTGTCCTTGGCGACCGGCAGACTTGGAGCAACGCAGTGGTAGAATTATCCGTCAGGGCAACTCAAATCCGAAGGTGGAAATCTATCGTTATGTTACCAAGCAGACCTTTGACGCATATCTGTATCAGCTTGTCGAAGGAAAGCAGAAGTTCGCTTCACAGATTATGACGAGCAAATCTCCGGTCAGAAGTGCAGAAGATATTGATGAAACCGCACTGTCTTATGCTGAGATTAAAATGCTTGCCACCGGCAATCCATATATCAAGGAAAAGATGGATTTGGACATTCAGGTACAGAAATTAAAGCTCTTAAAATCCAATTTCTTATCTGAAAAGTACAGCCTTGAGGATAAGATAATTAAATATTATCCGCAGCGTATCACTTCTCTTGAAAACCGAATTAACGGTTTGACGGAAGATGTGAAAACTGCAAAACAACACCCGAAACCAACAGATGACCGCTTTGTCGGTATGGAGGTTAAGGGTGTTTTTTATTCCGAAAAAGCAGACGCAGGTAAAGCAATTATCGAAGCCTGCAAGGAAATGACAAGTCCTGCACCTATTCCTCTCGGCAAGTACAGAGGATTTGAAACGGAGCTGTCTTTTGACACAACAGAGCGTTCTTACTGCGTGACAGTCAAGGGAGAAACCGGCAAACAGGTATCGCTTGGCGATGATGTTTTCGGTAATATCACTCGTATTGATAATGCGGTTGAGCGTTTTGCAGACGACCTTGAAAAAGCAAAGGACAGTCTTGCTGATACGAAAAATCAGTTTGAAACCGCACAGAAAGAAGTGCAAAAACCGTTTGTGCAGGAAGAAGAATTGAAGTCTAAACTTGCCCGTTTGGACGAGCTGAATATCCTACTCAATATGGATAAAAAGGAAAATGAAATTGTAGGCGGCGAGCCTGATGAGGGCGAATCCACCGAGAAGCGAAAGGAGAAGTCGTATGAAAGATAAGAATGAAATGTGAGGTGGTCACTATGCCATATATAGCACCGGAAGTCATAACTGAAGCAAAGCGGATGGATTTGCTGACCTATCTTCGCACCTATGAACCGAATGAACTTGTCCGTTATAGCGGTAACACTTACTGTACCAGAGAACACGACAGTTTGAAGATTTCAAACGGGAAATGGATGTGGTGGTCGAGAGGTATCGGAGGCAAATCTGCCCTTGACTATCTTATCAAAGTCAAAGGACTTGATTTTGTAGAAGCGGTTGAAACCATTATGGGACAGTGTGCTGTTTCTGCTCCGGTCTATGAAAAAGAAAGCCGGAGTTATGAAAATCAGCCGCTTCTTTTACCGCAGAAAAGTCCAAGTAATGATGTGGTTACGCAGTATCTTTTCAGTCGAGGGATTGATTATGAAATCATAAACTACTGTCTTGATAAGGAAATTATCATTGAATCACTGCCATATCACAATGTTGTTTTTATCGGTTATGACGAGAAAAAAGAAGCAAAGTATGCCGCATTTCGGGCAACGAACAGCAGTCGTATTATGGGCGACTGCAACGGTAGTAAGAAGCAATTTTCTTTCAGGCTGATAAATGAAGAAAGCACTGAGGTACACCTGTTTGAATGTGCCATCGACCTGTTATCCTATGCCACATTAGCAAAGATGGAGGGCAGGGACTGGAACAAATTAAACCTTGTTTCTCTCTCCGGCGTGTATTCGCCTAACAGAGAAACAGAGAAATCCAAAGTGCCGGTTACCCTTAAAAATCTGCTTGAAAAGAATAAGAACATTAACCGTATCGTGCTTCATTTTGACAATGATATTGCCGGAAGAAAGGCGGCAAATGCACTGAAAATTATATTAAAAGACAGATACCAAGTCGTTGACGATCCGCCCAAGTGCGGGAAAGATGTCAACGACTTTTTGTGTATCAAATTAGGAATTTCCAAGAAAAGCGAAAGGAGTTTTGAGAGATGAGCGAAAAAATAAATGTACTTCTCATTGAACCGGGCAAGTATCCGAAACAGATTGAGATTGAGGATACGCTGGAAGCAATGCAGGAAACCGTAGGCGGATATATTGAGGAATATATGCCTTTTGATGATGAAGTTGCAATCGTTTGTAACGAAGAAGGAAAGATGAACGGTGCGGAATTAAACCGTGCAATCTACTCCAATGATAAGGAAATCCTCGACATTATTGCAGGCAAATTCTTTATCGCATACGCACCGATTGAGTCGGAAAGTTTTCTCAGTATGCCAAAGGATTTGATGAAAAAGTATGAGGATAAGTTCCGATATCCGGAGCGTTTTTATCAGACGGACAAGGGCATTGAAACGAAAGCATATAAGCCAATTTCAAAAGATATGGAGCGATAAAAAGACAGACGATGGGGCAACCCGGAGAGTCTGCATATTCTTAGCGAGCAGTGTATTTGGATAGCACACTACCAAATACCTCGTTAGGGGTTGCCCCTAATACCCCAAGAGAAAGGAGAACGCTATGCGTGAGATAGCATTGGTAGCCGTCGGTGTAATTGCCGGTGGCTTTATCGGAGTTACTTTTATGTGTCTGTTCCAGATAAATAAGGACAGGCACTATATCATCACAAGAAAGGATGGCACAGAAAATGAGGAAAAGAAACATTCAGAAGATTGTTAGGTTCAGTCGAGATGAAGCACAGGATTTACAGAAGAAAGCAAAAAAGGCTTGCCTGAGTG
>ENA-OPXC01002250-OPXC01002250.1-human-gut-metagenome-genome-assembly--contig:-NODE-2250-length-11805-cov-1.691234_pt1 | contig 11805 bp, 8 predicted proteins | sample MGYA00241512_ERZ502016 | MGnify/ENA primary metagenome ERZ502016 (study PRJEB25962, sample SAMEA2043043) | human gut metagenome | biome: human gut; feature: human-associated habitat; material: faeces...
GAGCGTCTGATCAAAGAGGTCAACAAAGGTTATACAGAGAAGGAACTTGCCGATAAGCTGCTTGATATTTATCACGATCTTGGTTCAGAAGGATTTTCCTTCTATCCGATCTGCTGCTATGGTGCAAATGCTGCTGATCCGCATCACAGCAACGACGATTCCACAGGAAAATCTGGCGACAGCGTAATTCTTGATATTGGATGCTTGTGGAACGGATATTGCTCAGATATGACAAGAACTGTATTCTTGGGTAATGTAAGCGAAGAACAGAAGAAGGTATACAACATCGTAAAGACAGCTAACGAGCGTGCAATTGCAGCAGTAAAGCCAGGTGTTCGCTTCTGTGATGTAGATGCAGCCGCAAGAGATTACATAACAGAGCAGGGATATGGCCCATACTTTGTACATCGCACCGGCCATAACATAGGTCAGGAAGTTCATGAGGCAGGAGATGTCTCATCGGCAAATACAGATATATTAAAGCCGGGCATGACCTTCTCCATCGAGCCAGGTATCTACTTAACAGGAAACTTTGGTGTGCGTGTTGAGGATCTCGTTCTCGTAACAGAGGATGGATGCAAGGTGCTTAACCACTTTACAAAAGAACTGATTGTAGTACCAGAAAAGTAAAACAATATATGACATAACTATATCAAACAACCAGCATGTTGAGAAAAAGTATCAACAATGCTGGTTGTTTTTCTTTATAAAAGCTCGTATAATATGAAGTTAGATAATACTAACTTCTGGCATCATAAACTTAACCAGAACACAGTCTCATCAATATAAAGAGAGGGGGAACGTCATGTTTCTGGAGATTAAAGGAATCAAAAAACATTTCGGCGAAGGCGACAGCCGTATCGAAGTGTTAAAGGGAATTGACATGGAGATTGAAAAAGGAGAATTATGCGTGCTTTTAGGACCTTCAGGTTCTGGAAAATCAACACTGTTAAATATTATTGGGGGAATTGACAGTGCAGACAGCGGCTATATTGCAATTAATGGCGAAAAGACAGCCGATATGGACGAAAAAACGCTGACATTGTACAGAAGAAAGCATCTAGGTTATGTCTTTCAGATGTATAATTTGATTCCAAATTTAAATATCAAGGAAAATGTAGAGGTTGGTGCTTATTTAAGTGACAACCCACTTGATGTAGATGATTTGTTAAAGACACTTGGCTTGTATGAGCATCGTCATAAGCTGCCGAATCAGTTATCAGGAGGACAGCAGCAGCGAACAGCTATAGGAAGAGCCATTGTCAAGAATCCAGATATTTTGCTGTGCGATGAGCCAACAGGTGCACTTGACTATGCAACATCAAAGGAGATTTTAAAACTAATCGAGCAGGTTAACCGCAAATATGGAAATACTGTTGTTATGGTAACACATAATAACGCAATCGAGAAGATGGCAGATCGCGTTGTAAAGCTTCATGATGGCCGTATTCGTGAGAATTGCCGCAATGAGACGCGTATGGCAGCGGAGGATCTGGAATGGTAAAGAAAAAAACAAATCCATTGAATAAACGTTTTCTTAGGGAATTAAAGAACGAGGCTGGAAAATATATTGTTCTGTTTGTATTTATAGCAGGTGTGATCGCGCTTGTATCTGGATTTTTGGTTGCGAGCGGCAGTATGTCACAGGCCTATGATGAGAGTTTTGAAAAATATAATATTGAAGACGGAAATTTTGAGGTTAAAAGGGAGGCGTCAAGCGGTCTGTTAGATGCCTTGCAAAAGGATGGAACAAAGATTTATCCAAACTTCTATAAAGAAGAGCAGACAAAGAATGTGGAGAGTACGCTTCGTATTTTTAAGAAGCGTACAGAAATTGATCTGGAATGCCTGATGGAAGGAAGCTTTCCAGAAGATGAAAATGAGATTGCAATTGACCGTATGTATGCCGTAAATAATAAAATTTCTGTTGGTGATGTGATGGAACTTGGAGATGTGTCCTACACAATATGCGGTTTAGTGGCACTTTCTGATTACAGTGCATTGTTTTCATCCACGTCAGATATGATGTTTGACGCTGTGAGATTTGGTGTGGCTATTGTGACAGAGGATGGATTTAATAAAATCAACGATGATCATCTTCACTACAATTATTCATGGCGTTACAGCGAGCGTCCGGCAGATGAGAAAGAGGCAAAGACACTCAGCGAATCTTTCTTGAAAACTTTGTATGTAAATGCGCTTTTGAATCTGAACGGTGTCGAAGGCTTTATCCCAGAGTATGTAAATCAGGCGATTATCTTTACCGGAGATGATATAAAGGGCGATAATGCTATGTTTACCGTATTTCTTTATATCGTCATTGCTATTATTGCGTTTGTATTTGCCGTGACTACCAGCAACACGATCAACAAGGAATCAGCAGTAATCGGTACACTTCGCGCGTCCGGCTACTCAAAGGGCGAGTTGATTCGTCATTATATGGCAATGCCGATGCTCATTGTCTTGATTGCAGCAGTGATTGGAAATATTTTAGGATACACTGTATTTAAAGGTTATATGGCAGCACTGTACTATGCAAGCTATAGCCTTCCGACTTATGTCACGATCTGGAACGCCGATGCATTTGTTAAGACAACAGTAATTCCAGTGATTTTGATGTTTGCCATTAACTTTATTATGCTGGCAGAAAAGATGAGTCTTTCACCGCTTCGTTTCCTTCGTCGTGATTTGAGCCGCAGACAAAAGAAAAAGGCATTTCGATTAAAGACTACGATTCCGATTATGAAGCGATTCCGTATGAGAATTCTGTTTCAGAACATTCCAAACTATGTCATTTTGTTTATTGGAATTTTGTTCGCAAACCTGATTTTATTGTTTGGATTTATGTTTGGACCGTTGCTTGATCATTTCGAGCAGGAGATTACAACTCATCTTCTTGCAGAGCATCAGTATGTGCTTGTAAGCGAAGAAAAAGCTTCCGGTGACAAGTCTGAGGACGGCAGAGACCATACAAATGTGGTCATAGATATATACACAATTTCCTCCGACTCGCTTACTCATATCAAAACATATAAGCAGAACGGCGAATACAACTCCGCAAGGATAGATGATAACGGCGTTCTGTACCTCGTAACGGGATACTCCAACTACAGAGGAGCGCCCCTTGACGAGAATGCTGACCTTGATAATTACGTTCCCGGCTACTATATCGATGGCGAAAAGCACTACGTTGCCGCCGAAGATATCACAGTTCCCCAGGGAGCGAACAATACCGATTACACTATCATTTCCTCCGTCAAGTGCAGCGAGCCTGTGAACATTTCCGTAAAGGCTGTTCTGGGCAGCAATGCAAATGCTTTCTGCTCCGATGATACCCTTTATGTGGCATTTTCGGGCACTAAGGACGGCAAGTCCTACACAGCTGTTACCTCCTTTGCAATTTCTGAAAGCGGTCTTTCCTACAAGGCTTCGGGAACTGTTGAGGGCGAGCTTATCAGCAGGTACAGCATGGCAGAGAGCGAGGGCGGTTTCAGGATTGCCTGCCGCAGCTTTGACGAAAACGGAATGGCAGTTACCGATATCTACACGCTTGACAGCTCACTTGCAGTGATCTCCAAGGCAGAGGGACTTCTCCCAGGTGTGATAATCGGCTCCGTCAAATTTGACGGCAATTATGCAAGTCTTATTGAAAATAACCGCACAGATGCTTCTCTCGTGGTTGACCTTGACCAGAGTGCTCCTGTGGAAAATGCTGAGACAAAGTGCTTCATCGCACCCTATGTCAGCAAGCTTTCCGACGGACTTATGGCAGGCATAACCGCCTGTGAGGACGAAAACGGCGGATATAACGGTCTCAGGCTGGAGCTTTACAGCGCAGACAGCGGCGAGAAGATAAGCGAAACAGTATTTGCCCGGTTCCCCAAGGTGCAGTCCCCTGCCCTAAGCGACAAGAAGGCAATGCTTATCGACACCGACAACAAAATAGTCGGTATCCCTGTTTCCAGCGTCAACGAGTTCGGCGTGAAGAACCAGTACTTCGTGTTCGGATACGATGAGAACGGCTTCACTCAGAAGGGCGTTTTCGAGTACAACGACATTGACGACAGCTACACTTTTGAAAGAGCTGTTGTTACTGACGGAGTGCTTTATATCATCGGCAGCGGACGAATGGTCTCTGTTGATCTTGATGATATGACCGTTGCGGATACATTTGTATTCTGATAAAAAACAGCAAACGGACGGTGTAAAAGCCGTCCGTATTTTTTTGCCATTCAAAGGTTAAAATAAGGTTAGAAAAAGGGAAAGGTTATTGACATAAAAATCATAAAATGGTATAATTACCACATTCAGCACAGAAAATTACAGGGATCTTCATTTCGGAGGTTCCTGTTTACTTATATAATATAATAACATTTAAAACAAGGAGATATGTTATGAAATTCAACGGACTTACCGACAAGGAAGTCGAGGAATCCAGAAAGCTGAACGGCAGCAACCGCCTTTCGGAAGTGGAGACTGAGACCTTCTGGGACAAGCTCAAGGCAAATTTCGGCGACCCCATGATAAAAATTCTCTGTGTGGCACTTGGCATCAACGTCATTATTTTCATTCTCGGAAAAATGGGCGTGGTTGATGCTGAGGTGGAATGGTACGAGCCTATCGGCATTGCGACGGCGATAGTCATAGCAACGCTGGTATCCACATTCTCCGAGTACAGAAACGAGAACGCTTTCCAGAAGCTTCAGGAAGAGGCTTCAAAGATACTTTGCAAGGTTTACAGAAACGGCAGCGTGGAAGAGATACCCATTGACGATATCGTTGCGGGCGACCTTATCATGCTTCAGTCAGGCGACAAGATACCTGCTGACGGTATCCTTGCCGACGGCGATATCAAGGTAGATCAGTCCGTTATCAACGGCGAGGCTGCGGAAGCTAAGAAAATAACCCAGCCCGAGGATTACACCGAGCCTGAGGGCGAGGCGCTGGACTTTCTCAACGAATACAAGGTGTTCAGGGGAACTGTTGTATGTTCTGGCAACGCCGTAATGAAAGCCACCACCGTCGGCGATAAGACCGTTTACGGCAAGATCGCAGGCGAGCTTCAGCAGGAGGACGACAGAGAGTCGCCCCTTAAAGTAAAGCTGGGCGACCTGGCAAACGGCATTTCCAAATTCGGATATATCGGCGGCATTGCCATTGCCGTTGCACTCCTTATCCACAGAATAGTCCTTGCAGGCAGCTTCGGCGCATATTTTGCAACAGGTGCCGCAAGCATTATAACCGACCTGCTGGACGCACTTATTCTTGCGGTAATAATCATCGTAATGGCAGTTCCCGAGGGTCTGCCCCTTATGATAGCCATTGTTTCCGCTCTTAACATGGGCAAGATGCTCAAAGATAACGTGCTTGTCCGCAAGATAGCGGGAATTGAAACAGCAGGAAGCCTTAACATTCTTTTCAGCGACAAGACCGGTACTATTACAAAAGGTCAGCTGGAAGCTGTTGTGTTCGTTGACGGCAAGGGCAGAAGATACAAGACCTGCGCGGAAGTCCCCGACAAGCTGGGTCAGATGCTTACAGCCTGCATTACCGAAAATACCACAGCCATGATAAACGGCACAGGCAGCGACGCAAGGGTCATCGGCGGAAACGCCACCGAAAGAGCTGTGCTGGCATTTGCTGCGGGAGCGCCTTCCTGCGGAATGACAAAGTATGCTTCTATCCCCTTTAACAGCGACAATAAATACTCCGCCGCAACTGTTGAGAGCGACGATTTCAAGGGCACTCTTATAAAGGGCGCACCTGAAAAGCTCCTTGCAAAATGCACATACTACCTTGCTCCCGACGGAAGCAGGATAGAGCTTGCAGGCAGCACTGCCGTGGAGGAGGCTATAAACGAGCTGGCTTCCCGTGCTATACGTGTGCTGGCGCTGGCAATATCCGATGACAGCATCGAGCCTGACAGCGACAGGCTCCCCGAGGGCAACTGGACTCTGGTGGGAATACTGGGCATAAGAGACGAGGTACGCCCCGAGTCCGTCACAGCTATCAAGGAAGTTCAGGGCGCAGGCGTTCAGGTCGTCATGATAACAGGCGACAGAAAGGATACTGCGGTGGCTATTGCCAAGGACGCAGGACTGCTTACCAATGAAAAGACAGACATTGTGCTTACCTCCGACGAACTGGCAAAGCTCACCGATGATGAGGTCAAGGACAAGCTGAAAAATATCCGTGTAATTGCAAGAGCACTGCCCTCCGATAAGTCAAGGCTTGTGCGCATAGCTCAGGAGCTTGACCTTGTTGCAGGTATGACAGGCGACGGCGTTAACGACTCCCCTGCACTTAAAAAGGCTGACGTTGGCTTTGCAATGGGCGGCGGCACCGAGGTCGCAAAGGAAGCCTCCGACATTGTTATCCTGGACGACAATTTCAACTCCATTGACAAGGCTATCCTTTACGGCAGAACTATCTTCAACTCAATAAGAAAGTTTATCATCTTCCAGCTGACCATCAACGTTGCAGCGGTGGTTATTTCCTTTATCTGTCCCCTGCTCGGCATGGAAAATCCCCTTTCGATCACTCAGATACTCTGGATAAACCTTGTAATGGATACATTGGCAGCTCTGGCATTCGGAGGCGAGCCTGCACTTCACCGTTATATGGCTGAAAAGCCCAAGTCCCGAAAGGAACCTATCGTAAACAAGTATATGTGGTCTGAGATAATCACAGGTGCGCTGTGGATATTCGCCCTGAGCCTTGTGATGCTCATAACCGGCATTGACCCCTCAAATGACACATTCAGAACAGACGGATTTATGGCAAACCTCTTCCGTGAATACACAGCGGGAGATGCTGAGGACAGCACAAATTATCTCCTCACAGGCTATTTCTGCTTCTTTATCTTTGCGGCGGTGTTCAACGCTTTCAACGCAAGAACGGAGAAAATGAACCTTATGGATAACATCGGCAGAAACAAGGGCTTCCTTAAAATTCTTGGCATCATCACCGTGGTGCAGGTGCTTATGACATACCTTGGCGGAGCGGTGCTGGATTGCTATGGGCTTAACCTTACCGAGTGGATAGTAGTGCTTGTGATGGCGGTTTCCATTATCCCCGTTGACCTTATCAGAAAGGCAATAGTCGGTGCGGTAAGAAAATAATTTGTTTGACAGTGCAGTGCGCAGAATGAATTATCCCTAAAATAAATACCCCCTGCTTCAAAAGAGAAACAGGGGGTATTCTTATGCCTTAACAACAGGTATCCATATTTCGCTGTAGGTCTTGGCAGGGGCTTCCGTGGGAGCGGTGTACATTGTCGTAATTGCCGCCCAGCCTGTACTCGGTGCAGTTGGGGAGCCATTCGTTCCATATCCTTGTGTTCACGTCCCGGAGTGCCTTGTCTCGTATCCCTCGGGGACTTCCTGCCGGGGTTCACCGATGACAAAGCCGCTGTCCGACATATGCTCCTGCCAGAACTCCGGTATCTCACTGTAGGAGCCTTCCATACTGAACCTGCGGCTGCGGATATACTCCCCCACCGTAAAGCCGCACAGCACGGAAAATATCCGCTGAAAGTGAAAGGCTGATATATTCGCCTTTGCTGCGATATCGGCGATGTCAAGCTCCTCGGTGAGGTTGTCCTCGATGTACCTTATGGCTTTGTATCCCTTTCCATATGTTCATGATGTCTCCTCCTTACCCTCTGATGATATTATACATCGTGAGGGATTGTTATGCCCGACTTTTTTGTGCTTTTTGTGGCGGGGTATATGTAAATAATCTTATTCAAGCTCCCTCAGTGCCTTTATCCTGCGGAAAATCAGGCAAACAATAACACCCGATACAGCCATAAAGAAAAACAGCATTGCCGCACCCGAGCCCTTTCCACTGCCGAAAATGCCTTTGAGCAAGCCGCTTTGCGTATTTTCCATAAGCGGCTCAAAGACATTATCCACCAGAAAGCCGCCAAGAAAATAACCGACGGGAATGGTGAAAAACTGCAGAGTATTTCTGACAGAATAGACCCGCCCCTGCATTTGCTTAGGCACATTGCTCCTGAAAATAACGTCATAATTTGCGCTCATCAGCGGGATAATGCCCCAGCCGAGAAATGCACCGATACACCATATGACGGTGTTATCTCCGAAAGCAAGCAGGAAATTTTCCGTGCTCATGGAGATAAGCAGGCAGTTGCAGATAACATTGATCCTGCTCTTTGGCTTTGGAAATACGGTTGCCGCAACGCTTCCGAGAAGTGTTGCCACGCCGACACAGCTGTTTACGATACCGTATGCCGTCTCGCCTGCTTTTGAAATAATAAGCGCAGGAAGTGCCGCACTGTACATTGATGCTATCAGGTTGATCGCCGATAAAAACAGGATAAGCCAGAGGATACCCTGATTTCCTTTCAAATAGGAAAGTCCGCTTTTTGCCGACTGCAAAATCGTTTCCTTGCTGTCGGAGTCCCGGGCGACCTGCGGTATTCTGATAAAAAACATCAGGACAAGAAATGCTGCGGCAAAGGTGGTAAGATCAAAGGCAATGACAGCTTCAATTCCTGCAAACGACATCACAGCAGCTGCCAGAACAGGCGTAAGAATGGACACAAGCGAGTTTGAAAATGAGCGCATACCGCTTGTTTTCTGATAATGCTTTTCGGGTGTGAGCAGCGTGACAGCCACGTCCGAAGCAGGCGATTGGATCGAATTCATCAAGCCGTTCAGGGCGTTGAGAATGTACAGATGCCATACGGCAAGGCTGCCCGTTTTCAGCAGTATAAGAATTATGACAGTGCAGACCGCAGCAAAGCTGTCGCAGATAAGCATGATCGCTTTCTTGTTCCATTTGTCGCTTACCGCACCTGCAAAAATGCTCATCAAAACATACGGCGCATATGAGCATACCGTCAGCAGCGAGGTGGTCAGCGCCGAACCGCTGTCGCTGTAAAGCCATATCACAAGCGCAAAGCTTGTCATAGAGCTTCCCAGCGCCGAAAACGACTGAGTGAGCCAGAGAATTATAAAATTTTTAAGTTCCTTTAAGGTTTTCATATTACCTTGCTCCTTTTTCTGATTTATTTCAGTCAGATGCAAGGCATGACGGTGGATCATTCCTCCATGCAATTCGTCATTCCTTGCATGGAGCTGTGTAAATACAAAGCATCATTGTTATCCCCCCTTTATATGGTTACATTTATTATACTATGCCTGTTCTGAGATTTCAATCAATAAGCTGCAAAAGACGATATTACAATTATCAGATACAGCATTGGGCGGGTATATTGCAGATGATAAGCTATTGAAATGATAATACCCAAACCGTAAAATGCAGCATATTGTTGTACAAATGTTGTACGCTGATAAAAAATAGCCGCCTGCGAATGCTCGCAAACGGCTATAATACGTGGCCTGCCCGACGGGGGTCGAACCCACAGCCTTCAGAGTCGGAGTCTGACGCTCTATCCAGTTGAGCTACGGACAGGAAACCATATATTATTATACCCAATAATGTTTGTCCTGTCAAGGCGAAAAATGGGTCGGTGTGAATTTTTTACCGCAAAATGCGGGATCTGCCAACAAAACGTCACAGACAGCTCCTGAACTGAGTGGGAGTCTGACCGCAGCGCTCCTTGAACTGGCGCATAAAGCTGTATTCGCTGGAATATCCGCACCGCTCGGCTATTTCCTTTATGCTGAGGGTGGTGGATATGAGCAGGCGCTTTGCCAGCTCCAGCCTGCCGTTTATTATGTCCTGCTTTACGCCCACGCCGAATATCTTCTTGTAGGCGTGCTGGAAGCCCGAGCGGCTCATGTTCATCTCTGCAGCCATTTTATCCACGTCGTCGGCAATGTCGGGCATGGAGTAAAGGCGGCTTCTCAGGCGGATAAAGCTGCTGCTCTTGTCCGCATATATCTGTGAGTGGCGGTTGGAGGTGCTTATGAGCCTGCCAAGCTTCAGCAGGAATATTTCCGTAAATCTGCGTTCTATCTCCTCGTGATACGGCTCGTGGGAGTAATGCTCATATGCCATCAGCCGCACAAGCTGAGACAGCTCCTCAATATTTCCAAGGTAGAATATTTTGTCGGGGACAATGCCAAGCTCCGAAAAGCGCTCCTCGTCCCCCTCTTCAAAATCGAAATATATCCAGTCATCGGTGTAAACGCTGCCCTGACCGTAATATCTGCACGGCACGGCAGGGGAAAACATTACAAAGGAATTTTCCTTGACCTTGTGCTCGGTGCCGTCTATGATGAAAATGGACGGCTCCTTGATGAGCAGAAATAGCCGACAGCCGTTTCCGCCGGGGCGGTCCATGACAAAGTTATCGCTGTGGGAATAGTTATATCCTATGGAGCCTATTTTCATTCAAATGCCCCCTTGTCAAACCTTTATTGCAGGGCGGGAGGGCGCTCTTACTTCCATAGTGCCGTCCTCGGAGTAGAAAAAGACCGTCCGTCCGAAGTCAAGACCCGTCTGCTCTGCCACAATGGGTATCTTGCTGCTTTGGAGCGCCTGCTTTACTGCCGCAACATTCCGTTCGCCGACGCTGAAAACATCTGAGTCGCCGCTGAACATCTGCGCCCCGCCTGCTATTTTTGCGGTGATGCGGCGCTTTTTTGCCCCGTAGCTGCACATTTTCCTGATAAGCTCCGCAACGCCCGTGTCGGCATATCGGCGCATATTGTCATTTTCCGTCTGAGACTCGGCGCTGCTGGGGAGCATTATGTGAGCCATTCCCGCAATTTTCGCCTTGTGGTCATAAAGGCAGATGCCAACGCAGGAGCCAAGGGCATAGGTAGCCAGCACATCGGGATATTTCACCACATTCAGATCTGCTATGCCAACGTTGACCATTACCTGCACCACCTTTTGCGTTATAAGTTTTGTTATTGCTCCAGATATTCCGCCATACTTTTTCTCAGCTTTTCAACAGCCTTTGAATGTATCTGACAGACTCTTGATTCCGATATTTTAAGCACGTCCGCTATTTCCGAGTACCTCAGTTTTTCGTAATAATAAAGTGTTATGACTGTCCGCTCCTTGTCGCTCAGCTGTTCTATTGCCTGAGCAAGGAGATTTCTGCGCTCCTCCAGCATAAGTCGGCGTTCGGCCTCGCTGAAACCGTCCTTTTGGTCATTTGGAGCTTCAAAGCCGCTGAACAGCAGCTCTTCAAAGGAAAGTGTATGGGAGGCGGCAGCCTTCAGCGCATAGCTGTCCAGCTTTTCCACTGTCATTCCCATATGATGCGCCAGTTCTTCCCTTGTAGGCTCACGGTCAAGCTGAGCGTAGAGCAGGGAAAAGGCATTGTCATATTCCTTTGCAAAGCGGCGCACCCCTCTGGGCACGCTGTCCATGCGGCGGATATAGTCTATTATAGCCCCCCTCACCTTGATGGAGGCATAGGTCTCAAACCGAACATTCTTTTCGGGCACAAATGACTCGGCGGCGGATATGAGCGCCAGCACCGCTTCATTTGATATATCATCCTCGTCCGTGAAGCGCAGGAACATATTTCTGGTGGAGATAACCGCATACCGCACAATGTGCATACTTTGCATAACAATTTCGTTGCGCACTGCCTTGTCACCTGTGCGGCGATAGGTGCAGAAAAGCTCCGACATATCGTCTGTACGCATATTACCCCTCCATTCCCGAAATACCTATATAAAACATTATAGCATAACTTTTAAAATATTTCTACAGGCTTTTGGGAAAAGGGCAGGCGTTGGATTTAGATATTTAAACGTTTAAATTGTTTGTTTTGCACAATACCATATATGCGGATAAAACTTAATATACAAATCGGATAAAAGATGTAATATATAATTGCTTGTATAATATACT
>ENA-OPXC01002255-OPXC01002255.1-human-gut-metagenome-genome-assembly--contig:-NODE-2255-length-11786-cov-1.816469_pt1 | contig 11786 bp, 12 predicted proteins | sample MGYA00241512_ERZ502016 | MGnify/ENA primary metagenome ERZ502016 (study PRJEB25962, sample SAMEA2043043) | human gut metagenome | biome: human gut; feature: human-associated habitat; material: faeces...
TATCCAAATACTCCTCTACATCCTCCGGCTTTGCATACATTCTGCTCTCTATGTCAGAAATAGTATCCTCATATGCCCTATTATAATAAGAGCTTTCATAATGAACCAGTCTTCCATCCTGCTTTTCCGCAAAATAAACATTCATTGCCTCAATGTCGTCTCCTGCATAGGATTCATTTCCTAATGACCAGAAAAGGATGGACGTATGATTTTTAAAAGTTTCAAAATTGTTTTTTGCACGATCAAGCACAGCATCTCTCCACTGTGGAAAAGACCCCGGTACATTACACGATGGCTCGATTGCCCCCAGCTTCTGGAATGAACCATGGCTTTCCAGATTTGTTTCTGCCATCACATAAATACCTGCATTGTCGCACATATAGTACCATGGTATCTGGTCAGGATAGTGGCAGGTACGAACAGAATTAATATTGTTCCTGAGCATACAGGATATGTCTGCTTTCATATCTTCCACACCAATGCATCTTCCTGTTTTTGCATTCCACTCATGACGGTTTACTCCTGTGATAACAAGTCGTTTTCCATTCAGATAAATTACTTTATCTATAATCTCTATTCTTCTGAAACCGATATCATAAGGAATTACCTCTGCCAGAGAACCATCCTCTGCTTTAAGCTCAACATAAGCATGATATAAATATGGATTATGATTATCCCACAGTTTGACATTTTCCAAATCAACACAAATCGTGCCTTCCATATGGCCGTTTTCTTTCGTTAACTGTATGGATTTCTCTACTAATACATTTTCCTCCCTGTCTTTTAAAATAAAACATGCAGTTACATGCTGACTGTCAGGTGCAGATACCTTCATGCTAGTCGATACCCTTCCGCTTACATTATCCTGATTTAACACAGGTTTAAACCATACATCCTCCAGATGAACATCCGGTAATGCCTTCAACGTAACATTTCTGAAAATTCCAAAAAATCTGAAAAAGTCCTGATCCTCCAAAAATGCCGCTGTGCTCATCTTATGTACCTGCACTGCCAGTACATTTCCTTTTTCCTTAATATATGGTGTCAGATCAAACTCAGAAGGTGTAAAGCTGTCTTCGGCATACCCTATAAACTGGCCATTCAGCCACAGATACATAGCTTCTTCTACACCTTCGAAGCAGATATGGATTCTTTTTCCACACTCCTGTCCAAATCAAAGTATTTGATATAAGAGCCTACCGGATTGTACTGTGCCTCTGAAAACATTCCTTCTTCTGCTCCGGTTGCCTCCATGCTATAGGCTCCTCTGTGGTACTCTTTTCCTTCCCACGGATACATCGTGTTGATGTAACGGATTTTATCATATCCAGCCAGTTCGATATGTCCTGGAACCATAATTTTATCAAATCCTGATGCATCAAATGTTTCCTTATAAAAATCAACAGGTCTTTCCATCACATTTTTGCTGTAAGCAAACTCCCATTGACCATTTAATGACTGTAATAATGGATTTTTTTCTTTTTTCATGTCTGAATAATCCAGATAATAACAATGATCACTATGTGATTCCAATTGATTTACCTTAAACACTTCCGGATTGTCCAGCCATTTCATATCAGCGTTCATAATTTTCCTCACTTTCCATACAGCCCCTAAAATAATATTTCAGAGGCTGCATGTTGTAATTATCCTATTTTTTTAATATACACCTACAAAAGACATGACAGGAGCAACTCTTGAATCATCAATATGAATTTCAAGTAAATCTGTTTCAATGCCCTGCAAATCAATAATTTTTTTATAACCTATGGTTGTTGCATCTGTCAGCTTTTCTTTTTTACCTTCTGTAGTTACATACCATACAGAAAACTTTTCTACTCCCTGGCTATAAGGAATTGCCTCCTTTTCCATAAGCTTCATTATTTCTATCCCATGGCGAAAGGTAAACACCAAATTTCAGACCAAATTCCTTACATGCGTCTGCTGTTTCGCGGACAATGTCACCTTTTCCATTTTTGTATGGTGAATTTTTAATGCTGTATTCCGTATACTTGCTCGGCCAGAGGCAAAAAGCAGCAAAAATATTCCATATTCTGATAAGCAATCTGCCGTTGACCCGGTTTAACCGAAACCAAACGCTCATCTTCTTTCATCCCTCTATATTCCATGTCAACACTCCTCCATCTGCTCTCTAAGTTTCCGGTTAGCTGCTTCCACATTCATTCTTGACATAATAAATGTAATTACTAATGACAAAATCATTGGAATCCATAAATACATAATATGAAGCATATTCATACAGGATGCAGGCTGCACGGTCGCTTCCTTAACAAAACCACTTGCATCAAGCAGCCATCCACAAAGGGCAACTCCGATTCCACCTCCGATTTTGGTTCCAAAGGATGTACATGAATACATGGTTCCATCAATGTGTTTATGTTTTGTCAGGTATGTGTATTCTGAACAGCTTGCCACAACAGCTCCCATATCTCCCTGCCATGGTGCCATTCCAAGTGCTGCGATTGCGGTAAAAGCAAGCATCATCGGAACACTTCCCATATAGCCTGCAAAAATAACACCGACACGGCCGGCTGTTCCAAGAATGTATCCTGCAAGGTTCATTCGATATAATCCCTTCATCTTTTCCACAAGCATAGGTGTAATACACATTGCAATGATGACAGGGATATTAATTGCCCAGGAAAAGACTGAATATAAATCTTCATTTTTCAAAACATAAATCATATAGAAAAGACCCATATTTAACATAGCAGAATAGATCTGCTGGCAAATATAAGTTGCACAAATCATAAGATAATATTTATTGGAAAATAAAAGTTTTACTGCTTCGACCAGACCATATTTTTCTTCTGTCTGTTCTCTGCCTGCCTTTAATTCTTCCTCCGGAAGTTCTTTGATTGAGAATACGGAAATTGTGTTTACAATCAGTCCGATTACTGCGTATATGATTGCTACGGTTCTCCATGCAGCAGCTCCACCGCCTGCCATTCTTACAAACTGAACGGTGATAGATTGAATGATCAGACTTGTTAAAAACGCAAAAATAAAACGGAACGACCCCATTTCTACCCGTTCTTTGCTATTTTTTGTACAAAACGTAACCAGTGATGCATAGGCAATATTGTTTGCAGTAAAAAATACTGCATTCAGCAAAGTATATGCAATAAAAAACCACGCATACTGTGCTGTTTTTCCAAGACTTTCCGGTATTGCAAAGTTCGCCACAAGCGTTACTGCACAGCCAATATATGCATAAAGCATCCACGGTCTTGCTTTTCCAAGTCTGCTCTTTGTTTTGTCAATCAATGTTCCAAAAAACATATCGCTGACACCATCAAACAATTTTGACACCATTATCAAAGTTCCGACAACTCCCGGATCTAACCCTACTGTATTTGTCAGATACAACATTACAAATGAGGAAAGAAATGCATACACAACATTTCCTGCCAGATCTCCGGTTCCATACCCCACCTTGTTATACCATTTCAGGTACTTCTTTTCTTCCATGTGAAACTGCTCCTTTCGATGATTCTTATTTTTGTTCCCACAACTTTGTTATGGATAGTATATAAAAACTGATGTCAAAAAACCATATAATAAATTACATAAAACATGCACAAAACAGTATAATTAACAAAAACCATTTTCTTTATTCCTTTCTTTTGTTATTTTTAACATGTACTTTTATTGACTTTCATTTTCCAGCACGTTAATTTATACAAAAAATGCCATTATTTCAAACGTTTAAAATCTAAATAGACAAGACATGCATAAAATGATAAAATTGCATCATGAGCCAAACATAAATTTATGTATTTCAGATTATTATTTCATGAACATTTTCAATTATCATATGGGGGTCTCAAATGTATACCAATAATGCATATCTGAATAACTCAACAATTGACAGAAAAGATAAATCCAAGCCACTTGTCGTAACCATGTGTGGGACTTACAAGTTATATACGCACCCTAAACTTCCCACCTGGAGACCACGTGGCAGAGTTGATTTTCAGTTGATCTTTATTGCTGCTGGGAAAGCTCATTTTCATTTTAACAATGATGAGGAAGAAACGATTGTTCATGCTGGTCATATGGTTTTATACCGTCCAAAAGAACCACAGAAATATGAATATTATGCCAAAGACAAGACTGAAGTTTACTGGGTTCATTTTACAGGAAACAATGTCACTAATCTGCTCCGTTCCTATGGATTGACAAATGATAAAATGGTGTTTCATTGTGGTTCTAGTTCGGAATATCAGTATCTTTTCCGTGCCATGATAAAAGAATTACAAATGTGTCAGGATAGCTATTCTGAAATGCTTGAAATGTATTTAAGACAAATTTTTATAAAACTACAACGCCACTTTAAATTTTCTGTCAACACAGTGAACTCCCATGCTGCTGAGGAAATAGACAAAGCAATTTCTTATTTCAGTGAGCATTACAATGAACCAATCAGCATTGATGACTATGCCGAACAAAATCATGTCAGTGCCAGTTGGTTTATCCGTAATTTCAGATTATATGCTGGAATCACGCCAAAACAATTTATTCTGCAAAAAAGAATATATAATGCCGAAGCACTGCTTCAAAATACACAATACAATATCAATGAGATCGCACAAATTGTCGGATATGATAATCCACTGTATTTCAGCCGGATTTTTCAAAAGGCAAAAGGACTGTCACCTTCTGAATATCGTAAAAACATATAAGAAAAATTGCAAAAAGCAGAGAAGCGGTATCTCTGCTTTTTGCAATTTTTGTCCAATTATTTTTTTATTTTGGCAAGTAATATACCCCTTCGTGTTTTATAATGACAGCGTAAACAGAAAGGAGATGAACTTCCATGAGAAACAAATTCCACAACTTTATTGAAAACTTTCTTAGCTTTTATGAAACTTTCTTTACGAAAGGATATTATCATTTTTAAATATTATCCCATACCTTCCTCAATCTCCCCATTCGTCAAATCATATCTCATATCAAAAAATCCAATATCTCTGCCTTCCGGACTGTCCCATTCTAAGGAATTGTCAGCCAATCACTTTTATCCAAATATCCCGGCACCACTTAAACGGTTGCGGAAAAACAAACACATATTGTTAAAAATTTGACAAAAAGAAAAAAAGTGCTACAATAATGCTAATTTCAGGCAAAAGGAGTATCCCAGACATGAAGACAGGACTTGTAGTAGAAGGCGGCGGCATGAAATGCGCCTACAGCGCAGGCATTCTTGACCGCTTTTTAGATGAACACATTACATTCGATTACTGCATCGGCGTATCGGCCGGATCTGCAAATGTGGCAAGCTATCTTGCCGGACAGCGCGGACGAAACCTTCGATTTTACGTAGACCATCTGCATGAGCCCGGTTATATGGGTGTCAAAAATCTGCTGCGCACCGGACAGTTTTTCGGTCTTCAGTATATTTATCAGACACTGACCAACTCCGATGGAGCTGACCCGATCGATTATCCTGCCATCGTGGAAAATCCGGCCGAGTTTGAACTCGTGGCAACAGATGCCGCAACTGGAAAGCCCGTTTATTTTACCAAAGACGATATGAAACAGGATGACTACCGTGCCATTATGGCAAGCTGTGCCCTGCCTGTGATGTGTCGTCCGATTTCTTTTAAAGATCAGACATATTTTGATGGCGGATTATCCGATTCTGTTCCGATTATGCGCGCATTTGCAAAAGGATGCGACCGTGTAGTCGTGATCTTGAGCAAACCGCGCAGCTTTGTAAAGCAACCGGAAGGCTTCCGGCACATTTACCGGCATGCCCTGCGTAAATATCCGCAGACAATTGCAGCACTTGACAACCGGCATCTGATGTACCGTCAGAATATTGCCGATGTAAAAAAACAGGAATCCGCTGGAAAAGCGCTTGTCTTTGCACCTTCGAAAGAATTAAAGATGAGTACCTACGCGCGTGATGAAAAGTTAGAACAGGAGTTGTATGATCTGGGGATTTCCGACTTTGATGCACGCCTGAACGAACTGCATACATTTCTTTCCTAAAAAAACAGATAGCGGATATTTATCATCCGCTATCTGTTTTTAGTTCTATTTTCCTATTGTATATATGCCTTCCACATACTATATTTTCTTTACACATATCGAATGTGCAGTCTTTTTATATTTGACTGCATTTCATTGGATATTTCATCCATTTTTCCATGTGTACTAATTAGATATTGGAGAGAAATTTCGTGCAGAACAAAGATTCAGTTGTTATTTTATTATTGTTTTGTAACTATTCAGATATTGAAAGCTGGAGACTTCCATGTAACAATTCTGATAGAAAAACAGCCTCTATATGACACCTTTTCCTCTCCACCACTACAAAGGAGAAGAAGATGCATATGAGCAAAAAGTTCGAAGTTCTTACCATTAGTGATGATTTTATGTTTGGCATTATCATGCGCAATCCAAAGTACTGCAAACCGTTTTGGGAAACAATACTGAATATTAAGATTTCGCGCATTGAGTACCCACAAGACCAGAAAACGATCAATCTTTCTCTCGATGCCAAAAGCATCCGACTAGATGTCTATGTTGAGGACGATTCCAATACAGTTTACAACATTGAACACACAGTTAAAACAGAGTTTTGTAATCTTTGTCTGCACCTTTGATCCGTTCCATATCGGCAGACATGTCTATACTGTCGAAAACCGCTGTGTGGAAGATACAAATCTGTTGCTTAACGATGCTACACAGAAAATCATTTTAAATACAAAGGGAATTTTTGATGATGTACTATCATTTTGTATACATAATATTTTTCACAAGCAAAACACCTATAAATGTCCCGATGGTTGCCACGTAGCATGCTTTAAACGTCTTCATATGAAAACCACCAGTTCTTCTTCGTAAAGCCAAAAATGAAATAAGAAAAATCACCCCATTCACAAATTCCTGCATTTGATCCAGACAATTTTTAATTATTTGATCTAACATTATCTCCACTTCCACCAACTCAATATTCAAACAAACCAATAGACTATAAAACTAATAACTACAAATATTGGCAGCAAAAACAAAATCCACCCTGTAATCAAACCAAATTTTTTTGGCGTTTCTCCCCGGACTTTAGCCCTGTGCCGTCGAATCAACGATATAATCAAGACAATAAGACCTATCGTGCTGATTGTCCCGGCAATCACCATTGCAATTACTCCAGCTATTACCATGTATGCAAAAATCATTGTCACAAACGCCATAACTTTTTCTCCTACTGTTCCTTTGTCTACCACTCCCAATAAACATCATCATAGCCCACGCTTTTCTGCGCATCAGAAAGATCTATGTCTTTATCTTCCATATTTGCCTTTTCTTGTTTTTTGGTATCAATTACAAGTAAATCTGTCACCCCTTCATATTCTGGATGATCCCTTACTGTAGCATACACCCCATAAACAATCTCATATGTTTTCCCTGTATCGGTTTTTACATTATCAATTTCTATACTTCCTCCCCATATAATATATCCATCTTCATCCCATGTTGCATCCCCAAAATCACGAACAGGTTCACCATAGGATATAATTTCTCCGTCTAAAAAACCCATCCATTTTTTGATATCATTTTCTAATTCCGGATGTTTTTCTTTCGCAATCGGACTAAACTGATCTGCTATTTTCTCTGCATCACCGGATTTTATCCCCTGTAGTATTGTTTTTGCCTGCTCAATTGCTTTTTCACTTTTGGATTTTACATGCGGTTCCCCACCTGCCGAAACTGTGCATGCACTCAATACGATTGCCAGCATGATTACCAGCATTACTACTATCGTGACACTTCTATTTTTTTCTAACCGCTTTATTTCATTTTCCATATTCTATCGTCCATATATCATCATATTCCACTCTAACTTGCGAATCCTCTTTGTTTTCTTTTTCTGCATCCAAATCACGAATTAATAAATCTGTCACTCCTACGCAATCTGAATGATTTTTAAATACAGAATATGACCCCATACCTATGCAGTAAGTTTTTCCGGTATCCGTCTTCACATTATCAATATCAGCTTCCATAACCAACATTTCCACTCCTGATTCCCCGGTATTTAACGATCCTCTTTCTGTTGTTGGCGGATCATAAGATATAATATTGCCATCAATATATTTCATCCATGCTTTTATATCTGTTTGCAGCTCCGGATGATTTTTTTTGATATAAGTGCAAAAAATATCTGCTATTTCTTCGCAATTTTCTGACTGAATGCCATCCATAATGATGTCAGCCTGTTGCAGAGCTGTTTGGCTATAAGAATCAACGTATACCTTTGTATTATCTTCTTTAATTGCATTACATCCCATCAAAAAAAAACAACTGAATAAACATAAAATGTCATTTACGATCATTTTTTTTTTCATCATTTTCCTACCATCCTTCCATTATCCAGAGCAGTACATAGTTCCATTACCAGTATTATTATAAATGTTTTTTGGGCATTATTTATTTAATTCCTTCGTACCAATATATCCAAATCAAATAATTTTTATCATCAAAAATCAAATACTTATTATTTGCGGTCTTTCTATCCCCTTTATAATTTCTGCCAGCATTCCTAATCCCTTTATATATATCTATATGTTTTGATAAATCAACATACCCAATAGCTGCCCCCGCCTCCGTTGCTTTCTTTCTAAACTATTATTTAAACTTTATATTCTACCTCCATTTTTACATTATAAGAATAATTTTCTCCAAGCAAGCCTATGAACAAAAAACAGCATTACTGGTACAAAATTCGACCATTTATCACAACAAAAAAAGAGAACCCTTACATAATATCTGTAAAAGTTCTCTTTTCAGCTGCTTGAATCTCTATTCTTCCATCCAGAATAAAATAGTCACAATAAATTTTCCCTGTATTTTTTTTATACTGTAATTTCCACCATAAGATGTGATCACATGTTCTACATTTTTTAATCCTATTCCGTGTAGTCCCTCTTTCTTTTTCCTATTCATTTCGCAATATGTATTTTTTACGGATAAAATAATTTTTCCCGATTCCTGAACACATTTAAACCAGATATGCTTTTTGTCTTCGCATAATTTGCAGGCTTCAATTGCATTATCAAGCAAATTTGCAAGCAATATCGTCACATCATTGTAAGCCATCCTCCAGCCAGATAAATCATTAATCTTTATCGTAACTCCAATTCCACTTTCCTGTGCTTCCTGATATTTTGCGTTGAGAACCGCATTTACGATCATATGATTCGTATCAATAACATTCCATACATCCGCACCCACATTACACATCTGCTCCAAATACTGCTCTGCCTCCTTGTAATTTTTTTTCATCAGCAATGTTCTGACACACTGCATCTGATTCTGGTAATCATGTATAAAAGCCGTCTGCTTTTGATATAATTGTATTTTTCCCTCTGCTTTCGCCATGGACACCATATATTCTCTTGTCCTGACTTCTTTCTGAAGGATATCATAGAGCAATCCATAAATAAAAACATTGAGTCCTACCAGTGAAAATGCCAACACTATAGGGATTTTTCCAGATCCCGCCTGTGAACTCTGAACGACCACCAGCATCCATGCGATCATAAAAATGGTGAATATCGGAAATACCAGAAACTTTATCCATTCTCTCTTCGAGAGTGTTTCTACTGCCGATTTCCCGAATATTCGTCTTACCAAAAGAATAATTATAAATAAGAACATTTTCCCAAGCAATGCAATCAGCCATGCTTTCCACCCATACACTTTTGTTTCCCCTCCCATACGAAATTGCAAAATGTCATTACAGGCATATGCCAATACATCCACAACCAGAAGAAGGGCATAGTACAAAGCTCCCATTCCCAATGCTTCGAAAAATTTCATTTGAAACATTCCATACATCGATACCGCAAATAAAAACCAGACTGTTGGCATTTTCCAAAAAGGAATTGTTGCAAAAAGATAGATTACCGCTGTCATACACCCTGTCAACCCAATAAATTGCAAGATTTGTATTTTCTTTGTAAACCGAAATTTTGAAAACGTTTGAAAATACAGACAGCAACATATCGTCTCAATTAAAATAAAAAACAGATTTTCCACAAAATCAATCATTTCTGTTTTTCCACTCCTCATACTGCATTTCCACCACTGCATAACGCTCTCGCGGAATCGGCAGCTGTTTTCCCGAAAATAACTGAACCTGATAACGTTTGAGCGTGCTGATGTCGTTCATATTCACCAAAAAACTTTTATGGATACGCAAAAATCTTCCTTCATCCTCCGTCAGTTCTCTCTGCATTTCATCAAGTGTCCGTTTTCCCATACATCGACAGGTATCATCGCACAAATAAAAAAACAGCTGATGAGCTTTGCTTTCAATATACATAATCTGATCCAGTAAAAGCGTTACGGTCTCCCCCCGAAAACGAAATGTTTTTTTCTTTTGTCTCTGCGTATACACGGAAAGAACGGTATCCATGCTTTCTTCTATTTCTTTCTGCAAATCTTTTGCATTTTTCAAAAGATAACGTAGCGCATTTACGCGATATCCTTCTACGGAATATTTAATAAATGCCGACACAAATACAATCGGAAGCATTGCATTTCTCTGATGCACCTCTCTTGCAATTTTCATTCCCTGCGCTTTTCCACCAAATTCCACATCTAGAAACAAAGCATCAAATTCCGCCAGCATACCTCTTTCTAACAAGGCATTTCCATCCATAAAAATTTCTGTTTTCCCGTATATATGATGCTTGTCCAAATATATTTCCACACATTCCTGTATCTGTTTGCAGTAATGTTTTTCATCATCACATATTGCAATTTTCATCGATATTCTCCTCCATTTTTATTTTACCATTTCTTTTATCTACGTCAAACTGATCCTGAAAATGTTACCACAAAGGAAATTTTTGACCAGTATTTCTACGCGAAAAAGGCGGAAACCGCAACCAGGTTCCCGCCTTTTTTACTGCCATCCAAGCGATTAGCAGCCTTCCGTATTCACTTCAATCTTATCCAGTTTCCAGATATCATCCACATATTCCTGAATGGTTCTATCAGAAGAGAATTTACCACTGTGCGCAATATTTAAAATTGCAGACTTTGCCCACGCGCTCTTGTTGGTGTAATAAGCACCGATCTTCTTCTGTGCATTTGCATATGCACGGAAATCTGCAAGGATAAAGTAGCGGTCTGCCACCTGTCCCTGCTGTGGGTTTAACAGTGAGTTGTACAGTTCACGGAACAGTTCACGGTCATTGTGGGAGTATGTTCCGTCTACCAGCTGGTTGACAACTTTCCTGATATCCTCATCGTTGTTGTAGATATCATATGGGTTGTAATCATGATGCTGCTCATGTGCAATGACTTCGTCTGCGCTCATACCAAAGATAAAGATATTGTCTGCGCCAACTTCCTCGTACATCTCAACATTCGCTCCGTCCATGGTTCCAAGTGTAATCGCACCATTTAACATAAACTTCATGTTTCCGGTTCCGGATGCCTCTTTACTTGCTGTGGAAATCTGTTCGCTGACATCTGCTGCCGCAAAAATCCACTCTGCAATGGATACGCGGTAATCCTCAATGAACACAACCTTGATCTTTCCGTTGATGGATGGATCATTATTGATTACATCCGCAACAGTGTTAATCAGCTTGATGGTCTTCTTTGCCGTACGATATCCGGCTGCAGCCTTTGCTCCGAAGATAAAGGTTCTCGGATAGAATTCCATATCCGGATGCTCTTTGATCTTATTATACAGATACATCACATGCAGGATGTTCAGCAGCTGACGCTTGTACTCATGC
>ENA-OPXC01002257-OPXC01002257.1-human-gut-metagenome-genome-assembly--contig:-NODE-2257-length-11779-cov-1.921870_pt1 | contig 11779 bp, 11 predicted proteins | sample MGYA00241512_ERZ502016 | MGnify/ENA primary metagenome ERZ502016 (study PRJEB25962, sample SAMEA2043043) | human gut metagenome | biome: human gut; feature: human-associated habitat; material: faeces...
TAATTTTTATTTTGGGAATTTAATTCAACTAAATATTTTTCCAGAAGCATATCCACACTCGCATAATTTCTTTTTAATTCTTCATTCTTATCAACAATATGCTTAAATACCAAATTTATTTCTTCAAAGCATGCAGAGGTATCTTTTTTATTGTAGTAACTTAGTAAAATATTCTCCAATGACTTAAACATTTTCTTTTTCTGTCTTGCATAAATAAATGTATTTAAACAAACATTAATTTCCCATATTAAATAAAAGAAAACAAATACAACTACCGCAAGTAGGATTAACAATATTATTGTTTCATTCATTTGTACCTCTCCAAGCATGGTAAATTTCTATCTCCTATCGAGCGGAGTGTAGTAGAAATCTATTTACTATCATCATTATGAGTTCAAAAACAAAATGGGTAAAGCTACCCAAAATTTATACTGCATCTCCGGCCTCAATTTGTTCCCTTGCTAATAAATTTATATTTCTAATAATTGTGCCTAATTCATTTGTACTCAAAATTTTTCTTAACATTTCTATAAAAATCTCTTCATTATCAATCTTATATCGATGATTATCAAAATCTACATTATCAAAATCTTGTAAATATGTCTCAAGTTCATTTTCTATACCAGCGCTTAGCTGAATACATATCGGATAAAATTTAATTCCATAATAGATTGCAAAAATTTCATACATATATTCAGCAAGATATTTCGATTGCAATTCAAACGAATAAATAAAATCTCCCTGAATACCATCTCCATACTCTTCAAATCTTTTTTTTCCTATTGCAGTTAATTTTTTTGATTTCACTTCAATAAATGCTAAATTCCCTCTGTGTTATTAAAAACAGACGCCTGGCCTTCAATAATTTCTTTTGGATTTCTCACCTCAGAAGTAATATTTTCTAAATTTCCCCATAAACTTTTCATCCTATCTCTCTCCCTTCAGTTCACAATATATCGGAAAATGATCACTTGGATCTGGTTTTCCATTTTTATTTAATGACACTTTATCTAACATATCAATTATTTTTATATTTTCTATATCAACATCATCTACTAGTGCACTGCTCACAATTATCTGATCAAAAATATTCCAATAAACAGATTCTTCTTCACTTGTACTATAATAATGAGTCCCCTGAGGTATATTTTTATCTCCCAAAAAATTCCACATGGGATTATAGTAAAATCTATATTCATCTTCCACAAATTTTCGTTTTTTTCTTTTTGCAATTTGTACCGAAGAGACCGCATTCATTTCAATGACAGATGTCATAATCTTTTCATATGGATTCATATTAAAATCGCCAATTATAACATTTTTATCACAAGATATAACCGCTTCCCTCACTTTTCTAAGTACCGCTGTCCGTCTTCCTCCCGCATCTTCTCTTTTACTGGGAAGATGTAAAAAAACTACATTATGAATTTCACCATTATTGTACGGATAGCCTTTCACAACAAAATAAGTATTCTCTTCCCTATGCATAATAATCTCATTTCTAAACTTAGATATTGTAATAATTCTGCTTCCTAAAATGTATAATAATAAGTTATTCCTATACTATGTAATTCTGTCAGCACCTCTTCTATATCATCAGTATATTCTGCCAAACCCACTATATCCGGGCTATACTCAATTAATAGTTGTTTCAAATATACATTGACTCCGTTTTTCTTATTAGTATTCCAAAACAAATATTTCATAAATCTAATATTCCCTCATTTTTCATTCATTGAAGATAACTCATTAGCCATATTAATATATCCTCTCCACCCAGGCCACGCGTTACCATAGCAAACTCAAGACTCCCGCCAAATGCTGTGGTTAACAGCTTAGTTAATCCTCAATAACCAGTACCTTTTCATTTTACCATACTTCTGAAATAATCGATCTAACATGACTTCGTGCAATTCGCTCGAATGACTCTAAAAAGTTCCGAGACCGAAAGACCTTTTCCGCAACAGTTCATAGGGGCGGACCCCCATGTCTTGCATAGTGCAAAGGTACTCGTATTCTACCATTTACATAAGGTGGGTCAATTTTCCTCGTTAATCCCAGGTCAGTTTTAATTATAAATCAACAAAGTCAGCAACACCATATGCTCACCCTTTAAGTTCTCTACCTCTTCCGTTCATCTGCATAGTCTAAAAGAAATAATTGAACTGCTTTTTCACTTTCATTAGAACAATGTTGACTATTATAAATTCCTACGGCATAAACTAAATACATCACCATTTCTCGTGTCAATTGCAACAATCTAAAGGTATATTTCTTTAAGGATTCTTCGTCCAAATGATAAAAGCCATCATCCTCTATTTTTAATTCTTTCTTCCATTTATATTCATGTACTTTTACATACTTATGTTCTAAAGCATTTCTTAAATCCTTTAATTCCTTTTCATATGCAGCTTCTGCATTTCCAAACTTCTCACAAAATTCCATATACACCCATTTCATAGCTGTAAGTGAAACATTATCCCTAGGATAGTTTTTCGATTTAAAAACTCTATCAGCTGAGGCCATCTTTTCCTTAAATCCTAATTTCCACAAATCATTTATAAAAAATGCAGTTTTATCATATATGGAAAATAAAATCTTATAAGATGATTTTAACTGTTCAACCCTAATTGAATAATTTAAATATTCCATTCCATCTGACAATTTTACATTTTTATCAGCAAAATGAATTGTTTTCGATTTCTGCTCTCCTTCATAGTATAGAAAACGAGCATAAATATATTCTTCTTTAAGCTGATTAAGCATCGCAAAATATTTCGGAGGTTTATTATCTTCTATAGAATCAGTTTCTTTCACCCACTCTGTAAATTGAATTATTGTTAATGGGTCATGAGCAAACGCTGTTGAGGAATCCATAACCTCATTAAGCGGATTTAAAAATAAATGATTATTTAAACACCACTTTCTATATGCTCTTTCTTCTAAATCATCCCATTGATATTCTTGATGCTCTATATTCGTTTTTAACAAATTTTCTGGGATTTTTGTTTGATCTGAATACTTTTCACACATCGATTTAAAATATCCAACTGCATATTCAGACATATTAATATCCTGTATCTGTAATGCCTTACATAATGCTTGATATGCATAGCAATGTAGTTCTCGGTAATGTCCACCATCATTGACCATATTCGCCAAAAAATTCAATGCTTTACCATAATTTCCTATTGCCATACCAAATGCCGGATTTATTTCAATTGCTTTTCTATAAAATCTTAGTGCCTCCAATACTCTGCCACAGGCATCCAAATTATTTGCATAGTTAATATACACAACTAGTAAAAGCATATCATCAGAATCTTTTAATTCTAAAGCTTTTCTAAAGTAATAATTTGCCTGTTTTCTGTATTCTATTTTTGTTTCTTCGGATGACCCGTTTTCAGATTCTTTTTTGAAATTTGCTAAACTACTATAAATTGTACCAATATAGTAAAATATTGAGTCTTCCTTCTTAAACTCATTATTAGAGATATAATCTTCCAACTTATGTACACATACCACTAATTTTTCATAATTATTTTCGTCCAGCAAATTATCAATTTTTTCTGCTAATGGCTTACTTTCCTCAAATAATTGAATCGACATTTATCTCCTTACATAAAATCTTCATAAATTTTATTATTTTACTACAAAAACGTTCTTCACACTGGCTCTCTAAACTCGGGGTTCAATATTATTTATTATCTGAGTTTTCGTTCCACTCATTCAGGAACCCGACTCTCTGGTCATCTGTTATCCCCCCAAAAATTCGATATCTTCAAATCACTGTATATATAAATTTTTCAGTAAACAATATTATTTTTTCTTATCTTTTTGAGCGAGAAGATTTCAGGAAGTTAAAATTTATAGTTTAGGTTTGCCCACAAAATATATCATGCCAATAGTAGAAAGAGAAGTAATCAAATTTCCGACTGCTCTCCACGCTATTTCATAGTTTTGTGTATTTTCTCCAAATTTAATTCCTGCCAGATAAGTTCCAATAAACGACAATCCAAAAAATAAAGCAATTATCGCTTTCCTCATTTCACGAGGTATTCTTGGTTTCAAATTAAGTTCCAATGGTGTATGAACATACTGTATAATTTTATTGTTAACTTTTTTTCTTGGAATTTCAAAACCAATTGTTACTTTTTTATTTTCCGTAACACTTGCTCTTGGTGAACATACTATATCAACTTTATTTTGTTGTGAAAGAAATGTGACTCCACTATTCATTATTCCCAGACATTCCTGTGATTGATAGAATTTTCCAGAAATAACCTCCATCGGATTTTTATTAAACTCTGAAATATAGTATGACATATGAATTTTGTAATCTTCTCCAGATTTTAAATTAACTCTACCATTTTCACTATCCAACTGATCATGATACCCTATCACATTCATTTCCAGTTTCAATGAATTTTCAAAAAATAGTTTTCGCATCACTTCTCTACCAAACGACTCTTAAACTTTTTTCTTTTTGGTCTTGTTTCTATTGTTATTACTGTATCTGCTGCTTTTACTACATAGTCTGTAACAAATCCATTTTCGTTCTCTTTTTGCTGTAGATTTGTATAACTGGCAATATACGGTGTTTTAAACGGTGTATCAAACTGTACCTTCGCCATTTGCCTCTACTCCTATAATCATATTTTCATCAAAGTTTCCATCGATCAATTGATTCAGAAAAGTTTCTGTTACCGCATCCTTATACAATGCAAAAAGCCATTCATTCATTTGTGCGATTTTATCTTTATTTCTCATCAGTTCCGCAATACTTTCCTGATCAATCAAATACATATCTGCATCGTAATTCACCTGATAAGCTTCTTCTCCACGTAATTCACCTCTGACAAGAGTTCTGATCAGATTCACATTATAATCTGCAATTTCCAGACTATCCCTTATCTGCATTACTTTCTCTTTTATATTATCTGGACCTGGAAGTGTAAAAACATGATAATGTGACGGCTCAAAGTATTTATTAAGATAGTTTATGTCCATCAAAAAACATTGATTTATCTTTCTCAAACCAAATCTTTTAAAAATAAAAAAGGGAACTTTTTCCGGTTCAGATATAATTGACATCACTTTCCAAAGCACATCACAATATTCCAGGCAATCCACATATTTCGTTTCTTCAATAGCAATACATGCACTGGAAGATGATATACTTAATTTTATCTGCGGATTTTCATTATGAAATACAAACACTTTCTGCTCACGTATCTTTTTACCATACAACTCAGCATAATCCCCACTCTCAGGATCATTAAATTCAAACTGCACTTCCTTTTCAGTCTCAACAGTCCTGCTTGCATAATTGTGCTTCTTCAATTCCAAACTTATGCCGGAAATCACCTGATCCAGCTCCGTATCATCCATTCCATCATAATCAAATCTAATAATGATTTTTTTTAGAAAATTATACCTGAGAGCCTTTCTGTCAATGCAATTTTTATCCATTCTTCTTCTCCCAAATTCAGTTAATTTCGTTATATCAACTAATTGCAATTATACTTCTTCGTAAAACACATCTTGTTTCTTAGGATCAAATAAATCTGGTAATCTACTCTAACATTTCAAGCAAGATAATCTGTCCATTTTTTATCTGTTCCCGTAACAATTCCTGAATAATCTACCTTTATCAGTTCTACATTTGAACTATTTGCAACTTTAAGTTTTCGGCAAATACCTTTTATAATCTTTCCATCTTCTTCATGTGAATCAAGAGTTACAACAATAACTTTCTTGTTATCACTATCAATCAGCGTCCTGAGAATTCCGTTTATATGCTCATCATCAACACCGAATCCAAACCCAACTACAACGATTGCATCAGATTGTTTCCACTTTTTATAAGTATCCACATAAACCATAGACATATCAATTGAAGTCATTGGCTTGGTGCCACTTTGGGTAAACATTAAAGGAACCAAAATATGATGTTCATTTGTGTCTAGTGATGCTTTACTTCCCATCTTATTTACATACGGGTCGTACCATATCTCTGTTGATCCATTTAAATAAGATACGTCATATTGTAAGATTTCCTGAATAAACTGATTATAATTTGTTGTTGCTACTCCGGAAAGTTCATATTTCCCTTCATCAACGGCTTTCTTCAGCATATTATAATAACCATTTGGATTGTTCTTGTTTATTCCTTTAGCACAGCTTGCAATATAATCACGAACAGTATATAAGAAAATACAAATTTTACTAAACTTTGCCCAATCAGATTTGGGATAATACAGATACCGCCAATTTGAATCAATCAGGGATTTATAATCTAATACAGTAGCATAAAGATCTTCCATGAGTTCTCTTGCAAAAGCAAGAACATAATTTTCATCAGTATTCATATCTATATGTTTAGGCTCAAGCAAATATTCCAGACCAACCAGACCAGCAGCGGAATAATTCAATTGAATTATTTCTCCCAGATCATCGAACAGATCTATAGTATCATCTTTCTTTTTGAATATACTATCATTGATTTTTCTGGATAATTCTTCACTTAATGCACCAATCTGCAACTGTAAGATAGAAAGAATAATTTTTCCCATCTCTACTCTGTTTTCAATGTTATAGAAACCACTCTTTTTATATAAAAGAAGTAATGCGCCAAAAAATGTATTGCTAAAAAGCGCATTTCCTCGTTGAAATTCATCAATAAAAACAACATCCTGTCCCATACGTGCATTGTCTATTGATGTGTTTAAATTTCTTTCAATAACCTCCACAATATCTATTTTATTAGATTTCTGAAATGATCTTGCCACTTTTCTGGCCAAATCATCAAAATTATTCAACCGAGAAATTATTGATCCTCTGCGTTGCTCAACAGTATCCTTAATGATATTTTGAAATACTGTTTTCCCAAATGTGCTGATATTCTTATCATTAAATCCTTCTGGAAGCCAGTCATTTGCGTATGCTGTGTGAGTATCTACATTGTCTCTACTATTTTTAAATGCTTCCTTGCTTTTTGCTGTATCATATCTAAAAATTTCAAGAGCAAACTTGCCTCCTGATGGCAATCCATATGCAGCTTCAGCTCCTGCACCAAACAAAAAACCGTATTTCATTGCGCATTTCCTCCCCACATTATATAAATTTAATCAAGCAGATTTTTCATCAGCAACCACCTATAGTTGTTCAGTTATCAAGACAAAAACTTAAGCTTTTTATTGTGTGTTCATAGAGTCAGCCCCCAATGTTGTTTATTTTTTAGTTTATTTCATATATTAATCAATGTTTGTGCTGGATTATCAAATTTTCTTATAGTACATTTTCATCTTTCTAAATCTTCCTTCTCCATATCTGTAGATTCTTCATTCATTATATAATATATTTCCTCAGCATTCTTATTATTAGCTTTATAATACCAATTCACAATTGAATATTTTCTCATTAGCGTGCGCAACTGCTTTCTGGATATTTCAGATAATTTTCTCCAATTCTCTATAGTAGATTCTGGTATCATTATATACTCATATTTATCTATTGTTAAATTAGCCTTTTCAATATCCGATAATTTGGCATACGCATTCGCAAATTCACGTAATTGTTGATTTTTGGAAGCAGACAATTCTTTTAAGAGCATTTCATACTGTTCATTAGTAATTCGAATCACAGAATCATTCATTGGCAATAATGATTTCAATGTCTCATAAGCTCTAGAATTTTCCAAAATCCTTTTTTTTGTTATAAGCATTTTTTCTGTACATGCGCGCCTATGTCTGTCTATACTGGATAAAGTTAACACCATCGCCATACGGCACTTTAGTTTTTGCGAATCTGGACTTTCAACAATAATATAGGAACACTCTCCATTTTCCTGTCCATATAACGAAATAAATCCTGCTGAATATTGTTTTGATAATACTAATGTCCCCTGATAATGTTTGATATTATGATTATATTTATCTGACATAAACCTTAATGAAACCTGACAATAGTTATCCTCAGCCTTTGATATACTCATCTTTCCACAAAACAGATGATCTCCCGATGGTGTAATATCAAACAATTCTTTTTCTTCCTCTGTCAATTCTTTTGGATTTTCCCTCTTGCTCTTATCTATCTCAGATGAACTTGTACTTGAAAAATAACAGAAAAACTCTCCAAACCATGGTTCAAATTTTGAATCACTTGAATTTACGATCAAATTCGTACTGTTTAAATTCAATATATTTGAAGATTGATTCGCATTCAATTTTGTGCATTTTTCTGTTCTATTTTCACTTTCTTCATACAGGCGTAAAATATTCCATAATTTTTCCCCCATTGTCGCAGAGATTTTCAACGCATATTCTAACGTAAGGAATACCTTACTGTTCTTTTTCAAATCTTCTTCACTTGAAAAGTTCTTTTTCACCTTTGGATCTATCAGATATTTAGAAACTGCTGACTCTGATAATGAAATCTGGCTTCCTATATCATTCAATTTCATTCCAAGTTCTCTTCTATACCACCCAAGTGCCTTAGCCACCTCAATAAAAAAAGCCTCTTCCTCTTCTGTTCTTCTGTAATCTGAAACTTTCTTTCCCATATTCTTCCCCTTCCTCCAGCTTCAAGTTCCTTTGAATCTTGATTTTCTCATCATTTGTTTGAATTTTTCTTATTCAAATTTGAATCCGTCTACTCACTTTTTATAGATTCTGTCAATTTACGATTATTCAATCTCCTGTTATGATAATAGCATACAAAATAGTTTTCCAAAGAAAAAGGAGGTTTTCTTTATGAACAACATTCAAGATCCATCTAACACAGAATCTTCTATACCAGATATTACCTCACCGCTATTACTCACAAATGCTACCGCATTTTGCAAGTTAATCGCTCAACTCATCACCATTTACCAACAGACCAAAACCATTCGCAATGCTGAAATTAAACGTTCACAACAGTTACTTACCCAAATGGAAGCACAATATCAGGCAAATGCTCATGCTGCTATTTCCAGAACCAACATGATGCTGTATAAGCAATGTCGCGAATACTTAAACAATATTTCTTCCAGCAGTACATCATCTGATGTTGTTGAATTTGGGTTAGAGGAGTTAAAGATTCTTGCTCAAAAACTTCATTCCATTGCCCGGGAGTTTTCATGCTAAAAAGAGGGGAACAAATCTCCCTCTTTTTGATAAAGGAGATGATTCTATGATTGCGTATATTCTGCTAGGAATATCCCTGATATTCATCATACTTTGCAATCGACATGTTAGAAAATTTCGTGCTTTTTTCAGTCCTTTCTACTATGCTTGTAAATTTAAACTAATCATCAAATTATATAAAATTAGATACCGGCTACTTTTACTGTGCTTAGCATTAGTAATCATCCAACAGTTTCAATATGTTCCTGTCAGTTTTTCAAATAAGCAACACACCACATCGCCATTTACAGAATACGGATTTATATTCCCCAAAAGTGACAGCACTTATTTAACTGACTCAGATATTACAGTATTGCACAATAAAATTACAGAGCACTCATCATACAACTTTGAAACTTTATTGTCCTTTGCACGTAATGAAATATATGCACGACATGGTCACAACTTCAAAAACCCTGTCTTTTCAGATTACTATTCACAATACGAATGGTATATATCACAGCCCTTGCATTTTGTTGACTGGTCTGAATTCAACAAATACGAAATCTTCAATATTAAATTTATACAAAATTATGAAAATTAGACACTCTTTTCAGTTTTATGACAAAACATTCAAGACTATCCATGTGTAACATTACAAATATAACAATCGCAAAAACAGTATATATTTTTTATCATATCAGTCTTCTTTTCACACTACAATACTCTTCCAATTACATTTTGTCGTAAGTGTTTCAAAACAATGGCGTAGTGTATTATAGCAGAATCTCTGTTATAATATCTACATCAATGCTTGAGGCACTTTTCTGTTCCTTTTTTAATAACGCTACTCTGATACTTTCCACCAGTGTATATGATGCTCCGTTTATAAATTTTTTGTAAAATAGCATTCCTACTCTTATCTATTTTTTTACAGCACTCTTAATAATCTTCATGTTACAAGCCCCCCAAAAAACAGAGCATCTTTTTAAAACCACTTTTTCAATTCCATTAATAAGTATCAATATACATAAGGCATCCCTATGAATACATAATCTTCACAAGAATGCCCTAAAATATTGATTCATCAAAATCCTCAATAGGCATCCTTTAGCCGACCCTCACCTATTGTTTTCGCTTTTTATCATAACATATTCAAATATTGATTACAAGAATCTATCTTAATCTCCTGTGATTTTCCGTCGACAGATGTTACTGTTCAAGGGCTAACTGGACAGTAACCATGATCGAGGGATACCAGAAAGACTGATGGTAAAAATTGATTCCTTATGATATAATTTTTGATGGATAATTAGCAGTTATCTGTTATTTACTAACAACCAGTTATCTGTTTTTATTTGAGGCAAGGCTATGACAAGACACATATTATTATTATGTTTACTAGGAAATCCGTTTGAATTGAATCTCGGCGGTCACCAAAGGACAGTATTGGAAATTATTGAACATTTTAAAGATATGCCGCGGTTAGAGATAACGGTTATCACAACAACTAAATCTTCATTAAAACAATTGACTCCAAACCATTTATATTCCAATATTGTGCTATATGAAATTTCCATAAAGAAGGAATGGTTTGAAAATCAGGATTTGCTGTATGACAACAGAAACTTTTTATATGAAACTGTTAAAAAAATCTATGAAAATATAAAACATCCAATAACGCTGGTACATTCAACTTATTGGATATCAGGCTTGTTAGCCAGTCAATTATGCACTGAGTATCATTTAACACAGATTCATTCTGTAATCAGTACCTCCTGTGAACGCAAAAGAAATGGGTTTTCCCCTGTTTCTTCCCACCAATATGAAAGCGAACAGTTTTTTCTGCCCAAAGTAGATTGCATCATTTCAATTACTGAGTCAGAATACGAATTGTTAATAGAAAAATATCATCTTGAACCACATAAAATAATTGTTGTGGGCAGAACTGTTTCAGATTGTTTTTTACGCCTGGCTCACCTTCCATCTGGAAATCTGGAGCAAGATGTCTCTGTTAATTATAATACATTGGCGTCACAGGACACTGGATGGTGGGTAAATGGAGCCTTTTGCTATATAGGAAGAATTGTTGATCAGAAAGGTGTGAAAGAAATAATTCTAGCCTGGGAAATTTTATATAAGAAATACTTGAATCTGACACCTCCCATGTGGTTTATCGGCGGTACTGCCGAAGATATTTGTAAATATCGCCGAATAATAAAAAAATATGTACCAGATCTCGAAACATATGAAAAGCAGCACAAAATATATTGGTGGGGATTTTTATCTGCCGCAGGAATTTCCAATGTGTTACTCAAATGCAATGTGTTGATTATGCATTCTGCTTTTGAGCCTGGGGGAAGGGTTATTCTGGAAGCAATGTCTGCCGGAAAACCAGTTATAGCAACTTACTCTGGTTTTGGCAATAATTATGTGCAAGACTGGTATAATGGCTTTCATGTGGAATATGGAGATTTTGAAAAATTGTCCCGATATTTAGAACTGTTTATTATCAATCCCTATCTGTCAAATATGCTTGGAATTAATTCTAAGAATCTCTTTTGGAAAATAAGCAAGAATTGGGATTATTTTCAAAGAATATCTGATTTATATTTCTATTTCGGAACAAGTCAATATACCTATAACGGTAATTTGTTTTATGAAAGAATGCA
>ENA-OPXC01002260-OPXC01002260.1-human-gut-metagenome-genome-assembly--contig:-NODE-2260-length-11769-cov-2.304934_pt1 | contig 11769 bp, 9 predicted proteins | sample MGYA00241512_ERZ502016 | MGnify/ENA primary metagenome ERZ502016 (study PRJEB25962, sample SAMEA2043043) | human gut metagenome | biome: human gut; feature: human-associated habitat; material: faeces...
CTTAAAATTTGCAAAGAAAATTGAATAGATAACGAAAAGCGTTCTTCATATATCAGTGATGAACGCTTTTTCTATTTATTCGGAGGTTATTATGGCAAATGAATCAAATTCATCGGTTGTCAGAGTGCATAAGAACACCGACTTCATAATCATGAGCAATCATCATTTGAAAAATCAGAAACTCAGTCTGAAAGCAATCGGGCTGATGTCCGAAATACAGGGTCTGCCTGACGGCTGGAATTATTCCGTTGCCGGACTGGTGAAGATCTGCAAAGAGGGTGAAACGGCAGTTCGTGCTGCCATCCATGAACTGATCGATGAGCGGTATGTGTATCTGGAGAAGCTTCCGCCGAACTACTCCAAAAGCGGACGGTTTGAATATGTTTATCACATCTACGAAATTCCATATGAGAATATTCCTGATGATCTGGAATGTCTGGAACTGTTTCTCAAAAAGCAGTCTGAAACAAATCAAAATGCAGATGTCCCAAATACAGAAAAACAAGATGCAGAAAACCTGTATCTTGAAAATCAGGATGTAGAAAACCAGGGACAATTAAATACTTCATTTTCGTATATTCCAAATCAACCTAATTGTTCTACAAATCTTGCAAATGCTTCTTTTCCTTGTTTATCTCTCTTAAATACTCCGGCATCTTCAAGTACCTGTTCAAAAACTCTGCCGACTTCATAACGAATAATCTCCATTGCATTATCAGCGTTAAAATCAGAATATTTTTTTAGAATTTCACTTGCCCAAATTGCATGAGATGCAATTTTATCATCTGTAGCAATCTCTTTGCCGGACAGCATTGCATCTTTTAAAAGTGTCAGTTCATCTGCTAAACGCGCCGGAAGAACAGCAAGTCCCATCACTTCAATCAATCCGATGTTTTCTTTTTTGATATGATGTAAGGTAGGATTCGGATGGAACACACCTAACGGTCTTTCTTTCGTTGTAATATTGTTTCTCAATACCAAGTCGCATTCAAATCCGGAAGAAGTTGCTCTTGCAATTGGAGTAATTGTATTATGCAGAATTCCGTCTGTTTCTGCAAAAATTCCAACCACTTCATCCGTATATGTTCTCCATTTTGATAAAATATCAGCACATGCAGCTGTCAAAGCCGTCCTGTTTTTTGAAGAAAGACGTATCACAGACATCGGCCATTTTACAATGCCGGCACTAACATTCATATAATTTTTCAAAAGAAATGTTCTTTCAATCGGTGCTTTTGCCATTGCAAAATTATAATTGCCGCCTTGAAAGTGTTCATGCGTTAGAATTGAACCGCCTACAATAGGAAGGTCTGCATTTGAACCGATAAAATAGTGTGGAAATTGCTCAACAAAATCAAACAGTTTATTGAATACCTGTGCATTGATCGTCATAGGAATATGCTGTTTATTAAAGACGATGCAGTGTTCATTATAATATCCATAAGGAGAATACTGCATGAACCAATCCTGGCTATTGATATTCAACTTTACCGGACGAAGATTTTGTCTTGCAGGGTGTGTCTGGTGACCTGCGAATCCCATATTTTCAACACAAAGCTGACATTTAGGATAGGCTGATTTTTTTTTGCAATTTAGCAGCAGCAATATCACGAGGATCTTTCTCTGGCTTAGAACGGTTTATAGTAATGTCAAGTGTTCCATATTCTGATTCATATGTCCACTTTAAATCTTTCGCAATTCTTTCAGCACGAACATAGTTCAGGCTTTTACTAAAAGCATAATACCATTCTGTAGCTGCTGATGGCGAAGCAGAATATTTTCTTTGAAATGCGGCATTAACTTCTCTCGGCATAGGTGTGAAAACACCCATAACTCTTGTATCGAATAGATCACGTTGTACAGAAGTGTCTTCAATGATTCCTGCTTTTACTGCATAGTCGATCAGGGGTTCAAGAAGTTCTTCAATATTTCCCGTGAGTGGTTCTTTATCATTCCAGTCAGTCAGTTTTAGTATATCCATGAGCTGATTTCTAACAACGAAAATATCGTCATTTGTGATCAAATCAGCTTCTATTGCATGACGGATTAATCCGTTTATTGCCCTGTATATCATGATAACACCTCTTTTCAAAAACCATCTGGATGATTCTTATGCCAATTCCATGCGTCAGATATAATTTCTTCAAGGCTATCGTGTACGGGATTCCAGCCAAGAATTTTTCTTGCCTTTTCACTGGAAGCCACCAGTCGTGCAGGATCTCCGGCACGCTTTGGCGTTTCAATTGCCGGAATCGGGTGCCCTGTCACTTTTCTTGCTTTATCAATTACTTCTTTTACGGAATAGCCGACACCATTTCCAAGATTGAAAATATTGCTTTCGTTTCCGTTTTTTAAGTACTTTACAGCGAGAATATGTGCCTGAGCCAAATCGGTAACATGGATGTAGTCTCTGATACAAGTTCCATCAGGAGTATCATAATCTGTTCCATAGATGGAGATACTTTCTCTCTTTCCATTTGGGACTTGAAGAATCAAAGGAATCAAATGACTTTCCGGATTATGAGCCTCGCCGATTTTACCTGATTTGTCTGCTCCGCAAGCATTGAAATAGCGGAGAGAAACGTATCTTAGACCATGAGCTTTTGAAGTCCAATAGAACATCTTCTCCATAGCAAGTTTGGTTTCACCGTATGGATTGGTTGGCTGTGTTCTGTCTGTTTCAAGAATCGGAATATTTTCCGGTTCACCATAGGTGGCAGCGGTTGAGGAAAATACAATTTTATCAATATGGTGTTCAACCATGGAATCCAAAAGAATTTTTGTTCCGCAGAGATTATTGTCGTAATACTTGAGTGGATTGACAACGCTTTCTCCAACAAGAGAATATGCTGCAAAGTGAATCACTGCATCTATCTGTTCATTTTCAAAAATATTATCAAGAAACGCCTTGTCATGCAAATCACCCAGATAAAACTTCGCATCTTTCGGAACAGCTTCGATGTGTCCGGTTGCAAGATTGTCTGCAATAATAACGCTTTCTCCGGTGCGAATCAACTCTAAAGCTGTGTGAGAACCGATATATCCTGCACCGCCTAAAACAAGTATACTCATTATTTTTTCCTCCTATTATTTGATTTCAATACCGCCAAACGGTCTGATTGTCATAATGTAGCACGAATTTTGTCCAAATATTCTGTCCATTTCCGATCTATATGCATTGACAAGATCATTTGGTACAAATGCTTGAATAGTACCTGCGAAACCACCTCCGTGAACTCTTACAGCACCATTGCCTTTTAATATTCGTTTCCCCGCCATAATTGCAAGTGGAATACCTTGTTCCGTTGGCTTTCTACATGAGTATAAATTTTGCAGATAGTTCATGGAGGAATCTCCCGATTCGTTTACAAGCGTGAGAAAATCCTCAAATCTGTTGTTTTTGAGAGCTTCCGTTTCTGCCTTTGCACGATAATTGTCGCCAAAAAAGTGAATTGCACGCAAGACAGCTCTGTCAGAAATCTTCTTTTTAATATCAGGGAGATTATCCCAAAATTGATTTTCATCAACTTCACGAAGAACCTTTTTGCCGAAATATTCTGCAACTTCGTCCATTTCTGTACGAACGGCTACATAATCATCTGTCAAATCAGAATGATCTCCTTTGGTGTCTGTGATGATCAATGCATAGCCGGTTTTTGAAAGGTCAAAATCAATTTTTTGGATACCTGGATTTTGAATGTTTTGAAAATCAAGAAAAACAAATCCACCAACGGAGCAAACCATCTGATCCATCAATCCGCTTTTCTTGCCAAAATAAAAATTTTCTGCATATTGTCCGATTTTTGCGATTTCAACCGCTCCAATCTGATTGTTATTGTAATAGCTGTCAATTGCCGTTGCAATCAATGTTTCAAATGCAGCAGAAGAAGAAATACCGCTTCCAGCAAGTACATTTGAAGTTGTATACATATCAAATCCGGAAATTTCTACGCCTAAATCCTTAAAGCGAGCTGCAATCCCTCTGACAATTTCAGAAGAACCTTTTTCACCGATATGAACATCCAAATCGTCCAGTGAAACTGCAAATTCATCGTATCCCTCTGATTTAATTCTGATGATGTTTTCGTCATGAAATGCTGCAACACCGATAACATCTAAGTCAACTGCTCCTGCAATGACACAGCCATGTTGATGATCGGTATGATTACCGCCGATTTCTGTCCTACCCGGAGCAGAATAAACGTGTATATCATTTCTATTCGGATACAGTGCTGTGAATTTCTCCACAGCACTCATATATCGTGATTTCTGACTTTCTATATCCTGTGGCTTATAAATATTTGCGAAGATATTATCAAATCCACCACAAGTAACATTGTCTTGAAAATCCTGTATTTTCATTGCTTTCCTTTCTTCTTACGATCTTAAGGGCATAATTACAAATTCCAATTTCATCGGCTGATCTGCATGGATTCTGTACTCCTCATGCACCGGTGCACCCCAGGAATCATCGCCGCCGACACCCATTTGCTTTGCAGCGATTCTGACCCATGTGCAGCGAACGCTTGGAAGTTCATCCAGATGCATTGCGTTTTCGAGTTCATAGGCACTGTATGGCAGTACACTCATTTCAAACGGAGCAGATGCCTTTTGGAACGTCAGACCATGCTGCATATCATCATGGATCGAGAGCGTTCTTACACCGGTACGGTTGCCGCATTCCTGCGGATTGAGATAGCCGGAAAGATTTTCTTTTGCCGTAGATTTCCATAATCCCAGTCTTGCCCCTTTGCATCGGTCACTGTAATTTTCATCAGGACCGAGTCCGTAATACTGGAAATTGCAAAGCTGTTTTTTCATCTTGAAGTCCAATGCAAGAACCGGCATATCGGACATTCCGCTTACTCCTGCATAATTTACACTTACGCCCAGCTTTCCGTCAAAGTGTGCGGTATAGGTTACAGTAAACTCAAAAGTCGGAACACAGGCAGCCTGATATGTGAATGTGATTTTCAAAGCATCTTCCTGTTCCAGCCATGAAACGGTTTTATACTTTGCAAATTTGCCTGCGGCATACCACTGTGCAAGATTGTACGGCTCGGAAGCACCGGTGTCATTGTCCGTCATTGCTCTCCAGAAGCTGACCTTTGGTGTGCGTGTGATATATTCAAAATCATTGTATTTCAGAGAACTGATGCCGCCCTCTTTTTTGTCGAACATCATGGAGAAGTTTTCTCCGTGAACGCCAATGACAACATCGCCGTATACAATCGTTGGCTTTTGCAATGTGGTTTCCGGAATCTGATTATCTTTCACTTCAAACACTTCCTGAGCAAAAGCAATTTCGTGCCCTGCATCTGCCCATAGTGTCTGATCTGCGGTAACGGCGGAAACATGATAAACATATTCTCCTACACTGTCTATTTTGTGAAGTGTCAGTTTCAGTGTCTTGCTTTCTCCGGCAGGAACATTCAGAGAAAATGTATCGGATTTCAGAACAACGCCGTTCTTTTCCAATCGTACAACAAAGGACAGGTTATTTGTATCTGCAAAGAGATTTCGATTTTCTACGGTAAGCATTCCGTTTTGAATAGACATTCTGATGTTGGAGTAAAGAGCCTTCATTTCCTGAACCTTTGGAGAGTAGGTTCTGTCAGCATAGATCACACCATTGGTGCAGAATCCATAATCGCTTGGTCTGTCCTCAAAATCTCCGCCATAAGCCAGAACCGTTTTCCCGTCGTCATTTTGGGTTTCGATTGCCTGATCGATGTAGTCCCAGATGAAACCACCCTGATAAGCCTCATATTTGTCCTCAAGGTCAGTGTAAAGGCTCAAACCGCCAAGAGAATTGCCCATAGCGTGCATATACTCACAACTAATATACGGTCTGCCGCTGTTCTGTTTCAGGTATTCTTCCACTTCCTGCGGTTTTGCGTACATACGGCTTTCCATATCCGTGATGAAATCATACTGATGATTCGGAACTCTTGTAACGCCCTCATAGTGCACCAGTCTTGTCGGGTCTACGCTTCTGAAATATTCCGACATTGCAGCAATATCTTCTCCGCAGTAGGATTCGTTTCCGCAAGACCAGATGAGAACACTTGCGTGATTCTTGTCACGTTCATACATCGATTTTGCTCTGTCCAGTACAGCTTCTTTCCATTCCGGAAGTGAACCCGGTACATTCCAAGACGGATCTGTTGCACCAAGCTTCTGCCATGTACCGTGTGTTTCCAGATTGGTTTCATCAATCAGATAAATGCCATATGCATCACAAAGCTGATACCAAAGAGAATTGTTCGGATAATGACAGGTACGAACGGCATTGATATTGTTTTTCTTCATGAACCGAATGTCAAACAGCATATCTTCCTTTGTGATTGCTCTGCCTGTTTTCGCATTAAATTCGTGTCGATTGATACCCTTGAAAATGATACGTTTTCCATTCAGGCACATGATTCCGTTTTTCAGTTCAAATCGGCGGAATCCGACTTTGGTTCTGCTGACCTCGATTTCATTTCCGTCTTCGTCTGTCAGAATCACTGTAAACGTATAGAGATTCGGTATTTCGGCACTCCAAGGCTTGCTATTTTCAATTGTCCAGTTTACGGATTCCTTTTCATTGGATTCTGCAATGACCGTTCCATTTTCATCTGTCAAGATCGATTTCACAGAACACTTGCCCGCAATATCCAGCGTTGCAGAGAAGATACCATTTGTACCGTCATAATCTGCAATCACTTTCATATCACGAACATGGGCAGACGGTGCCGCATAAAGGAATACGTCACGGAAAATGCCGGAGAATCTCCAGAAATCCTGATCTTCCAGCCAGCTGGCAGAACTTCTCTTGAACACTGCAACAGCAAGTTTGTTGCCCTTTTCACGAATATATGGTGTCAGTTCAAATTCAGACGGTGTAAAAGAATCTTCGCTGTAGCCGATAAATTCGCCGTTCAGCCAGACATACATAGCAGTTTCCACACCCTGAAAAGAAATGAATACACGCTTATTTTTCAGAGCATCGTTCAAGTCAAAATATCTGACGTAGCTGCCGACAGGGTTGTCCTTTTCAGAGATAAACGGAGGACGGAGATGCTCATGTCCCTCCCAAGGATAAATGGTGTTGACGTACTGCGGTTTGCCGTATCCCTGCAATTCCATGTGTCCCGGAACCTGAATGTTGTCAAAATTGTCAGTGCTGTCGCTTTCTTCATAGAACTTTTGCTGCCATTCAGACGGATTCTTTGCCCACGCAAATTTCCAGGTGCCGTTCAGATTCTGAATCAGAGAGGAACTGTCTGCATCGGCTTCCAAATGGTTTGCATAGATTCTGTGGTCGGAATGTGCTGCGATTCTGTTGACTGCAAACACTTCCGGATTGGTCAGCCAGTCGAGTGTATATTTCATATTGTTCCCTCCATTTTAGTTCTGTGATTCCATCACAACTTCATTTTCGGATATTCCAAGTTTTTCTTTGATTTCCGCATTTGCCTTTTCAACATTCATCTTAGAAAGAATAAATGTGATGATCAGATCCAGTGCAAACGGAACGATCAGATACATAATGTGAAGCATATTGATAGCAGAATCAGGCTGTACTGTCAAAGTGCCCTTGAATCCGCTAAAGTCGAGCAAAAGACCGACAATTGCTGTTCCAAGTCCACCACCAATTTTTACACCAAGTGATGTGCAGGAGTACATGATTCCATCAACGTGCTTGTGTTTGGTAAGCCAGCTGTATTCAGAGCATGATGCGATGACTGCATTCATATCACCTTGCCATGGACCTTGACCGAGTGCTGCAAGTGCTGTAAATGCAAGCATCAGCGGAATGTTTCCCATGTATCCGGCAACTGCTACCAGAAGTCTGCCAACTGTTGCTACCATGTAGCTGTATTTGTTCAGCTTATACATGCCGTTCCATTTTTGTACGATGGTAGGAGTGAAGATCAAGGCGATAATCAAAGGAATATTGATAAACCACGCAAATGTGCCGAACATATTCTCATCTGCGAGAACATATTTTGCATAGTATGTTCCAACACCGATCATCGCACCATAGAACTGCTGCAAAATATAGGTTACTGTGATCATCACATAATATTTGTTGTGTACGAGAATTTTGAATGCTTCTCCAAAACTGTATTTGGTTTCTTCTGTTTTTGTTTCACTGTCTGCAAGTTCCTCATCAGAAAGTTCCTTTACAGAAAGAGCGGAAATTGTATTTACAATAAGACCGATAACCGCATAAATAATTGCGACTGTTCTCCAGCCATTTGCACCACCGCCCATTGCTTCAACAAATTGGAATGTAACAGCCTGAATCAGGAGGCTAGTTCCAAATGCGAAGATAAAGCGATAAGAACCCATCTGAACTCTTTCCTTGCTGTTCTTTGTAACAAGAGCGGTCAGAGCAGAATATGCGATGTTGTTTGCCGTATAAAATACACTGTTAAGAAGTGTGTAGCAGATAAAGAACCATGCGTACTGAGCAAAATTATCCATGTTCATCGGGATTGCAAATACACCAATCAAGGTAATTGCACAGCCGATAAAACCATAAAGCATCCACGGTTTTGCCTTGCCCATTTTCGTATGTGTCTTATCAATCAACGTACCAAAAATGATGTCTGTTATTCCATCAAAAATCTTCGATACAGCAATGAGAACGCCAATAACACCTGCGTTTAATCCAATCGTGTCGGTAAGATAGATCATTACGAATGATGTCAGCAATGCATAGACAACGTTCCCTGCAACATCGCCGAAACCATAACCGACTTTGTTATACCACTTTAAGTATGTTTTTTCTTTGCTCATAATAGAGCTCCTTTCATTGTTTGTATGCCCACATGGACAGAATTTTCCCATAATGAATGATACGAACTGCTTTTCATCTTGCAAAAACGAAATAATGCCATCGTCAGAATAGATGATTATTTTTTTGAGCATAAAGATTTTTTACTGAATTCAACATGGAATTACAATGAAAGACGTCTTTTTTAATTCTTTCCTCTCATTTCTTAATTCTATTATACCACACAAAACGGCTTAAAAAATACACAAAGTTATAAAATATATGCACAAAGTTTAGGTTTTTTCTTGCAATCAGTGCTCAGGTGTGATATACTATAGTTATAGAATCAAGGAGGTGCTTTTTATGTTTATGAATGTTGCCTATTTAAACAACTCTACATCTACTGTAGTGGATAATACGAAACCTTTGATTGTAACAAGCTGTGGAAATTATCGTGTGAAAAATCGTTCTGAAGTAGTAACACATCGTCCGAAGGGAAGAAAAGATTATCAGCTTTTATATATTGCCTCCGGAAAAGGACATTTTTTCGTTCATGGAGAAGAAAAAACGGTTTCAGCCGGAAATATTATTGTATATTTGCCGGATCAACCACAGGAATATGTTTATTATCGTGCAGATCAAACCGATGTTTATTGGGTGCATTTTACCGGAAATGAAGTAGAAGAAATTTTAAAGTATTACAATATCAACCTGCAAAATAATATTCTCTATATCGGAACATCTCCAGATTATCAATGGTTATTTGGTCAGATGATTCAGGAATTGCAGCTTTGCAGACCACGATATGATGAATTGATTTCTTTGCAGTTGCGAAATATTTTTGTTTTGATAAGCCGTGCAATCATGAGTGCAAAGAAATTCAGCAGCACCAGTGAAAAAGAAGTTGCTTTTGCGATGCACTATTTTCGCAATAATTACAACACAGAAATCAGCATTGAGGAGTACTCTGAATCCAGAGGGCTTAGCAACTGTTGGTTTATTCAGTGCTTTAAAGAAATCACAGGTTCCAGTCCGCTGCAATATATCTTAAAGCTGCGAATCTCCAACGCACAAAGTTTGTTAGAAAATACGGACTACACCATTACTGAAATTGCAAATATGGTTGGATACACCAATTCGCTTTATTTCAGCAGACTGTTTCATAAATACATTGGTATGTCACCAAAAGAATATCGAAAAGTAAAACTGGAAGAAAATCTCAGAGAGTAAAAAACAAAACTCGTTTGGCTAAAGCTAAACCAAACGAGTTTTGTTGATTTTTGATAAGAAATAAGGAATGGCTACATTATATCACAACACTTGCAGGCAAAACAGGTGTTAAACCAATACTACTGTTTTTAATCCAGAGCAGATTGAAAAAGTAATTGGAGAATTTATCAATGTATTAGATACTCACGGGCTCTATGATAATAAAGGCATATGGAAAGCTATACAAGATGCCTTGCGGTTGAACGTTCGGCAGTTGACAATCTTTGATAAGTTCAAGAAAGACCGCACCTTTATATCAGTGCGGTTTTTCTGTTGTTACGGACATTGATTAAACATTGAATATTCAGCTGCGTTGTGATATACTTAAACCATAAAGATATAAAACGCATAAACCTTGCTCATGATGAAATTTCTAAATATCGGATGGAATACCGTGTTTGAAAAAATACCCGTAAAATAAATAACGTCACAGCAAAAAAGTCAGAATTCCGCTTGTTGACGATAATGATATCGACATATAGAATTATTGCGGTAAACAAAGAAGAATGAACTCTCTTATACTACAGAAACAGGAAGAGGTAATTGCTTTGGCACAATTTGATATAAAGGATGCTGTACTGAAAAAATGTCTGCTAAAAGAGGACGAAACTGTCATTACCGTGCCTGACGGTGTAACGACCATAGGCAAGGACGCCCTCTGCGGCTTACAGAGCGTTATTGCCGTTACGCTCCCGGAAAGTCTGAAAGTCATAAACGACGGCGCATTCTACGGCTGTTCATCGCTGACTTCTGTCACGTTGCCGGGCAGTGTTGAACGGCTCGGAAGCTGTGCTTTCGCCAGTGCAGTGCACTCAATACAATATATCTTGATAATAAACTTACGGAAATCGGGAATTCTGCTTTCTGGGGATGCACAAGCCTTGAAAGTATTGACATTCCCGCAGGCGTTACTAAGATAGGATATAATCTTTTCGGCAGTTGCCTGTCGCTGATATCGGTATCTCTGCCCGATACAGTCACAGAGCTTGATGAGCGAGCATTCAAAGAGTGTACAAGCCTTGCTTGTATCACGCTTCCCGACAGTTTGATTAAAATAGGAAATATGGCATTTCTGAACTGCCACAACCTGAAATCGGTAAATATTCCCGACAGGTTGGAAAGTATAGGAGAAAAGGCATTCTTTATGTGCGAAAGCCTGCATGAACTTGAGATCCCGGACGGCATAGCTTCAGTCGGCGGCGACGCATTTTCCGATTGTGTAAGCGTTACCGTCAGAAGCACGATCAGCGGGAAACCGCTTTATAAAGCAGTTACGGCGACCGACGGATCATCGGCGTACAATTTTATACTGCGTAATATCTGGGACAAAGGCGGTTTTGACTTTACGGCGCAGGATAATTATTTCCCCGCTTTGCAGGACGAAAACCTTCAATATGCGATAGCGTTTTCACGTCTTATGTACAGAGTGAATCTCAGTGCCTCAGCAGAGGAGCATTACCTTGATTTTCTGCATAATAATGCGGAAAACGCCGTGCGTTACTGTATTACGCAGGACAGTGCCGAGCTACTCGGAATATGCAAGGAAAACGGCTTGATCACCGCCGGGAATGTAACAGGGCTTATTGAATTTGCAGACGAGCAGGGTAATACCTCTGCCGCCGCATTTCTTCTGACGGTTGCAAACAGTCCGGAACACGACAATTTTTGCGACACGCTGTCATCACTGGAACTATAAGCCTTATATGTGACTTTTGTCGGACACTGTTTGTGAT
>ENA-OPXC01002261-OPXC01002261.1-human-gut-metagenome-genome-assembly--contig:-NODE-2261-length-11754-cov-1.362424_pt1 | contig 11754 bp, 8 predicted proteins | sample MGYA00241512_ERZ502016 | MGnify/ENA primary metagenome ERZ502016 (study PRJEB25962, sample SAMEA2043043) | human gut metagenome | biome: human gut; feature: human-associated habitat; material: faeces...
AACCCCAGTGGCTTGCCGCTGGGTTAAGTCAGTGTGACTGTGAAGTATTGGGTAATTGCTACGAGGAGTATGATATTTAAATGTATAAAAAAGGTGCGCCGAGGAAAGTAATCGGCGCACCTTTTTCATAATGTTTTATAAATTTTCAAGAGCAATCTTCATCATGTTAGTGAAGCAAGTCTGACGTTCTTCTGCAGTAGTGATCTCTGGGCTTATAAAGCTGTCAGAGATTGTTAAAAGGCAGGCTGCTTCTTTGCCTAGTACAGAAGCATTTGCAAACAGTGCAAAGCTTTCCATTTCAACAGCCAGACAGCCACGCTCATCGCGAAGCTTTTCCCAATAGGTTGGCTTTTCATCAGACGGCTGGCGGTAGAAGACGTCACTAGAGTGAATTGCACCCTCAATCATATTAATTCCAAGACGCTTTGCAGTAGCGCGAAGGGAATCATTAAGTGCTTTAGATGGATAGCTCTCATCCTTATCATAGCCAGACTGAACCTTTGCATAGGTGGACTCACTGACTGCGGAAGTAGCAAGAACGACATCATAAATCTTTGCGTCAGAGCTGTAGCTTCCAGCGCTTCCGATACGAATGATACGGTCTACATCATATTCCTTAAACAACTCGTAGGAGTAGATACCGATACTTGGCATACCCATTCCGCTGCCCATAACGGTAACTGGTTTTCCATTATAAGTTCCGGTATAAGCAAGCATACCACGTACTTCATTTACAAGAACGGCATCCTGTAAAAAGGTATCAGCGATAAATTTTGCGCGCAGCGGATCGCCAGGCATTAAAACAGTTTTTGCGATCTGACCTTTTTGTGCATTATTATGTGGTGTTGGCATAAAAAAACCTCCTGTCTTTTCTGAAAAAGTGTTATACTAGATTTAGTATAACATAAATTTAATGGTATGCCAATATAAATTTGTGCAGATGAGAAGGGAGAATATCAATGTTTGAACGAAAAAAGGCATTAAAGGAAATCGAAGAAAAATTAAATACAGTTCAAATGTATTTGGAAAATAATTATAAGGATCTTACGCTGCAGTCATATAAGGATGCAAAAGAAGTGGTTGAGCGGTATGAGAAAAGCGGTCTGCTAAAACAAAAAGATAAGGATATGATTCAGAAAAAGATGGCAGAGTTTGATGCCAAGCTTGTGCACTATGGACATACGAATGTATCAGAGTTTTTAAAAGAGCGCTATTAGTTTTCGTAAGGAATTTGTAAAAAATAACGTGTTTTATTAAGGTGACATTGCAGAGAACGGCTGTTATACTGAAAGTAAAGAAAAGGTGAGGGAGAATGACCCTGACCGGACAGGAGGTCCGATATGATGAAGATGAAACGACAAAAAGCAAAATGGAGTGCAGTGTTGACATCAGCCGCTATGCTCATGATTAATATTCCAGTATCGGCAGAGGAACAAAGCCAATATATAAATGGAGTTACTCAGATAAATGGATATACAGAATTTGAGCAGCCGCAGGTGATCGAAAATCAGGATATGGCACAGCTTGGCTACAGCGATATCCGTGCATATGAGATTGAGAATGCAGGAGAACTGGCATGGTTTGTTCAGCATTTTTATGCAGGAGATTTAGAGACACAGAATGTAAGCTTAGCCGATAATATTGACATGAGCGCGTTAGCAGCGTATTCATGGACACCGCTTGGATATTATAATGTCGAGACACAGACAGGAAAAAGCTATGACGGTGTATTTGATGGAAATGGTTACAGTATCAGTAATATCATTCTGAACCAGATAAACGGTGTGGACTTAGTCAGCAAGGTATCAGAAGAACAGGCAGCAGTGCTTGGAACACAGCCTATTGAAAATATTGCGCAAAATGCGCTTGCAGGTGTATTTGGCTATATTGGAAGTGCAGGCCATGTTACAGAGCTTAAACTGGAAAACACATCTATCACGTCAAATGCAGATGCAGGTGTGTTAACAGGACGAAATGAAGGAAGCATTAGTGCCTGCGTCACATCAGGCGCATCAGTGACTTCTTCAAAAAGTGATGCGTTTGTAAGTGAGTTTGCTGCTGATAATGAAAACAGGATTGAATCTGTTTACTCAAGTAATTTCAGCATTACAAATATGTTGGGAGAAGATGCAGTTACGCCGATTCTGTTAAATTATGCACCAGGATATTCAAGCACAACAGGAAATGGAAGCGTATCAGCTGCATTTACAGAGCATAAGGAAAGTGTAGAAAACAGTCTTTTTGTGACAGAAGCGCCTGCAGGTGTAACAGTACTTGACACGTCACAGTTTGCAGATGGAGCGGCATCATGGTCATTAAATTCAGGTTTTACAGATCCGAAGTTTTCACAGCTTATAGGAACGGATCAGATGCCTGTATTGATTAAAAAGACAGACGAGAGTTACTCACGTGTCTATAAGTGGATACTTGATTATGAAGATGATGCAAGAGAGGATTCTGTTGTCTATACAAATGGTATTGTGCCAGACAGCATTTTTACAGATGGATGTCAGTGGCAGATGGCAGGAGCAGATGGCACACTGACTGATGTTGTATCAGGTATGGCAATTGAAAATGATGTAACGTTAATTGAAAAGTCAGTCGAATCAACGCCAGAACCAACTCCGGAGCCGACACCAGAACCAACGCCAGAGCCAACGCCTGAACCTACACCGGAACCAACCCCAGAACCAGTTCAGAAGATGGATCCGGTTTATACACCTCCAGTTGGACTGGAAGGATATGTGACAAGACCATTGTCAGAGATTGAGCTTCCGAGTGATTCTAATGGTCATTTTGAGTGGCAGACTGATCCTGCAACGACACTTCCAACACAAGAGGAAGCACAAGCAGCAGTTCGTTATGTTCCAAATGACACTGAAAACTACAATATAGTAGAAAATATTGTCATTACAATCAAGATCAATAAATTAGATCCGACACCGCAGACGCAGTGTCCGGACAGTATCAGTATTGATGAGGGACAGTCACTTACAACTGTTGAATTGCCTGAAGGATGGAGCTGGCTTGAAGCAAGCATTATCCCTGAAAATGGTATTTATACAGCAGTTTATACACCAGAAGACACGTCTATCTATAATACAATTACTGCATTAGTAAATGTGACTGTAAATCCGACAAAGCCAGCCGATACAGAACCGCCTGTTATCGAAGGAATTGAAGATGGAAAAACATATTGTGAGGCACAGACAGTAACGGTGACAGATGAAAATGCTGTTACAGTTACAGTAAACGGACAGCCAGTTTCACTTGATGAAAATGGAAGTTTTACGTTAGAGCCGGGAGAGAATCAGTTAATTGTTTCTGCAGTAGATGAGGCAGGAAACATGACTACTGTAAATGTAATCGTGAATAATGGTCATACATTCTCAGAGGGAAAATGTCTCATCTGTGATGCAAGTGATCCTGATTATGTGCCAGAACCTACAGAAGATACAAATATTCCTGATATCACGCTCACAGCATTAAATGAGGATGGTACTGCGGCAGACGGACAGGGTACAGATGACTGGTATCGCACAAAAAATATTACTCTCACTGCACCAGAAGGCTATAACATTATTGAAAATCTGTATGACAGATCAGGAAGAATGCCAACTCTTGATATTGAATTAGAGGAAGGTGAAAATGAGATTGAGTATTATCTGATTAAAGAAGATAATACAACAATAAGTGAGCTGCGTACACGTAAATTGTATCTTGATACAAAAGCACCGCAGATCAATGGTCTTGAAGAGGGAAAGGTTTATTGTGAAGCAGTAACCTTTAGTGTTGTTGAAGAAAACCTTGATCTTGCATCAAGCAGTATTCCAGAGTCAGTAAGTCAAAATTCAGATGGAAGCTTTACTGCATCACCGGCAGCAGGTGTTCAGGAAATCGTATTACGCGATAAGGCAGGAAATGAGACATCAGTTCATATCACGGTAAATGGAACTCATACATTTGAAAATGGTGTTTGCGTTCACTGTGGAGCATCTGATCCTAATTATAAGGCACCGGCAGTACAGTCAAATGATGTACCAGATGCAGTGCCGACAACACCAGATGCAGCAGGAAACTGGTACCGCAAAAATACCATTAAACTGACAGCACCTACAGGCTACTATATCAGCCAGACAAGTGATGAGTCATCATTTGGCACAGCAACTAGTCTTGACCTTACATTGAATGAAGGCGAAAACAAGATTACCTATTATCTGCTAAGCACAGACGGCAAGGTTATCAGTACAGAGAAGACATTAACAGCGAATTTCGATCAGACAGCGCCTGTAATTAGCGGCGTAGAAGGCAAAAAGACATATTGTGAGGCTCCGACACTTACAATTAGTGATGCAAATCTTGTACAGGTTACAGTAAATGGTACTCCGGTATCGCTGACTGCAGAAGGAACGCTTACAGTTTCTCTAGCAGAGACAGAACAGACTATTAAGGCAGTTGATGCAGCAGGAAATGAAGCAAGCATTACCATTACAGTGCACAACGGTCACAGCTATGCAAATGGTATCTGTACTGTATGTGGACAATATGATCCGCAGTACACTGTAAATGTAGATGCACAATTCTTAACGCAGGGTCTTGGAAGTAATGGCTGGTATCGTGCAAATGCTACGCTGAAAGCACCAGATGGATTCTATATTGCATTTACGAATGACAGAGGATCATTTGGAACAAACAAACAAATCGTAATCACTGAAGAGGGAAGCTATACAATGAAATATTATCTTATGAATATTTCAAGTGGAGCAATTAGTCAGGAAAAGCAGATAAGCATTAAGCTTGACAAGACACCACCAGTGATTAGCGGAGCTGAATCTAATAAGATATATTGTTTAGATCAAAAGATTACACTTACGGTAAAAGATGAAAATCTATATTCTGTTAAGTTAAATAATCAGGAGATTGCATCAGAAAGCAGCTTAAATACAAATGATACCTTTACCCATGAAATTACAAAGGCAGGCACGTATGTATTTACAGCAGTCGATGCCGCCGGCAATTTGGCAAGTGTAAGATTTACTGTGAATGAGAATCATACATGGAATGATGGTGTTGTACAGAAAGAAGCAACAACAACTGCAGTTGGAGAAAAGCTTTATACTTGTACAGTATGTGGTGCAACAAAGACAGAAGAGATTCCGATGGTAACGACACCAGAGGCAACAACGCAGACACAAGTGACTACAACACCAGAGGCAACAACGCAGACACAGACGACTACGACACCAGAGGCAACAACGCAGACACCGGCGACTACAGCGCCAAGCACAGCACCGAGTACAGCGCCAAGTACGGCACCGAGCACAGCGCCGAGTACAGCGCCGAGTACGGCACCAAGCACTGCACCGTCATCAGCTGCATCAGAAGCCAGCACAACACTTCCAATGCCAACAACACAGTCTGGTCAAATCAACCAGATTCTTGGTATTGAGGATGCCAGCGGAATAATCGGAATTATTCTGGTTGTGATTGGAATTATTCTTGCGGCAGCAGTAGTGGCAATGATCATTCTTACAAAGCGCAGCAAAAAGTAAATAAAAATGATTAGCCCAAAATAAACAAGGCGGTATCCGTAAGGGTACCGCCTTAATTTGCCCAAGAGAGCTGAACACTTATTTGTGAGCTGCATTTTGAAAAGCAGTAAATTCATGATAAAGACGAGAAATAGGAAGGCCAACAACGTTAAAATAGTCGCCTTCAATGCCTGAGACATAGATTGAAAAAGTACCCTGAATTCCATAGGCTCCAGCCTTATCAAGTGGTTCTCCTGTTGCAACGTAAGAGGCAATTTCATCCTTTGTCATTTGGCAGACATGTACATTTGTCTCCTCGTAGAAGCTTTTTTCGCGAAGACTGCCATCAGCGCAGACTTCAATTAGTGTCACACCGGTATAGACCTGATGTGTGCTGCCCTGAAGCATAGAGACCATTCGCACGGCATCTGCGCTGTCCTTTGGTTTTCCCAATATGCGATTTTCAAATGCAACGATAGTATCAGCACCAATTACATAGCAAGGAGCTTTTTGTGCCTTTGCAATTTCAAATGCCTTTTGATGAGCCAGTTCACATACAATATCACATGGAAGCGTTTTTGTGGTGACTTCCTCGCCCTTTGCCGGGCAGACAGTAAAATTGAAGCCGGCAAGAGCTAACAATTCTTTTCGGCGTGGGGAGCCAGATGCTAAAATAACAGGTTTTGTAAGATTCACGATAAATACCATGCCTTTCCATATTCGTTTACTTCGCTGATACTATACCTTTTTTTTAAGTAAAAGTAAACAGGAAAAGAAAAAAAACATTACCATTCACCTTCGGGCATGTTATTATGCTGATCTGTCAAATTTCTATGTAAGCATGAAATTTATCGTCTCAGTTTACTGAGACATCTAGCAGGACGCGTGAATTGAAAAATCAAGTTGTTTAAAGAAAAGAATTATGATACAATAAACAAAAGAAATAAAGGGAAAGGAATTTCTGAACATGAGTCAACAAAGGAAAAACATGCAGGATTATCTGCTGATTTGGATTGATGCGGTTTGTCTCGTGATAAGCTATATTGCAGCTTGTTTTCTTGCATCCGTTTTTCGGAAGTTTATATTTGATTTTTCTTCCGTATTATCATCTCTTTGGATGATTTTGATCAGCTATTTTTTGGTATTTCTGTCGTTCAACATGAATCGTTATTTCATGAAGCGAAACAAATATGAAGAAATTACATATACGATCAAGTTAAATATTATTATGGGAGCTGTGCTTATTGCTGTATTTTATGTTACTAAAAATACAGAGCTGATCAGCAGAAGCGTATGGGCATTAACAGTAATGATCAATATGGTGCTGATGGCTGTGACACATTTAATCTGTAAGAGAATGCTTCGTACTATTTTTAAAAATAAAAAAGCAGATCATCTCCTTGTATTGACGACATCTGATCGTGTAAAAACGCTTGCAGAGGACTTAAGACGATATAATACTTACGAGAATTATCTGATTACGCTTGCGATTACAGATGGTGATTATGTTGGAGAAGATATCGAAGGCTATCGTGTTGTGGCAAATGGCGACAATGTGATTGAGGTAGCAAGCAGGGAAATTGTTGATGAAGTATTTTTAGTGCTTGATGATCAAAGAAAAAACGAAATCATTGAGTATGCTGAGCAGTTTGCTCAGATGGGTGTAATTGTTCATGTAAATATTGACCTTCTTGATCATCTTGGCGCAGGTTATCAAAGAGAAGTTACTCAGATTGGAAATCACTATGCGCTCAGCGTGGCACCAAGATTTTTTGATTTTAACAAGCTTGTAATGAAGCGTATAATAGACATTGTAGGAGCGATAGTAGGACTGATGATTACAGCAGTTGTGATGCTTTTTATCGCACCAGCTGTAAAGCTAGAGTCTCCTGGACCACTCATATTTAAGCAAAAGCGTGTGGGAAAAAATGGACGTTATTTCTATATTTATAAGGTGCGCTCTATGTATCAGGATGCAGAGGCGCGCAAGGCCGAGCTTATGGAAAAGAATGAAATGAAGGGCTTTATGTTTAAGATGACGGATGATCCGAGAATCACAAAGGTCGGCAAATTTATTCGTTCAACTAGTATTGATGAGCTTCCACAGTTTTGGAATGTACTAAAGGGTGATATGAGTCTTGTTGGAACAAGACCACCTACAGTAGATGAGTTTAAACAATATGAGGCGCGTCATAAGAGACGTCTAAGCATGAAGCCTGGTCTGACAGGATTGTGGCAGGTCAGTGGACGAAGCAACATTGAAGACTTTGAGGAGGTTGTTCGTCTGGATTGTGAATATATTGATAACTGGAGCATTCAGCTTGATATTCAAATTATCTTAAAAACTGTTGTTGTAATCTTTAAGAAAGTTGGATCAAAATAAAAGATAACAAAAAAGGACCGGTGTGTGGGAGCCGGTCTTTTTTTGTACAAAGAAAGTGTGTAAAATAAGAAACTAACCAACTAATGTGTGTGAAGCAATGTTGATGTAGTACAAAAAATTTAACGCTTTTATGCGAAAAAGTCAATATAGTATGAACGAAAAGCAAAATTTATGAATGAAAAGCAAAAATCAAATTTCCAAAGTTTGATCTCGTGTCTTTGAAAAACAGTAGTCACGCCAGGTTTGTTCAAGACGCTTGGCATTGCGCAGTGTAACTGGAAGAGTCTGTCCGTTTGAAAGAAGACAGCTGCCAGAAGAAAAGCATTTAATATCATCCATGTTGCACAGGACACCTCTGCTGACAAGAAGAAAATGACGGTCAGATAAAAGCTGTTTTGAGAATGTACCAAAGGCAGCACAAGGATGGTATTTCTGACCGTTTCGGTCGGTGATCCATGTATAGTGAGAGTCAGCCACGATGCATACAATTTGTGAAGCAAAAATGCGAACCTCAATTGCATTTACTGAGAATGAAATGAAGGTTTCAGAAGCTGGAAGGTGCAAAGAGGCATCATTCAGACATGCAAAAATCGCATCTTTCTGATATGGTTTTAGAATATAGTGGAATGCATGGACACGAAAGGCATCTGGCATGTAATCAGCAGAGGCAGTCAGAAAAATTAAAATAACATGGCTGTCAATCTGACGCATTTTGCTTGCCGTCTCAACACCGCTCATACCATTCATAAAAATGTCCATAAAAACAATATCGTATTTATCAGACGAAAAGGAAGACAAAAAAGCATCTCCGCTGTCAAAACAATCAGATTCAAATAAAATCTGCTTTTCGCATCCATAGTCAGTAATCAAAGACAGAAGTATCCCACGTTCAATTTCAGAATCATCTACCAGTGCAATGCGCATAACGATTTATCCACACCTTTCTGTATTATATTTAGCAAAGCTTTTTATGCTTAAAGAAAGCTCCGCATATGTGTCAAACAACGCGAAGCTTTCTTTTTATGTACTATTTAAGTACGATTCATCAGATAAATTACTGTGGCTGCTTTCCAATGTAAGCTAAGATACCACCATCTACGTACAGAACATGTCCGTTTACGAAGTTGGAAGCATCAGAAGCAAGGAATACTGCCGGGCCTGCCAGGTCCTCAGCTTCTCCCCAGCGAGCTGCCGGAGTCTTGGCAATGATGAACTGGTCAAACGGATGACGGGAACCGTCTGGCTGAATCTCACGAAGCGGAGCGGTCTGCGGAGTAGCAATGTAGCCAGGTCCAATACCGTTACACTGAATGTTGTACTCACCGTACTCAGAGCAGATGTTTCTGGTTAGCATCTTTAAGCCACCTTTAGCTGCTGCATAAGCAGATACGGTCTCACGTCCAAGTTCAGACATCATGGAGCAGATGTTGATGATCTTTCCATGACCCTTCTTGATCATGCTCGGAATAACAGCCTTTGCTACGATAAACGGAGCATTTAAGTCAACATCGATAACCTGTCTGAACTGAGCAGCGGTCATCTCGCACATCGGGATTCTTTTAATGATTCCGGCATTATTTACGAGAATGTCGATTACACCAACCTCAGCCTCGATCTTTGCAACAAGCTCGTTTACAGCGTCCTCATTAGTAACGTCACAAACATAGCCATGAGCCTTGATTCCAGCTTCTTCGTATGCAGCAAGACCCTTATCAACTAACTCCTGCTTAATATCGTTGAATACGATTGTAGCACCGGCAGCAGCCATACCCTTAGCGATAGCCATACCGATACCATAGGAAGCGCCAGTAATCAGCGCAATCTTACCTTCCAGAGAAAAAGAAGACATATCCATGGTAAAAAAACCTCCTTAAATTTTTTGACGGAACATACAAAAATATGTCCGTCTAATTGTGTATAGTATACCATATCAAAAGAAACCAGTCAACAATAACGCGTGTTGTAAAATGTAAGATATTTGTAAGCGTAATATCTTTGCAAAAAAGGGCGTAGTATGGTAGTATTGGTATGATAGAGCTGCGTAATGCAGGAGAGTAATGTTGGAAATGGAAGTGGCAACATATAGTGTATGGAGGGAACGTTTCATGAAAAAAAGAATGATGCTGTTTGCGGCAGGGATAGTGATTTTTGTCAGCACGGCACAGAATACTTTTGCAGAAGAGGAAACGGGTGGAATAAGAAAGATTGCAGATATGGTCACAGAAGCACGGCGGATAAAAGAGGGAACTGAAATGTTTTCAGCCTCAATGACGTTTGGTGATATGGAAGTATCGGCCGGAATGACGATCCGTATGACGCCAGACAGTGCATCTGTGGACATGCTGTATTTAAGTGCACCAAATGGTGATGGAACTTTTTTTGATTTTGTATCAGAGGATGTACTTCGTGTATTTGGTACTAAGGCATATTTAAATACAGAATCGGTTAAAGAGATGATATCGGAATTGACAGAGGAGAACCGCATTGACGAGGAAGAGAATGAGAATGTGCTGCAGGCAGCAGATTCAATTACAGAAGACTGGATTGGTCTGGTAGGTTCTTCAATAGGTCTGGATGAGTTTAAATATGATGATTTGATAGGAGTGTTTTCAGGTCTTGCGGCGGCACATGATGCAGGCTCTTACACGATTAATCTGAAAAATGATCAGATAGGGCAGCTTTTGGAGCGCATCGATATGCAGATTGAGCAGGGACAGTTAGATAAAACATTTGTCATTGACTGGGAGCCACTTCTTACACCATATGTGGATGCAGTAATAGAAGGAATGAAAGAAGCTGATCCGGAAAATGCTTTTGATCAGGATAAAAAGAAAAAGCAGATATTTGATACTCTTCAGACTACATTTTGTCCGCATGAAGATTATGAGAAAGAACCATTAGCTGTGCAGTTTGAGAATGCAGTTTCAAAAGGTCTTGAAGTTAATGCATCAATCTGTGCGGGAAAAGATGGCGCAGCAGGCACATATGCATTTGAAGTGACAATTGAAGCAGAGATTTCAGACAAACTTCAAGAGAAATGGGGAATTGAAGAGCTTTCACCAGTTGTCGGTGAGACGGAAGGGCTTTTGACACAGACAGATGAGCCAGATATAAAGAATGCATTATTTAGTTTTGTAGTAAGCATTGAGCCAGCAGAAGAACCGATTGAAATAGAGGAACCAGGGGATGGTATTTTGTGGATGACAGACTTACTGAGAGAATGGGCAGCACAGGGTTTGATTTTGCAGTAAAAATGGGGATAGGAAAAATTTTCCTATCCCCGATTATTTTTATAAAGTTACGCCGTTTTTCTCAAGAAGTTTTCTTGCAGATTCAACAGAGTCTACACCAGTCGGATTTTTAACAGGTGCAAATGCTTTCTCACGCTCAACCTCAAATGGACAGCAGCTGTCCATCATATGGATCATGTCGAGAATTAATGATTCAAACTTATAGCCATTTGGTGTAGTTGGCTTAATCAGATTGCCATCACCATCAATGTAAGGAATCTTCTTCTCAACGATATGTAACGGAAGACGTTTGCTTTTGATCTCAGTTAAACGATCCAAATTAAACATGTAGTTTAAGATAACACCAAAGTTGTAGAGCAGATTTCCATTCTCATCCTTTAAGTGAATCATATCTTCAGTCATCTCATAATATTCAACGATGGAAGGCTTGCCATCCTCAGTACAAAGAACGCCGACACGCTCATTTGGGTCAGCCTTTCTTACAACCATACCGCCGCAGTCACAGCCAGAATCAATGACAGCACCGACAAATGCCGGATCATTAATTCTTTGAAGAACATTGTCAACAGCAAATGCAGTCAACCATTCA
>ENA-OPXC01002273-OPXC01002273.1-human-gut-metagenome-genome-assembly--contig:-NODE-2273-length-11711-cov-4.986874_pt1 | contig 11711 bp, 9 predicted proteins | sample MGYA00241512_ERZ502016 | MGnify/ENA primary metagenome ERZ502016 (study PRJEB25962, sample SAMEA2043043) | human gut metagenome | biome: human gut; feature: human-associated habitat; material: faeces...
TATCCGTCCACGCTGGATGTGTTGGGAGAATGTTCCTTATGCACTTCAACACATAAATGACGTTATGAACAGAAATCAATTATGTATAGCACCTCCATAAAAAGCAGTGAAACAGAGCATTTTGCTCTGTTTCACTGTGCATAATATTTTGGAGTTTTAGCCAAGCGAGGACAGCCATTCAATCAACTCAGCATCCTGTTCCCACTGAGATGCTTTCGGTAGATCAAGATGGGCTGTAGCCTTCTCCAAAGCAGCTCGCTTGGCTTCATTGTCTGCTCTGGCATAGACCTCAGTGGTAGAGATGTCGGCGTGTCCCAGATAATCTTTAATAAAGACCGGATTAACATTGGCCTGTACCATATGCATGGCTTTCGTATGGCGAAAAATATGAGGCGAGATTTTGGTAGGCATCCCAGAGGCAGTTTCCCGTGCCATATCTGCATATTTCTGGACGATGTATGTAATTCCAGAACGGGTCAGTTTGTGTCTGCTTCCATTCCAAAACAGGGGCATATCTGGGTTTCGTCGCAAATCAATGTGGTTTTCCTCAAGGTAACTACGTAACAATTCAGTAGTCGGTTTCATGAGAGGCACTGTACGAATCTTCCCGCCTTTTCCATGCAGAGTAATAACTGCTGGGAAATCTAATCGCACATCCCGCATACAAATATCCGCAAGTTCACTAACACGAGCTGCTGTATCATACAAAACAGTTAGCAAGACAAGATGCCTCCGTCCTTTAGGAGTAGAGGTATCCGGCATAGACAATAAATGTTTCAAATTTTCTGGCGTTAAGTACTGCGCGGGCGGGTTGGGAGATACCATGCTTGGAATTTTGAGGATTAAAATGCACTGCTCCATATACGTCGGTTCTTCGGTTATAACATAATCAAAGAAAGCGTGAATGGCGCAAAGGCGCTGGTTGTAAGTAGATGGGGAAGAACCTCTGGTATTAGTCAGCCACAGAAGGAAGTCCTCTATACACTTTTTGTCCAACTTGGACAGATTCAGCTTTGCAATATTAAAGCCTTTCTCGTCTCTGCAAAAAATCAGGAGGAGTTTAAACGTATCCCGGTAGGAACGAATTGTATTGCTGCTCAGATTTCTCTGGACGGGCAGATAGTGTGTAAGGTACTGCGTCAAAAATTTGGAGAAGTCAGATGCTTTCATTGGACACCTCCATCTGGGGAATGAGACCACCAAATTGCACTTCTAATTTGGCAACAATATCTGGGTACATTTGCGCCGTCAATTGAAGATATTTTTGCGTGCCGGTCAGTCCATTATGTCCAAGATACCGTGAAAGTACGGGTAGCGCAGCGGTAAGATCTTCACCCGAAAGGACCCAGTTGTTAAGACAGTGTACCGCAAATGTGTGGCGGATATCATGAGGCCGAGGGCCTTTTCCTGAACCATTGTAAGGAATACCCGCCGTTCTGAGGAACTGGCGAAATTGAGCTTGCAGCCAACTGTTCCCGTATCTTCCGCCGTTGCTGCGTGGGTTCAAACTTGGAAAAAGCAAGGAATCTGTAGATTTTGGAGGGGACATTTCCAGATATTGAGTCAAGGATTCTGCAACTGTATCAGAGAATGGCACCAAGCGGTTTTTGTGAAATTTCGTATCCAAAATGGTAAACACATTTTCTTTGAGGTTTACATCGCACATGCGCAGTTTAAGCAATTCAGAAGTACGCAATCCGCAGTTGAATAAGATTCGGAACATAACAGGAATCTGGTATTTTCGTGCAGGGTTCTGCTCCGTAAATGGCACATGATCCGCTGCAGTCAGCATCCGCTCAATCTCGTCGTCCGTAAAAATATAGGCTCTAAAATTGCGGTTTTCTTTCGGGAGAGATTTAGGAGGGATCTTATATGCTGTATAGCCTTTGCGGATCACAAAATCGAGAAATCCATTGATTGCGCTGACATCTCTGAGGATGGTATTGGTTTGCAGGTTCCGTCTGTTTCCAATATGGTCTAAAACATATTCTTTTGTAAACGAAATCTCTCCATCATCGGGCTCAGCAAAGTCCTGGAGGAAGCGCCGGATACAACCCTCATCCGTTTTCAGGCTGAACCCAAGAGCATGACGTTCCGCCATATACTGCTCCAACAACATTTTTGAAGTCATATCAATTCCCTCCGTTCTCCATAAGACAATGCACATTTCCGCAAGGCCGGAAGGTCTACTTTGGTATATACGGAGGTCGTTTTTGGGCTGTTGTGCCCAAGGATGTTGGAGATCGTCATAAGCGGTGTACCATCATACAAGAGGCTGCTTGCCAGAGTATGACGCAGTGAATGGGCTGCTTTGCGCTTCTTTACTGTCATACCTGCATATTTCATATATCGCTTGAGGTTTTCGGAAAGAGTTGTGCTGGACTGGAATTCTCCGTAAGGATGGATATGGCGGATAAACACATTATCACAGTCAGAATCCAACCGCCCATTTTTCAGATAGTCAATGATGGCATCTCCAATTACAGGGAGCAGAGGCAGTGTATTGACCTTTTGCGTTTTTTGCTGTGTATAGGTGATCAGTTTCTGGTGCCAGTCCAGATTTTTGAATTTCAATGCACAGATGTCTCCAGCCCTCATGCCCAGCAGAATAGCAAGCAGAAGCATCGCGTAATCTCTTTTTCCAATCGCATTGCTGCGGTCAATAACGGACAATAATTGTCGTACTTCCTCTGGGGCCCACGTTTCGGGGATATTTTCTTCAACGTAGATCTTTGGCCTTGGAACACTTGAAGATAAGTCATCGTCCAATATCCCATTTTCATGGAGATAGCGGAAGAAATCACGTAAAACGCTGCTGAATACATGGATAGTTGCACGATGGTAGCGGCACAGGGTGGTCATGAAGTCCGAAATTTCTGCAGCGGTTAAATCTGAAAGTTCTATTCCGCGCCCATCCAGAAAGCAAAAAAATTGCCGTATCTTTGTCCGCTTGACACGGATAGTACCATCAGAACTATTATTTCTGTGGCACCATGCAAGGTATTCTTCCAGTAAATCGACATATTGCCGTGGCACTGTGTAGTCATGGTGGCTGTATCGCAGTGCATACCCAAATTGAAAGATGTCATCCAAAAAACGAATCGAACAGCGTGTGTCCAGTTGTTGCTTGGTCAGTTTTGCGGTGGAGTTACCGATGTCCAAACCATAACAGTGTTGGAAGTATTGTGGTCCGGTTTCTGCGTCATAAGCGGTAATCTCGTTTTCTCTGCAATAATTGGAGAAGCTACGGAACTCCTTGCTATGCCGACTGAGGGTTGACGATTTGAAGTCCAGACGGATCAACTCCATATTTGCTGCGCTCATCAAGTCAGGGATTGGAACTGTCTTTCTGCTGTGCATAGTTTGCCTCCTTTATATTGTGATGCTCACAGTATAAAGGGAAATTATGCACAGCATCTTTTTAATTCTCAAAGAAATTTCAATATTTTGGAAGGAGGTCTTTTCATAATTGCTTACAACTCATAATGTCGTCGGCGCTCTCTCAAGTGGGCGGGACGCTGAAACGGGTCAAAAAAAGCCTGGGGCGGATTTTCAAAAAGTCCTCGAAGCGTTCCTCCAAGTTGAAGAACCATACCTTCATGCTGTTAGACCTGAGGCCGGGCGCTGGGAATATGCTGGGGGCATATTGGGAGTACGATCCTCCGTGGCTTGGATCGTTTGGGACGCTCAACACTTCGGAGTGCCCCAAAGACGCCGTCGAGTGTTCCTTGTGGCAGATTTTGCAGGCTACAGCGCCATCCCGATACTCGCTATCCCAGACAGCGTGCCTGGGTATCCTGCGCCGCGCAGAGTGCCGCGGCAAATCGCTGCCACCCTTATTGGAAGCAGCTTTGCGTATGCAGGCAGGGCTTGACCCGCCCGCGCCCATATCCGGCGAAGCGAAAGCTTATCATATCAACCAACGCAGCGAAGGCATTGACCTGAACGGTGTGTCCGGTGCCCTGATGGCAACGCAGAACCTCCAAATGCAGACCTTTATTGCCGGTTTCTCTGCCGGGGCAGGTGCGAGCGCTGGAACCATTGGATATCAGGAGGACGTAGCGCCCACGCTGAAAGGCAGCCCCAGCGGGAACTGTATGCCCAGCATACTCTGCATCAATGATCAGGGCGGGCAGATCATGGAGTGCAGTGAGGACGTCACCGGAACCCTACGGGCACAGGAGCATGGACACCAGCCTCTGATCCTGCGTCCGACAGGGCCCAAAGTTTATGAAAACCACGGCATTGACGGAAGATACACGGGGCCGCATGATGTAGCGCCCACCATGTCCGCCCGCTATGGGACCGGAGGGAACAACATTCCCCTTGTACAGCAGGAGGAAGTCATCTGCATTGCGGGCAACGCCATTGACCGCCAGCCGCAAAACGGCGGCAACGGCTTTGGATGGCAGCGGGATATTTCCTATACCCTGACCGCCACGGATCGCCACAGCGTCTATGCCCGCCAGAGGGTAGATCAGTTCAGGGATGATGAGATCGCCTCCACGGAGAGCGCGCGGCAGCACAAGGACGCTACAGACCTTGTCTGCCAGCCGCCCTCTTCCTGGGATGCGGACTGCCGGAATCTCATTCGCCGCTTAACGCCTTTGGAGTGTGAACGGCTCCAGGGGTACCCGGACGGTTGGACCGATGTCCCCAGCGCTTCGGACTCCGCACGCTACAAAGCCCTCGGCAACAGCGTTTATTTAATCATGGTCGTTATGAGAAGAACAGATGTGAAAACTGCGCCAGGAGAGGATTCCTGGCGCAGTTGCTTCACATAATGTGCTATGCTTTTTGAGACCCAAAACTTTTCAACCACTCCATTGTACTCCGGCTTTTCTGCCAGGAAGGCATTGAGGGAACTGGAGAATCCGAAACTCGTTCCAGAGCTTTCTGCTTCATTGTAAGACTTGAACGGGCATATATGTCTGTAGTTTTAATGTCGGAATGTCCGAGGAAATCGCGCACATGAACGAGATCATTATCCGCGTCGTAAATGTGCATTGCTTTAGTATGGCGCATCAAATGCGGAGGAATTTTCTCCGGTATGGAAGGATCAATCACTGAAGCGGCCTTGGCATATTTGTTCAGGATGTACGTAACCCCTGCACGAGTTAGCTTTTGCCCGTTGCGGTTCATAAATAGCGGCAGATGACTTTTTTCCGGTGCAAGCATGTGCATTTCAGTAAGATATTTTTTCAAGTTCTGCGCCGTTGCCGGCAAAATGGGAACTACCCTGGTTTTTCTGCCTTTACCAAGGATCTTGACACTTGCAGGATAATCAAGACGGACATCTTCAATACGTAAGTCACAGATTTCCTGCACACGGGCTGCTGTATCATAAAGAAAACACAGGATAGTGGCATCTCTTCTGCCGCTGAGAGTGGATGTATCCGGCTGGCGCAGGATCAGCGCAATCGCCTCTTTTGTCAACGGATTAATCGCTTTGCGCTCAGCTCTTTTCACTGGGATTGCCAGTATTTGCTGGAAATTCAGCAAAAGGCGCGGCTCTTTTATCTGCAGGTATTTAACAAATGAGCGGATGGCTGCAAGACGTTGGCTACGCGTCGCGGTTCCATTGTTTCGCTCTATCCTCAGCCATTGCAAAAAATGGTCAACGAGTTCCGGCGTCAGATCATCTATGGAAAGCTTTTCAATCCTCATCCCCTCTACATCCTGGCAATAGCCAAGGAATAGCCGAAATGCATCGCAGTATGATGAAATCGTGTTCGTACTGATATTTTTAAGTTCGGGCAGGTAATGGGAAAGAAACTCCGTCAAATGTGCGGCAAAATCAGCAGTTTTCATTAGGCGCCTCCCACGTTGGAATCGTATCGCCAAGATAATCGCACTGCTTTTGAATAAATTCAGGGTAACATTCCGCTGTTAAATGCAGATAGATTTGCGTCGCACTCATGTTGCAATGGCCGAGATACGCCGAAAGGTATGGAAGTGTAGTCACGATGTCGCTCTTGGATTTTTTCAGCTTTTGCATAGAACGAACGGCAAAGGTATGACGAAGGTCATGAACCCTCGGACCGTATCCACGTCCTTTATGCGCAATTCCACAATGCCATAGCGCATCCCGAAACCGGTTGTAGACTGTGGTTGTATGGTAGCAGCCTTTTCGGGGATTGGGGAAGAAATAGTTGTTACCAGAACTTTCCGCATGGATTTCTTCAAAATATTGTTCGTAGTCCGCCCACAGACTTTTAGACAGAGGAACATATCTTGGTTTGTCATGCTTTGTTTCCCAAATCTGCAAAACGCCGTTTATAAGATCTACATCTTTTACACGGAGCCGGGTTGCCTCTCCGGCACGTAATCCACAGCAGATCAGAGTCTTAAACAGCAAAGGAAAGACAAGGTGCGCAGTAGGGCATTGCCTGCTTGGAACCATCGTTTCAAAATATTTCATAATACGTGCCAACTCATCGCTCGTAAAAATGCAGGGAGAAAAGTCAGCATCATCTCGAGATGAAATGGTAAGTTCGGGGTAGTACGCGGCATAGCCATTCAATTGAAGATATTTGGCAAAGCGTTTTGTGAAATTAAGCCGCCATTTTTGATTTTTACGCTTTTCATTGGGCCGCTTTTCAATCCATTTCTCAACGACCAATTCCGGCAACACTGGAGTATTGATTCCTTGTTCTACGAGAAACCGGTCCAATGTTTGAAAGGTTTTGGCTTCTTTTTCATACTTACATCCGCAGGCCCGCTTTTCTGCAATAAAAGCACTTATTTGACTTGCCAGTCCGCTTCTGTACTCGTAAGTTCTGCTCATAAGAGATCACCATCCTCAAACGACAGGGCGCATTCACGCAGGTTTTCAATATCCAGACGGATGTAATGTCCCAGAGATTCTCGGTCCGAATGGCCAAGAAATGAAAAAATGATATCTGGAGACACATCGGCAGATAGCAGTTTTGTCGCAACGGTTGCCCGAAGAGAATGCAGGCCGTGATGCGCATGAATTGGCACTTTTACCCCTGAACGCGCGACATACCTATGGAACGCTGAATGGATTGATTTCATCTTGCCATATGGAGGGTTCAAACTGACAAACAGGTATTCGCATTTTGTTTGCGGACGAATATGCAGGTAGTCAATAATAGCAGATCCCACTTTTTCGCTGAGAGGAAGTGTGTTCGGCTTGCCCGTCTTGCTTTGCACAAAGGAGATTGAACAAAGCTCCCAGTCAATATCGGGCAACTTCAAATTGCAGATATCTTTGCTTCGCACACCAAGTTCAGCGGCAATAGTAATGAAAGCATAGTCTCGTTTTCCTTTTGGGCTGGCTCTGTTCACGGTTTCCAATACTGCATTGATTTCCTCTGACTCCCAGATTTTAATTATGCTCTGTGCTTGTCCCAGACGATATTCAGGTACATGAGGTGCAAGATTTTCGGATGTATATCCAAGCAGATACAGATACGACAGGAACTTCCGCAGTCGGCTGAGTTCACAACGCACTGTACTTTTTGCATGGCCTCTCAGAGTCAGCAGATATGCCGAGACATGTGAGCTGTTAAGTTCTTCCAGCTTTGTTATACCAGCATTCTGAAAGTACCGCATAACTACGGAGATATAATTTCGCATCGTTTCTCTGGTGCATTCTGAATAACCGGTTTTGATGAGATATTCTTCCTGCGCATCAAGAAAGGAGTTGAATTCCGGCAACAACTCTTGCAGAGGATTGAGCATCCCCTTTCCCCATGTACCTTTGGTGGCAAGCAGATCAAGCATTTTCATGCTTCCGGCTTTGCGGTCAATTGTGGACTGCCTTAAAGGTGGAGTGCACTTGCCGAGTTCTGTGATGAATTCATCTTTATGCGAGGGCAAATATGTTTCATATCCCTTTTTATTGCAGAACTCTTGAAATTGCTTCCATGTCAATAGGGTGTATTCTCTACTGCGTATGGAATATCCCTGTTCTTTTAGAGTTACTGCACCTTTGTCAATGAGGTCTTTGATTAGCTTGTTTGGCAATATACCCACCGCCCTTCATGTAGAAATTTCTCCTATTACAATGACAATTCTACTTGAACAAGCGGAAAAAGTAAGCCCTTACTTTAAAGGTTTTAGCTGCTATGATTAAAGGTTGAAATGTGGAGTATTATGTGCAGTAAAATCCCAAGAAGCCTTGTATTCATGCCATTTTTGTGCCCATCATTAACATAATGGCTTTGTCCCAATAAACACTGTTGCCCAACGCTTTATAACGGGCACTGTCCGAAGCACCGGGTATATCCGTCCAGCCGTCCGGGAAGCCCTGCAGTCTTTCACACTCCAGCGGAGTAAGACGGCGAATGAGATGGGCACAGGCTTCTGCCTGTTGGCAAATCAGGTCGGTTGCGTCCTTGTACTGACGGGCACTCTGGGTACTTGCCACATCATTATGCCGAAAGTCATCCACACGCTGGCGGCTGTAGACCGCGTGGCGGTCTGTGGCAGTCAAAGTATACGCCAAGTCATCCTGACAGCCAAGACCGTTGCCGCCGTTCTGCGGCTGCCGGTCGACTGTATTGCCTGCAATGCAGATGGCATCTGCCTCCTGCTCGACCAGCGGCACGTTGTTGCCGCCCGTGCCGTATCGTGCAGACATGGTAGGGGCTACCTTGTGCGGGCCGGTGTAGCGGCTGTCAATGCCGTGATTTTCGTAAACAAGAGGCTGATGTCCATGCTCCTGCGCCCGCAGCGTGCCGGATATATTTTCAGAGCAATTCATCACGCTGCCGCCCTGGTCGTTGAGGCACAAAACAGACGGCATACAGTTCCCTCCGGGGCTGCCCTTGAGTGTGGGAGCAACCGATTCGTTGTATCCAATGCCTCCCGCGCTGGCACCTGCCCCGGCAGAAAAACCGGCGACGAAGGTCTGCTGCTTCATTCCCGGCTGTGCCTGCAACGCGCCCGCCACATCGCGCAGATCCCGCACCTCATCCCGCTGATTGGCGGCAAAGGCCATGATGCCGTTTCTGCCGGTGGACATCCCACAGTTGACGCCGAGCGTGGCCGCTACATCGCCGGTCAGGTCGCCGTTGAAGCCGTCAAAACCCTCCACAGCATCGTCCGGCTGCGTCACGAAGGTCTGCATCTGCATATTCGTCGTTGCCAACAATGCGCCTGACACGCCGTGCAGGTCGATGCCCTCGTCTCGCTGGTTGATGTGGTACGCTTCTAATCCTGTGGGCTGTCCGTCCGGGCGCATGAGCCCAGCCTGGATCTTTAGGGCACGTTCCAGCTTTTGGGGCAACTCCTTTCCGCGCTCAAAGGCTCGGCGCAGGATGCCAATGCAGGCGACTTTCGACAGATAATACTTATGCGCCAGGTTTGCCTCCAGTATGCCGGAGAGCGGGACTCGGATCGGACGACGGGGGGCAGCCCCGGTATTGAGGGGGCGTTTCCCTTTGCGCCATGGAGATCGGAGCTCCCAGTGGCGCTGCCCGAAGAGGTCGACAGAACCAGATACCAGATCCAGGTGGAAATACGGGATCGAAACCAGTTCGGAGTCCGGTTTGCCCGGTCTGCGCTTGGGCGGAGCCCCGGCCCCTTCGGCTGCTTCCAATTCAAGCATCGTCAGCTGCCCGTTTGCATCGAATCGGTACATCTATGTGACCTCCTTCCCGCAGTTTCCCGTTTCGCCAAATACATCAAATAATAGCTGCGGCGCAAGCGGTCCGGCGAAGTCAGCAAGGAGAAAAATACGCTTGCGACGCTGCGCGACGCCCCAAAATTGAGCGTCCAGACAGCGCCATGCAAGAGAAAACGCACCGCCTGCCGTGAGCTCACCGGCGTCAGGCCATGCGTAAGGATAGGGGCTTGGGATAAGCTCATTGGGAAAGCAGATCCGCACGATCTCCTCCAGCACGATCCGAAAATCCTCGTACTTCGGTGTCCCGCTTGAAAAAGCACCCGGCACATTCTCCCAACACACCCAGCGTGGACGGATATCGACACCGAAACGGCCTCGCTTCTGGTCGGCCGCCCTCATCTCCCGCACGATCCGCATTTGCTCCATAAAAAGGCCGGAACGCGCCCCCGCAAGACCTGCCCTTGCGCCAGCAACGGACAGATCCTGACACGGGCTGCCTCCGCAGATGATGTCCACAGGCGGCAGTTCTGCACCATTCAGCTTTGTGATGTCGCCCACATGGGTCATGCTGGGGAAACGCAGCTTTGTGACCGCGATGGGAAAGGCTTCGATCTCCGACGCCCACACCGGTGTGATGCCACTGCGGATCGCGGCCAAAGGGAATCCACCAATACCATCGAACAAGCTGCCCATCGTCAGTCTGCTCATTTCGCCACCGCCTGTACGACCGTGTGCGTGGTGTTGACGGCGGCCTGCGCGGTATAGACAGCACTCATGAGGCTTGCCTTGGTGGAGGTATCCAGTCCAAAGGCTCCCGCAATACGGGGGATCTCACCGGCGGAGAGCATGAGTCCAAGCCCTAACAGGGCATGATCCTTGAACACCATAAGTCCGGCGACAAGGATCGTCGCCTGCAAGAACGCCGACAGGCATAGGCCGATGATCTGCTTGCACCATTGGATAAAGCCATCCGTATATCCGCGAGGGACACTGAACATATAGAGGCTTCCCACGGCGATCTGGATGAGCAGGATGCCGCCGCGCTTCAGATTGGCGAAGAAGACCTTGATGATCGCATACGCCATAAGGATGATGCAGAACAGGATCATGATCCCGCTGGTGATGCTGCCGAAGCCGAGAAAAGGGCCGGATGCCAAATCGGTCAGCGATTCCACAGCGTTGAACTCCTGCATGACCTCGCCGGCCACATCCCCGATGGATGTCCCGTAGCCGGTGAGCGCCGCAGTGAAGGTCCCCTGCAGAGAAACGCACAGCTCATAAAGCCGTACCGGAACAACGGTGAAGAGGCTGACCGCCATAAAGCCCTTGATGGCATTGAGGGCGGTCTCACGGATGTTGCCGCGGCCGCTGGAATACTCCACGCCGGTCTCGAAGCAGGCCACCACCAGCCCTGTGCCGTAGAGTGCCCATGCCAAATAGGAGAAGAACAGCACGATGCTCTGCACCCAATCCATGGTGAAGAGCTCCGCGCCCATGTTTCCCATCTCCGAAAAGAAGTTGCCGAGAAAGCCCACGACTTGACCGTAGAACCAATCCACGATCTGGCCGAGGATCTTATCGGCAACAAAATCCCAAATAAACATTGATCGGTTTCACCTCCTCCGGGTGAGGCCACACCAGCTGCTTTGGGATATGGCAAAGGCCGTACAGCTGGTACGGCCTTCAAATCACGCTTTTGTTACATTGTCTGCTCCCACGCCCGGTCAGCGGACTGGCTCATATCCTGAAATACCTCCAGATAGCCTGACACCGCATCGGACAGCGCCTCATAGTCCTGCCGGGTGGGGTGATACAAATACCAGCTCACCTTTCCATAGTCATCCCAAATGTGCGGTTCTACACCATTTCGGAAGTTGGGATTTGAGGTCATCTTTGTCCCCAGCAGATCCGAAAAGCGAAGGCGCAGGGTATCCACCTGTCCTTCACTGCGGTTCAGAATTGTCATCTGCAGGGCGTTGTACTGATTGGAGACGATTCCAGTGACAAATTGAATCTTTGCCCGGTTCATATCGCTCAGACGCACATAGCAGGCTCTGCCCACATAGGTGGCGTCGGGGTACCGTTCTCCGACGATCTTCCGAAGCTCCTGTTCGTA
>ENA-OPXC01002298-OPXC01002298.1-human-gut-metagenome-genome-assembly--contig:-NODE-2298-length-11589-cov-1.534160_pt1 | contig 11589 bp, 10 predicted proteins | sample MGYA00241512_ERZ502016 | MGnify/ENA primary metagenome ERZ502016 (study PRJEB25962, sample SAMEA2043043) | human gut metagenome | biome: human gut; feature: human-associated habitat; material: faeces...
CGGATCCTGTGGTGAATAGTAGCCATTGATAAGCTGCATAAGAACCTGACGAATCTCCTGATTCTCGTTGAAGATCTGCATTGGATCATAGCCGCCATTCTTCTCATAATTGATAACCTCATCTGCGGTCATACCAAAGATAACAGCGTTGTCCTTACCAACTTCCTCAAGAATCTCTACGTTTGCACCATCAAGTGTACCGCAGGTGATTGCACCATTTAACATAAACTTCATGTTACCAGTACCAGATGCCTCCTTAGAAGCGGTGGAAATCTGCTCAGAAACATCTGCTGCTGCAAAGATAATCTCTGCATTTGATACACGATAGTTCTCAATGAAGACTACCTTAATCTTGCCGTTGATGGACTTATCATTGTTGATGACATCTGCTACAGAGTTGATCAGCTTAATGGTCAGCTTTGCACGGCGATAGCCTGCTGCTGCCTTTGCACCAAAGATGAAGGTATGTGGATAATACTCCATATCCGGGTGGCTCTTTAACTCATTGTAAATGTACATAACGTGCAGGATGTTTAAAAGCTGTCTCTTATACTCATGCAGACGCTTTACCTGTACATCAAAGATGGAACGCGGATCAACGTCAATTCCGTTGTGCTCCTTGATATACTTTGCAAGACGAACCTTGTTCTGATACTTGATGTTCATGAACTCCTTGCGGCTCAGCTCATCATCTGCATAAATACCCAGCTCATTGATATGTGCCAGGTTAGTGATCCAGTCATCCCCGATCTTCTTTGTTACCCAGTCTGCAAGCAGTGGATTTCCATGAAGAAGGAACCGTCTCTGGGTAATACCATTTGTCTTATTATTGAACTTCTCAGGCATCATCTGATAGAAGTCCTTAAGCTCCTGATTCTTCAGGATCTCTGTATGAAGCTTGGCAACACCATTTACAGAAAAGCTTGCTGCGATTGCAAGATGTGCCATCTTAACCTGTCCGTCATAAATGATCGCCATCTTCTCAACCTTGCTGTTGTCTCCCGGATAAGCAGCCTGGATCTGAAGAATAAAACGACGGTTGATCTCTTCTGTAATCTGATAGATACGAGGAAGCAGTCTTGAGAACAGCTCCAGCGGCCATTTCTCCAATGCCTCGGACATGATTGTATGGTTTGTATATGCACATGTCTTATTGGTAATGCTCCATGCCTCATCCCACTCAAGACCATAATCGTCAACCAGGATACGCATGAACTCGGATACAGTTACGGTTGGATGTGTATCATTTAACTGGAAGCAGACCTTTTCGTAAATCTTACGAATATCATCATGCTTCTCCATATATTTTGCAACAGCTCTCTGAACACTGGCAGATACAAAGAAATACTGCTGTTTCAGACGAAGCTCTTTACCAGCCATATGATTATCGTTTGGATAAAGTACCTCACAGATGGTACGTGCAAGGTTCTGCTGCTCTACTGCCTTCTGATAATCACCCTTATCAAAGGAATCCAGATTGAAAGTATCAATCGCCTCTGCATCCCAGATACGCAGTGTATTTACTACGTTATTGTTGTAACCCACAACCGGGAGATCGTAAGGAACAGCAAGTACGGACTGATAATTCTCCTGTACAAACTTGTCTCTGCCAAACTCGTCCTTGCGCATTGCAACGTAACCGCCAAACTTAACCTCTACGGCGTACTCCGGACGCTTGATCTCAAATGGGTTACCGTTCTTTAACCAGTCATCCGGCTTCTCAATCTGATAACCATTCTCGATGACCTGTTTGAACATACCATATTTATAACGGATACCACATCCATATGCAGGATATCCCAATGTAGACAATGAATCCAGGAAACATGCAGCCAGACGTCCAAGACCACCGTTACCAAGTGCTGCATCCGGCTCCTGATCCTCAATCACGTCAAGATTCATTCCCAGCTCTTCCACAGCTTCCTTGATTGCCTGGTTGCCCTTTAAGTTGATGATGATGTTTCCTAATGCACGTCCTGTCAAAAACTCCATTGACAGATAGTACACTGTCTTTACATCCTGCTCCTCATATGTCTTATGAGTTGCCATCCACTGATCTACTACAATATCCTTTACTGCATAAGAAACAGCCTGAAACTTCTCCTGATCACTGGCTTCTTTGATGGATTTACGGAACAAGACCTTTGCATAATTCTCAATGTCTTTTTTGAATTCTTCCTTGTTAATTTCGTTCATTCGTAGTATCCTCCCTGAAATTATCGACTTCTAGATTCTATTCACAATCACTTTATTATCATATACTATAAAAGTCAAAAAATCAACGAATCCACCCTAATTTGTTGATAAAATTGGCGTTATTTTACTTGGATTTCCTATGTTTTTTGCATATGTACGTATGTTTTCGAATAAATTATATCAATATTTACTTTGTCGTACGTTTTGGCTTGAAATTCCGGTCAAAAATGGCCTGACCAAGGAGATTTTATGTTGTCACAAAAACTTTTTTCTAAAAATGAAAAGTCAACTGCCTATCACCATCCTCTTTGCTGCTCTTTTCCGCATTCCTTCCCCTCTGCTCTGCTTTCTGCACTTTTATTATTTCTGCTTCTGCCCATGCTGGCCGGCTGTGACAAAAACCGGCTTCCGGAAAAGACCAAAGATCTGGATTTTACTGTAGTTGCAGGAACAGATATTCCGGCAGAGCTGCAAGAGCTCATTGACGACCGGTGCAACGACGCATTTGAGCTTACATATTCCGACGGAAGCTGCCTTTATATCGTAAAAGGCTATGGTGCCCGTCAGACAGACGGCTACAATATTGCCGTTACAGACTTCTATGAAGCAAAAGACGGACTTGTCTTTGCTACCGAACTGACCGGTCCCAAAAAAGATGCAGACATCAGCGAGACAGAAACCTGCCCATATATCGTGATCAAAACCGAATTTCGGGATGCAACCGTGATCTTTTCATAAAATATTCACACATTTCTAACGATTGCGACATTGCATCCGGCCGCCTGATTTTGTACAATGCGTTTAGAAGCAAATACAAAGGAGCTATACACAAATGAGTACATTTCCATGGAAATACGAATTATCGGATCATTCCTGCTCTATTTACGCAGGAGATCTCCTAAGCAAATACACAAATGTTTCCGGCACACCTCTGCAGATCGAAGCAGTTACAGACACCACACTGCGAATCCATGCAAGAACCCTGGAATCATTTGCTGTAGAACAGCGTCCTAAGCTTACAGGCACATTGACTGCAGTAAGTCCATCGGATGACCTGCCGCAGGAAAAGACATCCTGTGATGCTGCCTTGCGCACCGCATTCACCGGGACTGCTTCTTCAGATGCATCCCAAAATAACCAGTCCCTCCTCACATTCGCTACAAAAACCTTGCAGATTTCCCTTGACGATGAGCTGCATCTGCAGATCTGCGCTGTGGACGGAACACCTCTCTGCTCAGATTACACCGGAAAACTGCAGGAAGCAGAATCCCTGACCGAGGAGGAGATTGAACAGATGCGTCAGGAGGGACATGTAGTCCATGCCGGGGATGACGCCTGCCGTTTCCAAATCACCAAGTCTCTATACGGAGATGAAGTATTCTACGGGCTTGGAGACAAAACCGGCTTCTTGAACAAAATGGGCTATGACTATACCATGTGGAATACAGACAACCCGGATCCTCATGTGGAAAATCCTACATTTAAAGCTTTGTACAAGTCGATTCCGTTCTTTATTACATTACGCAAAGACTGTGTTTACGGTATCTTTTTTGACAACCACTACAAAACGAGTTTTGATATGGGCTACAGCTCTACAGACTACTACTCCATTGGTGCCGCAGACGGAGAGCTGGACTATTACTTTATCTACGGCGATACCATTGCTGATGTGATCAAAAACTATACTGCCCTTACCGGCCGCTGTCCACTGCCACAGCTTTGGACTTTGGGATATCACCAGTCACGCTGGGGATATTCCTCCCAGCAGGAGGTCCTTGAACTGGCAGAAAACTTTATCAACAACGATCTTCCATGTGATGTGATCCATATGGATATTGATTACATGGATAATTATAAAGTCTTTACCGTAGATAAAAACAAATTTCCGGATCTGTCCGGTCTCAGTAATACCCTGCAGGACAAGGGCATCCGGTTAGTCATCATTATTGACCCCGGCACAAAGGTTGAAAAGGGTTACCATATGTATGATGAAGGTGTCCGTAATCACTACTTTGCCCAGACTCCGGAAGGTGACATCTACGAAAATGTTGTATGGCCGGGAGACTCTGTATTTCCGGATTACACCTCCTCTACTGTACGAAACTGGTGGGGCAGCCAGACAAAATTGCTGGTGGACCAGGGCATCAGCGGCATCTGGAATGATATGAATGAGCCGGCCAGCTTCCGCGGACCACTGCCGGAGAATGTCGTATTTCCCGGAGACGACATTCCACGGCTTCACAAAGAAGTTCATAATGTATATGGTCATCTTATGGCAAAGGCAACCTATGAAGGTCTCAAAGAAACAAGCGGTAAACGTCCATTTGTCATTACAAGAGCCTGCTATAGCGGCTCCCAGAAATATTCCACCGCATGGACCGGCGACAATCAGAGTATATGGACTCATCTGAAAATGTCCATTCCACAGCTATTAAACCTCGGTATGTCCGGTATGCCATTTGTGGGTACCGATATTGGCGGATTTGGCTCCAATACGACACCGGAGCTCCTCTGCCGCTGGATACAGGCAAGCTGTTTCGCCCCGCTTTTCCGCAATCATTGTGCGAAATTCTCCCGCTGTCAGGAGCCATGGCAGTTTGACCGCCAGACTCTCGATATTTATCGTACCTACTTAAAGCTCCGATATCGGTTTATTCCTTATCTGTATGATCTGTTTTATGAAGAATCGCAGACCGGAATGCCAATCATCCGTCCTTTGGTAATGCACTATCAGAATGATCCTGAGGTATATGAATGCAACGACGAATATCTGGTCGGAGACCGTATTCTAGTTGCCCCTGTCACCGATCAGGGCGCCCACGTCAGACCGGTATATCTCCCGGAGGGAATCTGGGTAGACTACTGGACCAAGGAACGTATTGAAGGCGGAAAGTATATCCTTCGGGATGCCCCTCTGGATATATGTCCAATCTATATCAAGGCAGGCAGCATAATTCCTACCTGGCCGCAGCTTAATCACATTCCGGACGGCGGTGCAAAGGAGTTGATCCTGGAGTACTATACCTCAGATGCTCCTGCGGAATATTGCCATTATCAGGACAACGGCACCGATTTTTCTTATGAAAACGGCGAGTACAATATATATCATTTCCATATTGACAGTGACGGTCACCTGACCACCTCAATGGATCATCAGGGCTATGACCATCTTTATGACGCTGTCCGTTTAAGTGCTCATTAATTCATAGAACTGTAGAGATCGTTGCCAGTCAGCTTTAACGGCAAACTATCCCTCCCGGACATGGGTACATTCCTTTTCATCCGGTACAAAGCAAATAGGTAATATCTGCAAAACCAATGATATCGCCTGCCCTGCAAAGTACCGGATGTTCTTTTATCAATCTCTTTTTATTCAGAAAAACTCCATTAGAGGAATTGGTGTCTATCACAAAAACCCGATCCTCTTCTACTTCTATTTTGGCATGATGCCAACTGATCTGGCTCCCCGGCAATACTGCATCACACCCTGGCGCACGTCCTACGGTCAATGCACCTTCCGTCAGAAAAAGCTGCGGCAATGCCTCCGGATACTTTGAGACATTTTTCAGATAGTAATTACACACCTCCTTTCTTTCTAATTCCTGCGTTTTTCCTGATCCCCGGCTCTTTAGTGATTTCTGTGACTTTACCGGTTCTTGTGCCTCCGCTGACACCTGCGTTTTTACCAGCTCCTGTACCTCTGCTGATTTCTTCGTCTTTACCGGTTCCTCCGTAAGCCGGCCCCCTATGACATTCTCTCTGTCCCGGTAGCTTTTCAGATAACGCTCCAGCTCTGACAGATAAAAACCCATACCTATCACCTGCTCGTACCATCCATATACAAATTCTCTCCCAAGCTTTTCCTCATGATCCACCACCGTCAAAAGAAACTCACAAAGCCTTTTAATCTGTATTTCCAAAGCCTCTGCCTTTTCGGGGAAATAGCAAAAAGAGAAACTTTGCATTGAAGAATCCCAGTAAATATATTCCGGACATAACAGCAGCTGGTCTGTCTGAAGCAGATATTCCGTGCATATACTACAACTGTGGAATATATCTTTCCACAACCGGTATGCCTCCTTGAAATGTAGTTTTTGATGTGATAAAAATCGGGTAAGCGATATTTTTTCTCCCGTCAAATACCGATATATGCACTGATTATCAATATACTGGATCTGCAACGGAAGAATACCTGCAATCTGATTATTCAAAAGCATTTTAATATCAAAGGAGTCCCCGTGATCTACTGCTCCTTCCACAACCAGAAAACCTTTTTCTTCCCGAAAACGCCCGGAATACCGGTCAATCTCCTCCACGCGATATTTCCTCCTTTCCCTTTATTCTTAACACAGTGTCCGGCTGCACAGATGAAATTATCTGAGTCGTGCTGCTTTGAAAACGATTTCCTAAAAATTGCTGCATAACAGGTATTTTCCATACTGCCGATGCAGATATTTTTCCCTTTACATATAGGGAATCCTTTTGAAGCTGAAATCCATCCACCTGTGCAATCCAAAGAGCTTCCTGAAGCTTCTCCCTCCATCGATCTATTTCCTGCTCCCCACATTCCTTCTTCTCCTGTCGAAGCACTACCATTTCCTGCAGCATCCCATCTATGACTACCTGATCGTGCAGATAAAAAAGCTGAAACATCCATCCATATAATATGCCAAGAACCACAGGCACAATAAAAGCAGCTTCGACGGTATAACTTCCATCCCACATATATCTATACATAATAACCCCTTCTCTCGTACTTTTCTCATTCCTCATAATTTTTCGAATTTATTATACAAGCTATCATATCCTCCCACTTATAAGCACAGCACCGTAATATATCCAAGCCACATAAACGGAACCATCGGCATCCTCGTATTTCTCCCTTTACGCCATATCGCCACCAAAAGAACTGCTGCCACAAACGAATATAAAAAACTGTATACAATAAACAATACACCGTTCCACGGCGGCCATGCCATCACCAATATACCGAGCAAAACTCCATCTGCCTTTCCAATCTGCCCTCCGGTTACAATAGCTGCCACATAGAAAAACACTCCTACACCCATCCCAAGCAGCAAACCTTGCCACAATACACCCTTTGTCAATAAGCCAGCTATAACGGTATAACAAAGCATTATACCGGTCAAAGGCATCCACACCCTTCGATACATACAGTCCATAACCGCACATATTCCAAGCATGATCAACAGCCCTATATGAAATACCGAATTCATTTCACTCTCCACCTCCACATTTACTGCAAGGCGATAAATTTCCTGCTTTTGACCGCCTTACTGCTCTTACGTTTCTCTTTAATTTAGAACACTCCTTCCGGATATGATATCTGTCACCATACGATGTGAAATATACCATTGCTGCCGATGGCTGTGCCTCTGCATGACAGCAGCTCTCACAAGGATAATAAATACCTCCCGACTGGTTTCGCTTATTTTCCAGCACATATGGGGTACTTTCCTGAATGGGTATCCTGAGATAAGTGCACTCACGATCCCGATGAAATACCTTTCCATTTTCCGCAATATATACAAAATAGTCTGCCTCTTCATCCGAGACCATGCTGCATCCGGAATAATCAGTGACCGCCATCTGCTGATATCGGTGCAAACGGAAAAATCCGGATCCCAAAAACGGAACACCCTCCGAATAACCGGTATAACAGTAATTCGTTCCTTCCTGTTCCTTCCAACGAACCAAAACACCCTGTTCAAGCACCCCTGCTGCAGATGACATTTTACTTCCGGTCACTGCGTATGTCTGTACGGTATGAAGAAGAGACATCTGCACCTTATTTCCTTTTATCAGCAAAGTAAATAAAACACTTAAAGAGAACAGAACCAGAAACCCCAGAGGTACTGTAAATGCAGCCTCTACCGTATAAGATGCCTGGCACCACTTTTTTCCAAAAAATCTCATATTTTCATCCTTATCACGATTGCCGGGGACTATACAGAGCACTTTCTCTATTGGTATATACTGATTTTTCAATTGACAAGTTTTTACGAAATTGCGTAATGCTCTATTTATTTCTCATTAAAGGGGGAAGCGGCTTCTGCCAAAACATTATGAACTATTATAGGTTTATTCCTAAAAGAAGGTTTGAGAAAGTGCCCTGTACAGCCCCCGGCATATTTTATTTACGAGTATCCATATGTGACAGTAATTTGCCTGCTCAGCATACCTGTCGTACTATTTTTGCTTTTTATTCTATCTTTATAGTTTTTTCCATCAACAAGCCGGTTAAATAAAACCGGCAGATCATATGTCACCACCACCTTGGTCCTGCAAATACAATGATCCAGCGTAAAGGTCTGATTAAACCGCTCCCGCAGATCAAACTGCACTATATCCAACGTCCTCTGATACAATTCATCCCACGACTGCATCATAAGCATCAGCCACAGGTATTGTGTATATCCCAACCCCGTCCGTCCATTTCCGTCAATCAGCCTATCCCCTTCTTTTGGAAAGCTTTTCGCTTTTTCCACAAATAATTTCCTAGTTGCCAGACAAATCTGTGCATACTGCATCTGAAAGCTTCCCCGGCTTTTAAAAACCGGCACCCGGCGTCCCTGAAGAAGAGCTGTAATATCGACACATGCCTCTTCCATAGAAAGTACCATCAAAATCCCTTTCTGAATAACCGGAATAAACGCTTCCGCCATCAAAGGTGCTGCCAAAGCGGTTGCTGTTTCCAGACTCTGCGCCTGAAGTGCCGGATCTTTCTCCACATAGAGAAAATTCGTCATTGTCCGGATCAAAAACAGATGATTGATCACCGCACCAAAGGCTTCCTTCTGACTTTTCTTACCGCTGATCAGGTATTCCAGTCCATAGGGTACACTTCCGTTGTGTTCTGATACATAAGATTCCAGCATATTTGTCACATAAATAATAAGCTCACCCTTTTTTCCGGAATCCACTGTCATTTCATCATTCCACATGGAATCCTCCTGCTTCAAAAACTTTTTCAGAATCTTCAAACCGGATTTTCCTGTAGTCCAACTTTGAGTCCCCTTAGGTTTCAGACCTTCCTGCGCATCCTGCATCTCTCCCGTAACCTCCCGCGTGTCAATCTCTCTTTCACATAGGCTCCCTGTATCACAAACCAGAGACAACACGCCATCCTGCAGCAATTTTCCGAGAAATTCCAATGGATTTTCAACCGTCGGCTTCTGTTGTCCCCGCCCGGTATTATTCGGAACTCCTTTATCCACAACGGAATTCTTTGCCTGTTCTGCTTCTTTTGTTTCCTCCAGAGAATCCGTTTTCTCCAAATCCTTCAACAGCTCCTCCTTTTTCCCTTGATCGGTTCCCAAAACCTGTTTGACCAGATCTCCTCCCAGATCCTTTAATCCCTCTGCCGCGATCCACTTCCGCAGTTGTTGCCGAAAATATTTCTCTTCTGTGAGAAAATGGACCTCTTCCAGTTCGGTCCGGATATCATTAATCTGATAAACCGATGCATATCTCCGGGGCAAAATACCCTGTTCCTGCTTATCCGGCCGTTCCCGCAAATTTTCCTGCAAAATTTCCTGATAACGATCCAGCCAGTCACTCTCCCCCTTCCCATTAAAACCGCCGCAGCCAAATAAACCATATTCCGTATATAATTCCCGGTTATATTCTCCATATATGGCAATGTCTGCGCCATATGCAGACGACCTTACATAACCACCGGAACTAAAATAACGGGCACTGTCCAATGTAGCTCCGGTCAGCGCAAACAACAGCAGAAAAATAAACGTCATAAATATCGTGATACTTCCATCTTCCTTATATGCTGATACCATCATTGATCGTCCCTGCCCCATCATCAATCTGTGAAAATGCGCTGCTGATAATTGATGTAATTTTATCCTTAAAAATTACAATTAGCGCCACAAGAATTACCAGAATCAACACAATCTCCACAACACCTATGCCATCCTCATCCTTCCAAAACTTTCTGATCATATTCATATTTTCCTCCATCCTTTCTTTGTTTTCATATCACATTGCCCGGAATGCTGCCGTCAAAATTATTGCAAACACCACCACGAGCATCAGCATCATCGGAAGCAAAAGCTTTGTTCCCGCTTCTTCTCCCTGCTTTTTTGCAAGCTCCCGCCGAATCCGGACCGCATCCTCAGCTTCCAGCTCCATCCGCCGAAGCAGATCATCGGAACCTTTCTTTAAGTTTTGCACCAATAGCGTACTGAATTTCATATACTGCAGCATCGAAATCCGTCTTCCAAATGACGTGTACGCCGCCGCTTCGCTTTTTCCATTTTCCATATCATTCCTCGTCAGCAGCATTTCCTCATACAAATAGTTGTATGATATTTCTCCGGATGCCCTTCGTCTTTCATACTCCCCCGCGATCCTGAGCCAGGTTCCCCGTATGGTCAGACCGGCCCCCAGCAATAAGATAAAACGCTCCACCATTTCCGGATATTCCGTCTGTAACTGCCGGTCTCTTTTCTTTATCCCCTGCTCTGTCTGATAATCCAAAAAAAACGGAATGCAGATACATAACAGCCCTCCTGCAAGAAACACACGACACCAGAAACGTTCTTTCACCTCCCGGTAGAAAAGCTTCCTTCCCGCTGCCTCCCGTGGCAGTTTCAGTACCTTTTGCTGTGCCGACCGTTCTTTTTCCTCTTCCAGCCGGCTTTCCCAATTCTCCCACAGCCTCTGCTCATAACTCTTTTGAACGGGACAGATAAAAAGCTCCAGCTCCACCGGTTCCTTCACATCCCCGTATACCATATACGCCGTAATAGATACCTCTGTTTTCTGAGACAGTGCCCTGTTATTTAATGTTCCGTCCCGGTTAATATAACCATCCGCATCCAGCTTCCATTTCACCTTAATAGCACTGTCCTTTATTTCGGACACAAGACACAGTGACTTCGTCACCTTCTCTGCTGTTTTATTTTCTCCCAGATATTTCTTGATAATATAATTTCTTCCTTCTTCCAATTTCGCCTGCAGCTCCTCCGGACGATATTTTCTCTCCGGCACAACAATCTGTACCTTTTTTTGTACACCTTGTCCCCTTATCTGAAGCTTCGCCTTCTGCTGTCCCTTTCCCGGCTCGCGCCGTTCCAGATAACCGTTTCCCTTTAGATACTGAGAACCTCTCTCTCCACCCCACGCAACGACTGTCAAAAACACAGTACCGATCACGAGAAGAATCCATAAAGTAAACCTCCGGCAATCATCCCTTTCCTCCAGCTCTTTTGGCGATTTCCCCGGCCAAAGCATCTGCAACTGCTTCATTCGTCAAAGGTTCCTTTTTATGGAGCGGCGTATTACAAGGCATTGCCTTATATGGTAGAACTCCGTGCCAAGAACGATAAAAAAGAGCTTCCGGAGTTGGAAACCTGT
>ENA-OPXC01002304-OPXC01002304.1-human-gut-metagenome-genome-assembly--contig:-NODE-2304-length-11564-cov-2.030845_pt1 | contig 11564 bp, 10 predicted proteins | sample MGYA00241512_ERZ502016 | MGnify/ENA primary metagenome ERZ502016 (study PRJEB25962, sample SAMEA2043043) | human gut metagenome | biome: human gut; feature: human-associated habitat; material: faeces...
AAAAAAGCCACAATTGCAGAATTAAAAAGCCAGGTAAATCAGCTTCAAGGAGAAAAAGAGGATATTCTTGAAGCAGCAAAAAATTCCGGAAAGCTGGGGGCAGATGGTGCATCTGCCGGTCAGGCTGAAACGTATAAAGATGGAAACTATACTGGAAGTTCGCAGGGATTTGGAGGAGAAATCAAAGTAAAAGTAACGGTATCCGGGAAGAAGATCAGTGCGATAGACATTATAGAAGCAAGTGGAGAAGATGAAGCTTATTTATCAATGGCAAAAGATATTGTGAAGACAATACTTGATAAGCAGACGACAGATGTTGATACAATAAGCGGAGCAACCTATTCATCTACAGGAATAAAGAATGCAGTAGGACAGGCATTAGAGGGAGCAGCTAAATAATGAAAAAAAAGAAAAAAATATCGGTGCAGACAATCATAGAAGTGATGATACGGGCAGTATTTTTTATTATCTATCCAGCGTTATTTTCCACTGCATTTACCGGAATAAAATTAATTGTAGAACAAATTACACAGCGTGCAAGTCTGCAGTGGAATTCCTTTGTACAGACACTTGTTGTATTGCTGGTCTTTACCATTGTATTTGGACGATTTTTCTGTGGTTTTGCCTGTGCATTTGGAACATGGGGTGATTTTGTTTATTTTATTTCATCTATGATTCGCAAAAAAAGAAAAAAGAAACCGTTGAAATGTTTTTCAAAGGCGGGAAAGATACTTCGGTATTTAAAATATGCTGTACTGCTTGTTGTCCTGTTTCTTTGCATAAAAGGTTGCAGTAGTGCCGTTGCTGTACATAGTCCGTTCAGTGCATTTTCTCGTTTCCATCAGTTGAAGATGGCAGACAGCCTTATAGGAACAGGTCTCTTTTTATTGGTTACAGCAGGAATGGCATTGGAACCAAGATTTTTCTGTCGTTTCTTATGCCCAATGGGAGCAGTATTTTCCCTGATGCCGGTGTTACCATTTTCTGTAATCAAACGAAACAGAGAAAACTGTATTCCAAACTGTAAAGCGTGCAATTTAGTATGTCCGGCAAACCTTGAGATACCATCGGATAAAGAAGGGGATAATGCGACATCCGGTGAATGTTTCTCCTGTGGAAAATGTATCGGAAAATGTCCAAAGCAAAACACACATAATGGTTTTTTGGGAAAGCTATGGTTACCAATGCTTGTAGGAAAGGCTGTGATATTATTCGTGATATTTAGAATATTGTATTAAAAACTTTTCCAGATTTTGTCTATCAGATAAATTACTATATCAAAAAAACTTTTTCGTGTTATAATGGACAGTAATCTGTGTATAAAATTCAGTTTTGCCGTCCCAGCAGGAAAGGAGCATTTTTTGAATAAAGCGAATTTGATTATAGAAGAAGTGAATAAAGTAATTATTGGTAAAGAAAAGGTCATCCGTAAGGTGTGGATGACGATTCTCTCTGGTGGACATGTTTTGCTTGAGGATGTACCTGGTGTGGGAAAGACAACGATGGCGCTGGCTTTTTCAAAGGCTTTGGGACTTTCTTATCGAAGAATACAGTTTACACCGGACGTCATGCCATCGGATGTGGTCGGTTTCTACTATTATAATAAGGAAAATGGAAAGTTTGAATACCGTCAGGGAGCAGTTATGACGAACCTTCTGCTGGCAGATGAAATTAACCGTACTTCAAGTAGAACGCAGTCAGCACTTTTGGAGGTTATGGAAGAAGGACAGGTAACGGTAGATGGTGTGACAAGAAATATACAGGAACCATTTTTTGTTATTGCAACGCAAAATCCGCTTGGTTCTGCGGGTACGCAGATGCTTCCGGAGTCGCAGATGGATCGTTTTATGGTTCTTTTATCTATGGGATACCCAACAATAAAGGAAGAAATGATTCTGATGAGTCAGAGAAAGGTGAGTGATCCATTAGATGATGTGAATGAGGTTATCTCAAAAGAAGAATTACTTTCTATGCAAAAGGAAGTGAATGAGATTAAGGTTTCTTCTTTAATCTATCAGTATATTGCAATGCTTTCTGATGCGACACGAAGACATGATATGATTCAGCTGGGTGTCAGCCCAAGAGGATCTCTGGCCTTGTGCAGAATGGCAAAAGCGAGTGCATTTTTGGCTGGCAGAGATTATGTTGTGCCGGAAGATGTTCAGGATGTTGTAAAAGATGTTTTCCGTCATCGTCTGGTATTAAAGTCAAGAGCAAGGTTATCGAGGAAAGATGTGGATAAGATTATGGATGAAATTTGTGCCACTGTACATGTGCCAGATCGAAGAGCGGCAGGAGGAAGAAGATGACCCGAAAAAGATTATGGATGAATCGAATTAGCGGGATTGTCTGTCTGTTACTGTGGATTGCGTTAGTCATTTTTCTTTCTGGAACAACAGGGAAGATTGCCGGGATGGCATTAGGAATTATGTTGCTGGTGGCTGTCATTTATAATCTTTATCTTCCAAAAGAAGTTTCTACTCATCTGATTATTCCTGCCTATGCGCAAAAGGAAGAAAAAATTACCGGACGACTTTGTATCAGCAATACAGGAGTGTTCCCTGTTTTATCTGGGAAAGTTTTTTTACAGGTAAAGAAGACGATTAGTGGGGAACAGGAAATATTTTCTATGAATATCAGGGCAGCGGGACGAAAAAATGGTGCGGCTGCTTTTGTTATAGATTCGGAATATATGGGATTTTTGGAAATCACGATTTTGCGGGTGGAACTGTACAGCTTTTTTGGATGTATGAAAAAGGTAACATATGTAAATCAGGAGAAGGTGGTAATGATTCTGCCACAAACAACGGAACTGCATTTTCCAGTACAAAACAGCGGAGCTGCCTGTTCTTTTTTTGATGAGGAACAAAGTGGTAAAAAGGGAAATGGTCCGGGGGAATATTTTGGAATCCGTCCGTATGTTGATGGAGATTCCATGAAGTTAATTCACTGGAAGCTAACAGGAAAAACAGATGAATATATGGTAAAAGAAGTGGAAGTTCCTATGATGCGGATGCCACTTATTTTTCTCGAAACAAGGGTAGAAAAGCTGGATGCTGCTATGATTGACGGGTTGTTAGAAGCATTTTTTTCTATTTCACAGCATATGGCACAGGAAGGACAGAAGCATTGTCTTTGTTGGTGGGATAAAAAGACCGATGGATGGAATTTTTACAATGTGGCAAATGCAATGCAGTTGGAAGAAGTGTATGCCCATGTATTTCAAAGTATGTTTTTTTCTCAGGGGAATGCAACGATAGATTCTTTTGAAAAAGAAAGAAAAGAACAGTTTTCAGAAGTGATTTATATTACAGAGTATTGGAACGAGAAACAGGCAGTTTTCGATGACTGGAACCTGACTTTATTATTAGAACGACGGGAAGCAAGAAAAGAAGAAGGGGAAGCGTTAGTACCGTATATTTTTTCGGCAGAAACCATGGGAGAGGATATTGATCGGATTTTGACAGCGTACAGGAGTGTAGATTATGGAGCATAAAAACTCATTTCACATTAAAAAATTGAATCATCAGAGTGGATTTGGCTGGGCAGAAATGATGCGGGCCGGGTATGTGTGGCTTGCTGCGCTGTTATGTTTTATCTGGTATGCTGCCGATCGTTTTGAAATGGATACAGCAGGTGTTGCTCTTTTTATCGGGGCAGCCTTTTTTATATTATTGTATTTCGTTGGGATATCTGTTGGAAAAGGTTTTACGGTTTTTATAAGCGGTTTGTATTTTTTTGTTCCATTTTTCATTCTTTCTATGGAGAATATTCGAAGAGCTTTATTGATTTTCTCCCGAACAGTCTTTGATTATCTGGCAGATTATGGACAGAGCAAAAATATTTTTCATCGTATAATTCAAAATACATCGGTAGATATGCAGACAGGAAATGTGGAGTTTTTTCCATTTGTTGTCGGAATATTGGGGATAACTTTGTGGCTTATTCTTTTTATGGCATTGTTGTGGAAAGTCCAGCCTTGTATTTTATTTTTTACCGTAGCGATCTGCTTTGCTTTTCCATTTTTTGTATGGGGAGTTCGGCCAGAATTGTTTGCAGTGTTAAGCTTTCTCATTTTTTGTTTCTTTTTCTTTGCTCCGTCTTTTTGGGGAGGAGTACTTGGAACTTCAATTCTTATTATTTTACTTCTTTTAGGAACTTTCTCAGGAATGACAAATACCGGACAGATGTCGGCAATTCAAAAGAAGTGGAATAAAGAACGATATAAAGAGGATGTATCTGTTCTTCCGGAAGGTCAGCTTACAAAGGCAAAGAAGATGAAGCGGACAGGTGAAGAGGCTCTTAAAGTAAATATTTATAAGAAACACAGTTATTATCTGAAAGGATTTGTTGGAACAACTTATGAGAATAATTGTTGGAAAGCAAGTACAAATAACTGGAATATTTTTGGCTCAGACAGGAGTATGCTTGCAGCTTCTGACCGGGAGGCATACGAATCTTTATTATGGCTTCATAATAAAGAATTTTACGGAAATACAGTAATGTATCATTTTGTAAGGCAGAAAAAGCTTTCGGAAGGGAAAACAGATCCGTCTCTTTACAGTTTATCTGTAAAAAATGTAGGGGCGAATCGAAAGTATCTTTATCTTCCTTATGAGAGTGCTGTTTTACCAACAATATATGAAGAAGAAGGGACGGCAGCGATTAATAAAACAGAGAATATATTCGCTTCTGGAATAAAAGGAGCAGGAGAATATTCTTTTAAAGCAATGGAAACAATGGCTGGAAAGTTGAAATCGTCTACCAATATTAAGACGGAGGATAAGAATCTTTCCTCAAAAAAAATGACGGAAAGCTATAAAGAATATGTAAATGCAACATGTCTTTTCTTAAATAAAGAAACAAAAACATTGATTTCTTCTGCAACAGAAGGGAGTCTTCAAAGTAATCTATCGGTATTAGCAATTATAAACCGGGTAAAAAGCTTCATGAAAACATCGATTACCTATAATGAAAATCCAGGAAGTATCTCGGAAGATGAAGATTTTGCCCAATGGTTTTTTGAAGATAAAAAAACAGGACTCTTTTGGCTTATCCCTATATCGTCACAAGTTGAAAAATATGAAGCTATTTACGATAAGAAAGTAGCCAAGTATAAACGATGTGATACGTTAGTCTTTGCGGAAGTTTTAGGTTATAAAAAGGTCTTCTTGTTGCAAAATATGTGTCCTATATCGCAGCAATATATTAAAAATGAATATTGTAATAAGGCTGGGGAAGCTGTAAAAGTAAAATTTTCTGTTGAGAAGGAAATTATTAAAAAAGCTAAACGGATATTAGCTATGCATAGAAAAGGAATAGGTCTTATTTTTCCCGATGTCATTCACCTAGAAAAATTATTACTGCAAATTAAGGAAAATGTTTAATGAGCTGTATTGATCTATACCTGATAGTATTTCCTTGAAAAGCCTAAGGCGAATAAGTTACAGCGAAAGCATGAATAATTTTATTAAAGTAAGAGGACGGTGCGCACCGTCCTCTTTTTGCATGCGCAAGATAGCTTTTGACTTTTTTGCTGAAATACAGTACTATGTAAGTAGGATAGTGTGTTTAGAAAGGTTGGTGTCTTATGAGTCAACAAAAATATATTTCTGACGAGCAGGTTGTAAAACGTGCTAATTGTGCCGTAAAAATTGCATTAGAAAAGAAACGTGCTATGGATGTGCCTATTTTTACATATGATAGGGAAACGCAGAGTATTTGTGTAATTGGCAGTGATGGTAGCAAAACTCAGGTATGTGGGAGATATAATCATGGACGCTATAGCGAAAGAGTCAAATAAAAAGCCGGAGATAATCGTTTTTGCTGGACCAAACGGTTCCGGTAAAAGTACTTTTACAGATTTATTAAAACCACCTGTTGACTATATTAATGCTGATGAAATCAAGAAAAATTTAAAATGCGATGATTTGACTGCAGCGCAAATTGCTGAAAAGCAGAGAGAGGATCACTTGAAAAATAGAGAGGACTTCTGTTTTGAAACAGTTATGTCTACACCTAGAAATTTAAATTTGTTGCAACGAGCTAAGGAAGCAGGTTATTTTATACGTTGTTACTATATTTTAACTGTTGACCCTTTTATTAATGTTTATCGAGTAAAATCTCGTGTCGCAGAAGGTGGACATGATGTGCCGGTCGAGAAAATAATAGAACGCTATGATAAGGCTTTGGCTCAGGTTTGTGATATTGTTTATGTTGCAGACGTTTGTCATATATATGACAACTCGACAGAGCATCCTTTTCGTATTTTCAAAAAACGCAAGAGTGAGGAATTCTTTGACGTTTGCGATGAGTGGCATCAGGAAGATATTAAGCTTTTAACTGGTAGCGAAAATATGCAGTATAAGAACTTAAATAAATGAAAAGAGGACGGTGCGCACCGTCCTCTTTTTGTGACATTGCAATGTATAAAACATCTTCAAAACACCAATTACATACATTGCAATGTATGTAGTTCGCAAAAAACGCATTTTTCTGCATCGCAATGTATGAAGTTCTTGCAAAATCAAAGCATGCTGTAATCAGTATGCTTTTTTTATGATATAATATAAATTAGTATAGAATAATTTTGAGGTGAAGCTTGTGCGGATAATTGAAGGTGCAGAATCATTTCTGCTGGATGGAAAGAATAATAAGGCAGTTTTGCTCTTGCATGGTTACACCGGTGCGCCGTCTGAAATGCGTCCGCTGGGTGATTATCTGCATGCGCTTGGCTATACTGTGAGCTGTGTGCGCCTTCCCGGCCACGGCACGAGCATCAAAGACCTGGAGGCAACCACCGCGACGGATTGGTATGCTGCTGCCGAAGCGGAATGCCTGGAGCTGCTGGCGCGTTTTGACAGCGTTTATGTGGCAGGTCTGTCGATGGGCGGACTGCTGGCAATGAAGCTGGCAGCAAAGCTGCCGGTGAAGAAGGCTGCCTTTATTTCGGCACCTATTTTTGTGCAGGATAAGCGTGCGCCGCTGTTGGCGTTCTTGCGCTTTTTCATCCACTACCTGCCTAAGCACAAGAAGAATTATCAGGAGCTGCAGGAATATTGCATCTCCTATGCCAAAATGCCGACGAAGCCGTTGATGAGTCTTTTTAAGATGCTTAATGAATGCAAGAACAAGCTGCTGGCGGAAATCAAAATCCCCTGTCTGGTTTTGCAGTCGAAAACAGAGCATACCGTCCAGCCGCGCAGTGCCGAATATATCTATAACAAATTAGCTGCTGCCAGCAGCAGAAGATTAGTCTGGTTTGAGCACAGCGGGCACATTCTGACACTGGACCGCGAGCATGAGGCAGTTTTTAAAGAAATCGCCGATTTTTTTGCGGAATAAAAGGATATTGAAGGGTAAACGAAGAAATATGGATAAGTCACTATTGAATAATAACGAATACAGCTGGTGCTTTGCCTGTGGCAAGGATAATCCCAGCGGGTTACATATGCGTTTCGAGATTGACAACGACAAGTGCACAGCGTATTTTACGCCGCGGCGGGAGCACCAAAGCTATCCCGGTCGCATGCATGGCGGTTTGGTGGCAGTGCTGCTGGATGAGGTGACAGGCAATTATCTTTTTGCCAAGGAGGGCAAGCCTTCCTATACGGCGAAGATTGAAATCCGCTACCGTCAGCCGTTGGCAATCGGTGAGGAGGTTGTCTGCACCGGGCGTGAGCTGAAGCGCAAGGGACGTATGGTTGAAATGCAGGGTACAATCTGCAAGAAGGATGGTACGCTGTTGGCGGAATGTCTGTCGAAGATGATGATTGTGGATGAAACGCCGCAACCGTCGCGCAAGCTCGCCGCAGGCGAGGGTGAAGAAGAATAGAGGTAAAATTATGCAGACGAAGGATATCCGTGAAAAAATATTAAATTTTATGCGTGAAGAAAGCTATGCACCGATGACCTCGGAGGAGCTGGTGGATGCGCTGGGGCATGATGTTAATCCCAATAAGTTTTGGGACGAGCTGCTGGCGCTGGAGCAGAACGGCGAGATTATCAAAACACGCTTTGAAACATACGGCCTGCCGGAGAAAATGGGCCTGGTTGCAGGACGCTTTCAGCTGACGAGCAAGGGCTTTGGCTTTGTTATTCCGGATAACAAGGGCGACAGACCGGACGTGTTCATTCCGCCGCGTGCTTTGCATGGTGCGATGAACAATGACCGCGTGCTGGCGCGTGTAAATAATGCGGCGCAGGGCAAAAAGCCTGAGGGCGAAATCCTGCGTATTATCACACATGCTAATAATAAAGTTGTAGGCGTTTTCCACCAGACCGGTGATTTCGCTTTTGTAACGCCTGACGATAAGCGTATCGGTCAGGATGTATATGTTATGCGCAAGCATTTTAACGGTGCGAAGGATGGTCAGAAGGTCGTAGTAGAAATTACCGAATGGCCGCAGGAGCACCGCAAGGCCGAGGGCAAGGTTACCGAGGTTTTGGGTAACATCGGTGATGTGGGTTTGGAGATTCTGTCGATAATCAAGCAGAATGATCTGCCGCTGACATTCCCAGATGAGGTACTGGAGGCTTCGCGCAAGGTGCCGAAGTCTATTAAAAAGAGTGAGCTGGCAGGCCGCCGTGATCTGCGTGAGCGTACTGTCGTAACCGTCGACGGCGAGGATGCCAAGGACTTGGACGATGCTGTTTACGTAGAGCAGATTAACGATAATGAATATTTGCTGGGCGTTTATATTGCGGACGTCAGCTATTATGTTACCGAAGACAGCGTGCTGGATAAGGAAGCAAGAGAGCGCGGCACAAGCGTTTATCTTGTCGACCGCGTACTGCCGATGCTGCCGGAGCGTCTGTCGAATGGTATCTGCAGCCTGAACGCAGGCGAGGACCGTTTGTCCATGGCCTGCGAGATGCATATCGACAAAATGGGCAAGGTGCTCAGCTACGAGATTTTCCCGGCGGTTATCAATGTACGTCACCGTTTGAGCTACAATATTGTGCGTGCAATTTTGGCAGGCGACAAGGAAATGTGCGACAAGTATGAGGACATTCTGCCGATGATTGCGCGTATGGATATCCTGCGCCAGATTTTGCATGACAAGCGTGCGCGCCGTGGTGCTGTGGACTTTGATTTGCCGGAGCAGAAGGTTATTCTGGACGAAAAGCTGCATCCGATTGAGATTGTGCAGCGCATTCACGGCAATGCGGAGTCGATTATCGAGGAGTTCATGCTGGCAGCCAACGAAACAGTTGCGCAGCATATGTTTAATCAGCACTGGCCGTTCATCTACCGCGTGCATGATATTCCGAACGAGGAAAAGATGCAGGAGTTCGCTAAGCTGCTGGCAAACTTCAATATTAAGTTTATTCCTAAGGAAGAAACGGAGCCGAAGGATATTCAGCAGGCTGTGAAGGAAATTGCCGGCCGTCCGGAAGAACGCCTGGTAACTACGGTAGCGCTGCGCTCCATGAAGCAGGCAGTTTATCAGACGGATAACATCGGTCACTTTGGCTTGGCGGCGAAGTATTATACGCACTTTACCTCGCCGATTCGCCGTTATCCCGACCTGATTGTGCATCGTTTGCTGCGTGCCTGGATGGCCAAGCCAACACTGAAGGAAGCAGATGCCGAAAAGCTGGGCGATAAGCTGGATATTATTGCCGACCATTCCTCCATTCGCGAGCGTGCGGCAGCGGATGCAGAGCGTGCAACCGTCGACCTCAAAATGTGCGAATATATGGCAGATCATATCGGCGAAGAATTTGACGGCGTTATTTCCGGAGTGACGGCTTTCGGTATGTTCGTTGAGCTGGAGAACGGTGTTGAAGGCCTGGTGCATATTTCCAGCCTGATGGATGATTACTACGAATATTACGAGGAGCGTTATGCTCTCGTCGGTACGCACAGCGGTCACACCTATCGTCTGGGCGATAAGGTGCGTATTGAGGTGCTGCAGGTAAATATCAGCGATGTAAGCATCGACTTTATCATGGCAGGGGAGAACGCAGGCGTGCGTGAGCACATCCGCCAGCAGCTGCTGATGAAGCAGAAGCCGAGCAGCGGACGCAGCACGCAGAGCATCGCTCTGAGTGCGGAAACGCAGAAGAAAAAGCACAAGGGTGCGAAGAATAAAGAGGCCGGACGCCGCAGCGCCAAGCACGGCAAGCCTGCGCCGAAGAGCAGTTCCAAGGGTGGCAGCAAGTCCGGTAAAAAGAGCAGAAAAAAGAATAGGAAAAGCAGATAATTATGGCAGAACAAAAGATTAAAATTATAGCAGAAAATCGTAAGGCACGCCATGACTTTACCATTTATGAAACCTTTGAGGCAGGCATTGCGCTGACCGGTACGGAGGTAAAGTCCCTGCGTGCGGGCAAGGCAAATATGAAGGACAGCTATGCGCAGGTAACGCGTCAGGCGGAGGTTTTTGTGTATAATCTGCACATCAGTCCCTACGACCATGGCAACATCTTTAACCATGACCCGCTGCGCAGCCGCCGTCTTTTGCTGCACCGTGCGGAGATTAACAAGCTCATCGGCAAGGTGAAGGAAAAGGGCTATGCGCTTGTACCGCTTAAGCTGTACTTTAAGCATGGTCTGGTGAAGATGGAGCTGGCGCTGGCAGTAGGCAAGAAGCTGTACGATAAGCGTCAGGACATGGCCAAGCGCGACGCTAAACGCGAGATGGAGCGCGCGTTGAAGGACAGAAATCGCTGATAGACGGGTGAATTCACAAATTCTTCATGCACAGTGATTTGACTTTTTGACTAAAGCATAGTACAATATCATTGTAGCGTATCGGCTCTTTCACCGATATATTCCCTATCTGGGGGTGTACTGGTTTCGACGGGGGTAGGTGCGGTATGATAAGCGAGCCGTGGTTCCATCTGCACGATAATCGGTGGGCACGTTTAAATATAAACGCTGAACAAGAATACGCTTTAGCAGCTTAATCTGCTAACTGTCTCTGAGCCTCTTCCCGCGGGTGAGGAATGACAGTCAATAGTGGGATACCTTAAGGCTGATTCCTATAGGCTTTAAGGGAAATTCTTTAGGATAGCAATGTGAAGGCCCGTCGTCAGGCAATCGCAGCGCGAAATAAAGTATGACGTCTGCGCTCGGAGAAAGTTGTATGGCAATATTTTCGGACAGGGGTTCGACTCCCCTCACCTCCACCAGAATTAGTCCAATCGTGACAGTTGATTGGTGGAATAAAAAACAGAGGATAGTGTATAACAGCACTATTCTCTGTTTTTGTTTGAAAATGATTTTATATGCAGGAGTGTCGGGATAGAATAGATAATTTCCAATGCTGTTTATTATATACTGCAGTAGTCCTTTGTGCTATAATTCTATTATAGAAGTAACGTGAAATGCGAGGATGTTAAAGCAGATGGGCAGATTTGTTAATCCTGATAACAGCGCTTTTCAAAATGCGGTTAACGGAGAAATATATATAGATAAGAGCAGATTGATAAATAAAAATTTTTAAAGCATAAAAAAGCCTACTGGATTATATGGTCAGTAATTCAGTAGGCTTGATTTTTTGGAACATGTCGGTGTTCAACCGATGAACAAAGTATAACATATAATAACGAGGTAA
>ENA-OPXC01002308-OPXC01002308.1-human-gut-metagenome-genome-assembly--contig:-NODE-2308-length-11546-cov-2.129406_pt1 | contig 11546 bp, 7 predicted proteins | sample MGYA00241512_ERZ502016 | MGnify/ENA primary metagenome ERZ502016 (study PRJEB25962, sample SAMEA2043043) | human gut metagenome | biome: human gut; feature: human-associated habitat; material: faeces...
GTATCACGGTCGGCGGTATGAATGTGAAAGAGACAGATCCGGAAGCTTTGTTATCCTTATATTCCATCGTCTTTCAGGATGTAACATTGTTTGATAATACGATCATGGAAAATATCCGTGTCGGTAAGAAGGATGCAACAGATGCGGAGGTCATGGAAGCGGCAAAACGTGCCAATGTACTGGAATTTGCCGAAAAACTGCCGGATGGCATGCAGACGCGGATCGGTGAAAACGGCTCGGAGCTTTCCGGTGGAGAAAGACAGCGTATTTCCATTGCCAGAGCCTTTTTGAAGGATGCACCGATCATCCTGTTGGATGAAGCTACCGCTTCTTTAGATGCGGAAAACGAAACAAAGGTACAGGCTGCATTATCTGCCCTGATCGGTGGTAAGACCGTTATGGTCATTGCCCACAGAATGCGTACCGTTGTACAGGCAGATAAGTTCATCGTACTGGATCGTGTCATGCGTTGCCCTCTGATCAGAGCGGGGTATCAATATCGTTTTAATGACAGGTCAAAAAAGAATATAGGATAAACATTGCTGATGTGATAAAATAATGATAGAGAACAGCATAGAAAAGTCGTAAATAAAACAACGAAAAGGAGAAAACAAATGACAGCAGAACAGTTAAAAGAAATCATTTCACAGATGACACTGGAAGAAAAAGCAGCTATGTGCTCAGGCGACGACTTCTGGCACACAAAAGCAGTGGAGAGACTCGGCGTTCCGAGAAGTATGGTATCAGATGGCCCTCACGGACTCAGAAAGCAGGATCAGAGCGGGGATCATCTTGGTATTAATGACAGTATCAAGGCAGTCTGCTTCCCGACAGCCTGCGGAACGGCGGCAAGCTTTAACAGAGATCTTCTTTACAGCATGGGACAGACGCTCGGACAGGAATGTCAGGCAGAGGATGTCAGCGTTATTTTAGGGCCTGCTGTCAACATCAAGCGTTCTCCACTCTGCGGCAGAAACTTTGAATATTATTCAGAAGATCCGTATCTGGCAACAGAGATCGCGACAAGCCAGATCAATGGAGTACAGAGCAGGCATGTCGGTACTTCCATCAAGCATTTTATGGCAAATAATCAGGAAACAAGACGTATGTCCTCCGATTCCCGGATCGATGAGCGCACCATGCGGGAAATCTATCTGGCAGCTTTTGAAGGTGCGGTAAAGCATGCAAAGCCATGGACAGTGATGTGCTCCTACAACCGGATCAACGGAACATATGCAGCGGAGAACAAGCAGCTTCTGACAGACATCCTGCGTGATGAATGGGGCTTTGACGGTTATGTAGTCAGTGACTGGGGCGCAGTCAACGACAGAGTAGAAGGTGTCAAGGCTGGACTGGATCTGGAAATGCCCGCTTCCCACGGCGTCAATGATGCCCTGATCGTCAAGGCAGTCAGGGAAGGCAGGCTGGATGAGGCAGTGCTGGATAAAGCAGTGGAAAGGATTTTGAATATTGTATACCGTTTTGTGGAAAATCGTGATGAAGCGGCTGTATTTGACCGCGACAAGGATCATGAAATGGCAAGAAAGGTAGCAGAGGAGTCCATCGTGCTTCTGAAAAATGATGGTATCCTTCCGCTTTCCGAAACAGACGAGATCGCGTTCATCGGTAAATTTGCAAAGAAGCCGAGATTCCAGGGCGGCGGCAGCAGCCACATCAATTCCCATAAGGTAGACAGTGCCATGGATATGGTGGCAGGTATGGCAAATATCACGTATGCACAGGGCTACGATGATGCAGAAGATGTGATCGATGAAAAGCTGATCGCAGAAGCAGTGGAAGCTGCGAAAAAAGCAAAGACAGCAGTCATCTTTGCAGGACTTCCGGATGCATTTGAATCCGAAGGCTTTGACAGAACACATATGAGAATGCCGGACTGTCAGAATAAACTGATCGAAGAAGTGGCAAAGGTACAGCCGAACACAGTTGTTGTACTGCACAACGGTTCTCCGGTTGAAATGCCATGGGTAAATGACGTAAAGGGCATTGTGGAAGCTTATCTCGGCGGACAGGCAGTCGGCGGTGCGATCGTGGATATCCTGTTCGGACGTGTCAATCCAAGCGCAAAGCTGGCTGAGACATTCCCACTGAAGCTTTCCGACAATCCGTCCTACCTGTATTACATCGGGGAAGGCGATGTTGTGGAATACAGGGAAGGAATCTTTGTAGGCTATCGTTATTATGACAAGAAGAATATGGATGTGCTGTTCCCGTTCGGACACGGACTGAGCTACACGACCTTTGCGTATTCCAATATGAAGCTGGATAAAGAAAAAATGTACGATACCGACACACTGACGGTTTCCGTTGACGTGACAAATACCGGAAAGATGGCAGGCAAAGAAGTGGTACAGCTTTATGTGGCCGACAAAGAAAGCACAGTGATCCGTCCTGTCAAAGAACTGAAGGAGTTTGCCAAGATCGAGCTTGCACCGGGCGAGACAAAGACAGTTACCTTCAGTTTATCCAAGAGAGCTTTTGCTTACTTTAATACAGACCTGCATGACTGGCATGTGGAATCAGGCGAATTTGATATCCTGATCGGACAGTCCTCCAGAAATATCGTCTGCCAAAAGACCGTATATGTAGAGTCTACGGTAGAAGTATTTAAGAAATATCACTTGAATACAACGATCGGCGATATCATGAAGGATCCGCTTGCAAAGCCGTTCCTGAAAGATATTCTGGATGCATGTATCATGAATGATGTGAATACGACAGAAGGAGAAGGTCTTGGCGCGGCGGCAGAAGAGATGCAGGAAGCCATGATGGGCTATCTGCCGGTCAGAGCTGTCATCAGCTTCATGGATGGCACAATGACCCATGAAAAGCTGCAGAGCTACATCGATCAGATGAACAATTGTCACACATTTACGAAGTAAATGTGCGACCCAATAATCTGCGCAGCAGATTATAGCCTGTAACATATATATCCAGTAAATGTGCGACCGGGTAACCTGCGCAGCAGGTTATAGCTTGTCCGTATTTACGAAGTAAATGCGTGACCGGATAATCTGCGCAGCAGATTATAGCTTGTCCTATATTTCCAATCCCGATAATAACCGGAAGAACGATTGAAATAATCGATGGCTGTTATCGGGATTTTTTATTGACTTTTTTACCGGATACGCCTATAATCGTACCTAGCTGGTACATTACATTGACGCGTTAAAGTGTAAGTGTACAATAAGGAGGAGATATATTATGAAGAAGAAAATGCTTTCTGTTCTGCTTGCAGCAGCCATGACAATGTCACTGATCGGTTGTGGTTCTACAGCAGATACAGCAACAGACACTACAGAAACAACAGATGCTACAGAAACAACAGATACTGCAGCTGAAGCTACAGACGCATCTGATGCAAGTACAGACGCTACAGATGCAAGCGCAGATTCAGACAAGACTTATACAGTTGGTATCTGCCAGCTTGTACAGCATGAAGCGCTGGATGCAGCTACAGAAGGTTTCAAGACAGCATTAACAGATAAGCTTGGCGATAAGGTTACATTCGACGAGCAGAACGCAGCAGGTGATGCACCTACCTGTTCTACCATCTGTACAACATTCGTTACAAACGACTATGACCTGATCCTTGGTAATGCAACAGCAGCTCTGCAGGCAGCAGTTGCAGCTACAGATACAATCCCGGTACTTGGTACATCCATCACAGACTACGGTACAGCACTTGGTGTAGATGACTGGACAGGTACAACAGGAAAGAACATTTCCGGTACAACAGACCTTGCTCCGCTTGACGGACAGGCAGACTGCATTGCTGAATTATTCCCGGATGCAAAAAATGTAGGTATTTTATACTGCTCATCTGAGCCAAACAGTATTTATCAGTCAACAACGATCAAAGGATATCTGGAAGAGAAAGGTTACACAGTAACAGAGTATACATTCTCTGATTCCAACGACGTTGCAGCAGTTACACAGAGTGCATGCGATAATTCAGATCTGATCTACATCCCGACAGATAACACAGCAGCATCCTGTACAGAAGCGATCAACAACGTAGCAGATCCTGCAGGTGTTCCGATCTTCGCAGGTGAGGAAGGTATCGCTAAGGGTTGTGGTGTTGCAACACTTTCCATCAGCTACTATGACCTTGGTTACAAGACTGGTGAAATGGCATATGACATTCTTGTAAACGGTGCTGATATTTCTACAATGGAAGTACAGTCCGCACCAAACTTTACAAAAGAATATATCAAAGACCGTGCAGACAAACTCGGCATTACTGTTCCGGACGGATATACAGAAATTACTGCAGAATAATATCTGATTGGTAAGATATGCAGAGAAAGGGTCGTAGTGACCTTTTCTCTGCTTTTGTAGTGAGGAAAGAAACCAAGCGGCAGCGAAGCTGACATTTGGTTTCGCCCGAACGTACAACGAGAAAATCAAAGAGTGCGAAGCACGTCTGACAGCGAAGCTGGCAGGATTTTCGAGTCTGATGAGGAAAGAAACAACCAGGGAGGTAACTATGATTCAATATTTTACATCACTTAACCCGGCGGCATTTGGCAATGCACTTCCGGGCAATGTGGCGCAGGGGCTGATATGGGGTATTATGGCACTCGGCGTGTACATCACATTCCGTCTGCTGGATTTTGCGGATCTGACCGTAGACGGTTCTTTTGCAACAGGCGGTGCGGTGACCGTTATGATGACGATCACAGGACATAACATCTGGATCTCACTTTTATGTGCATCACTGGCAGGACTTTTGGCAGGACTTTGTACAGGACTTTTACATACAAAGCTCGGTATTCCGCCGATCCTTGCAGGTATTCTGACACAGATCGCACTGTACTCCGTGAATCTGAATATCATGGATCGTCATGCCAATCAGGCACTCAGCATTGATAAATACACATTGATCCTGTCTTCCCGTAACCTGACGAAAGCGATTATCGTCGGTCTGCTCTTTTCGGTTGTACTGATCGCGCTTTTATACTGGTATTTCGGTACAGAACAGGGGTCTGCCATTCGTGCGACAGGATGTAATCCGGCGATGAGTAAAGCACAGGGTATCAATATCGACAATATGAAGCTGATCGGTCTTGCACTTTCCAATGCGATCGTTGCAATGTCCGGCGGACTGCTTTCCCAGTATTCCGGTTTTGCCGATGTCAACATGGGACGTGGTGGTATCGTTATCGGTCTTGCGGCAGTTATCATCGGTGAAGTATTAGGTGATGCGATCCTCGGTAAGCGTATGGACTTCAAGGGACGTCTTACCTTTGTGGTGATCGGCGGTATTATTTACTATATCGTTATCGGTATTGTTCTCTGGCTGAAGATGCCAAGTGAGGATCTGAAGCTGTTTACCGCGATCATTGTAGCAATCTTCCTCGCTGTTCCTTATCTGAAAGGGCAGAGTAAGAGCTCCTTTAAGAAAGCTGGAAAGAAAGCGGCTGCTATGGCAGCAGGCAGTAAGGAGGGGAAATAAATGTTAGAAATCCGTAATGTACATAAAACCTTCAACCTTGGCACCATCAATGAAAAGCATGCGTTAAACGGCGTAGATCTCAAGCTGGACGAGGGCGATTTCGTTACAGTGATCGGCGGAAACGGTGCGGGTAAGTCTACCATGCTGAATGCAGTAGCAGGCACATGGCCGGTAGATGAGGGCTCTATCCTGATCAACGTGGTTTGTGGACGAAGGAAAAATCACCATCGATGATATCGACGTGACAAAGCTCCCGGAGCACAAGCGTGCGAAGTATCTCGGACGTGTATTCCAGGATCCGATGACAGGAACGACCGCAACCATGCAGATCGATGAAAATCTGGCACTGGCTGCAAGACGTGGACAGAAAAGAGGACTCCGCTGGGGTATCACAAAGGCAGAAAAAGAACAGTTTCATGAGCTGTTAAAGGAACTGGATCTGGGACTGGAGGATCGTATGACTTCTAAGGTCGGGCTGCTTTCCGGCGGACAGAGACAGGCAGTTACCCTTCTGATGGCAAGTCTGCAGAAGCCGAAGGTACTGCTTCTGGATGAGCATACAGCAGCGCTGGATCCTAAGACTGCTGCAAAGGTACTTGCCCTGACAGATAAGATCATTACAGAAAACCATCTGACAGCCATGATGGTTACCCACAATATGCGTGATGCGATCGCACACGGCAATCGCCTGATCATGATGAATAACGGTAAGGTGATCTTAAATATCGCAGGCGAAGAAAAGAAAAAGCTGACAGTAGAAGATCTGCTGCAGAAGTTTGAGGAAGTATCCGGTGAAGAATTTGCATCTGACAAAGCGCTTCTCGGGTAGAAAAATAAAGCATCCAAACGAAAACAGGAGCGTATGAAGGAAAAACCTTCATACGCTCTTATCTTTAGGGGGTGTCATTATAAGACGTTTTCTCTCCGATCGGTGTACTCCTGAAATGCTTCTGCTGATACTTTTTGGGCGTCATGCCTGTTTTTTTTCTGAAAACATTTGTAAAATAACTCTGATTTGGAAAGCAGAGTATCGTGGCAATTTCTACCGGGGAATATTCCGAATATATCAGCATATTACAGGCAGTTTCCACCTTCTTATCCGATATATAGGCACTGATCGTCTGCCCGGTTTCTGCTTTGAAAAGACGTGACAGATAGGAAGGATTTAAGCCGACATGATCAGCCAGTGTATCCAGTGTGATACGTGTATGCAGACTTTCGCAGATGTAATCAATGCATTTTGCCACGGGCTGGGAACAGATCTTCTTTTTTCGCAGATTTTTCATTCTGATCGTATAATCCACACACATTAAAAAATGCAGGTCTGAGATATCCTGTCTGCTTTTGCACGTATCTACCTTTTGAATATAAAAATCGCTGATACTGTATGCTTTGGAAAGGGACATACCGCCTTCCATGCAGTAACGGGCTGCCAGTGCGGCTGTAATGGCAAAATGATATCTGAAGTGCTGCAGTTCATTTTCGGAAAGCTTTCCCAGTCCTTTTTTATCGGTCAGCGGTTCATTACACAGCTGTTTGATCTTTTCAACATTCCCTTCCCTGATACAGGAATAAAATTCGAGCTCCGGGTTGTATGGAGCATGGATCAGATTCTCTTCCCGTTGGACAAATTCCCGATAAAGCTGTTCTTTTTGTAAATTTTCTTTGGATTTCATAATGCCTCCCACGGTGCAGTTTCTTCTGCCGGAAAACTAGTTGTGTATCTTTTACAGGCTGTATCATCCGGTAACATATCCCTAGTATAGCATATGTCATAAAAACATAAAAGAGGTAAATAAAACGATATATATAAGCTCGGTTAACTGCTATAAATACAGAAAAGACATTACACAATGTCTCGAAACAGCAAAAATGAATAAGGAGGAAGTTATGAAGCAATTAAAACGGGGACTTGCATTTTTACTTGTTTTAGTCATGGTCATGGGATCCATGGGAACAGGCGTTATGGCAGCACCGACAGCGAAGACAGGTAAAAAAGCAGCAGTAAAAAAAGTAGCAATCACAAAGCCGGATACCAAAACGCTGGTGATGAAGAAAGGGCAGAGTTTTACGCTGAAAACGAAAGTCACAACGAGCGGAAAAAAAGTATCCAAAGCAGTCAGCTACAAATCTTCAAATGAGAAGATTGTAAAGGTAACGAAAAAGGGAAAGCTGAAAGCGTTGAAAAACGGCAAAGCAACCATTACAGTAACAAGCAAGGCTGACAAAAAGAAAAAGGCGACGATCAAGGTTGTCGTAAAAACACCTGTAACAAAGGTGAAGCTTAATCAGAAGGAGATCAGTCTGACAGAAGGGGAAACAGCGGTAGTAAAGGCAACAGTTTCTCCGAAGAAAGCAACGATTAAGAAGGTTTCCTACAAGAGCAGTAATAAAGCTGTGGCAAAGGTAAACAGTAAGGGAAAAATTACAGCTGTAGCAGAAGGAACAGCAGTGATCACAGTAACTTCCAAGGATGGCAATGCAAAGAAAGCAACCTGTAAGGTCACTGTGAAGAAGGCAGGACAGACATCAGGAGAAACACCGTCCGCAGCACCGACAGCAGCACCGAGTCAGGCGCCTACAGCAGCACCGAGTGATAAACCTGCACCGGCACCAAGCGATAAACCTTCAGAAACACCAAAGCCGCAGCCAAGTGAGGAGCCGAAACCAACTGAAGATCCGGATCCATATGATCCAAACCAGAAACTGGATCTGCAATTAGAGAATTCGGATTCCGATTCCGAGGCATATGCAAAGCCTTCTATTCCAACAGTATCGGACAATGAATATACATTGATGTGGTCAGATAATTTTAAAGGTACAGAGCTTAACCGTAATGACTGGAATGTAGAAACACACGATGCAGGCTGGGTAAATGCAGAGTCTCAGGCTTATGTTGATGATGAAAAGAATATTTATGTAGAAGACGGAAATCTGATCTTAAGACCGATCCGTCAGAAAAATGCAGATGGTACTGAAACGATCACATCCGGACGTGTCAACACACAGGGCAAGCATGATTTTACATATGGCTTATTTGAAGTAAGAGCAAAGGTTCCGACAGGTAAAGGATTCCTGCCGGCGTTCTGGATGATGCCAACGGACGAAAACTTATATGGTCAGTGGCCAAGATGCGGTGAAATCGATGCCATGGAGGTCATGGGACAGGAAAATAATAAATTATACGGAACAATCCACTATGGTAATCCACATAGTGAAAAACAGGGCACTTATACACTGGAAAACGGGAACTTTACAGATGAATACCATACGTTTGCATGCGATTGGGAACCGGGTAAGATCACATGGTATGTAGACGGTGTGAAATATCATGAAGCAAATGACTGGTATTCTACAACAGAAGGACAGGGAACGGTTGCATATCCGGCTCCGTTTGATCAGCCGTTTTATGCAATTTTAAATCTGGCAGTTGGTGGATCATGGGTTGGATATCCAGATGAAAATACGAAGATCAATTCTTCTGCATACATCATTGATTATGTAAAGATCTTCCAGAAAGATAGTTATGATGAAGATGTACAGGCACCTGAAAAAGAGCCGGATGTGTTCAAAGAACCTGATGCGAACGGAAATTATATCACAAATGGTGATTTTGCAAAGGACGAAGCACTGGACGGAACGGGAAACTGGCAGTTTCTGACAACACTCGGCGGAGATGCAGCAGCTGTGATCAAGGATAAAGAAATAGTGATCACGACAAAGGATCAGGGAACGGCTGACTATTCCGTACAGCTGGTACAGCCGAAGCTTCCTGCAAAACAGGGATACACTTATGAAGTAACATTTGATGCATATGCATCTGCCGACAGAGCGGTTGGCATTGCAATAAAAGCACCTAACCGCAGTTATAAGGCTTATCTGGAAGATAGTGTAAATGTCACAACAGAAAAGCAGACATATACACTTACCTACAAAATGGATGATACAGATGATGCAAACAGTCGTCTGGAATTCAATATGGGGGCAAAGGACTCCACAGCAACACTGCATATCAGCAATGTGAGTGTGAAAGTGAAAAAAGCACCGACACAGGAAGAACTGGATCAGTATGCTGCAAAGAAAGTGCTGACAGACGGTAACTGTATTTATAATGGAAAATTCCAGGAAGGAACAGGCCGCCTTGCATACTGGGATGTCAAGAAGACGGAGGGTGCACAGGTTTCTGTTACAAAGCTGGCAGACGGAAGACGTTTAAAGGTGGTTGGCGCAAAAGGCGGACAGCCTGAAGATGTTACGATCAGTCAGAATGCACTTCCGATTGCAGAAGGAACAGATTACATTCTCAGTTTTGAAGCACAGGCTGATAAAGCAACCACAATTCAGTATACGATCGGTGGCATGACAAAATCTGTTGATGTTACAGCAGAAAAGGTAAAATATACACAGAAATTCAGTAAAGAGGAAGTAAGCAGTTTTGCAAATAAGGATTTTGCTTTCCTCTTAGGAAACGTCGGAGAAATTTACATTGATAATGTACGCTTTGAAGAAGATGCTCTCATCATGAATGGTAAATTCAATGCGGGAACATCAGGATTTGAGGTTTATGTAGACGGTTCCGCTTCCGCATCATATGTTGTAGACAGTCAGTCGGAAGATAATGCACTTGATCTGGACATTAAAAATACAGGTGATGCAGAGTGGAAGATCCAGGTCAAACAGGGAAGCGTTACTTTGGAAGAAGATCAGTGGTACACCTTATCCTTTGACATCCGTTCCAGCATGGCACGTTCTATCCAGTATGCTATCCAGAGAGACGGCTCTGTACATAAAGATGTAAATGGTATGGAAGACTGGACACCATATGTACAGGAAACGGTTAAGCTGGATGCATCCGCAAAGGATTATACAACGGTAACAAAGACATTCCAGATGATGCAGGGAACAGATACAGGCTGTATTTTCAATATTGCACTCGGTGGAGGCAGCAATACAACACAGCACAGAGTATGTATTGACAATATCTCTCTTGTAAAAACAGAAGCTCCAAAGGAAGAGGAAGAACCGGAAGGAACAAACCTGTTAAAGAACGGTGATTTTTCGAACGGAGAGGAAGACTGGTCAGGTGAGGTTAGCAGTCCTGCAGAGGGAAAATGGGATTTTACAGAGAACAATGCAACGGTGACAATTACAAACGCAGGAACTGCAGCGTGGAATGTAAACCTGAAACAGAAAAATGTAACCCTGAAAAAAGGTGCTGTATATGAAGTCAAAGCAACGCTCACTTCTGATGTTGACAGAACTGCAGAGTTTGCATGTATGGACAGCAGCAACACAAACTGGTATGTACAGGATGCGAATCTTATTACTTTAAAGGCAAATGAGCCGACTAAGGTTACTTTTAAGGTCGGTGTCGGTGATGGAAAAACGGATAACGGTGCATATATTGGATTTAACTTAGGTAAGATTTCTGAAGATACACCGGATGCATCTGTTATTACGATCGATGATGTCAGCATGATTAAGATCAGCGGTGAAGATTCCGGAGACACTGAAGAACCGGAAGAACCGGAAGAACCAAGTGTTTCTGGCAATAATATCCTTAGAGATTCAGAATTTGAAAACGGAAACTGGCAGGGTGACTGGGGATTATATTCTACGGATGAAAAAGAAGTGAATATTGCAAACGGTTCCGCAGTCGCAGACCTCAAGAGTGTAGGAACAGATCCGTGGTCAGCTCAGCTGAAACAGGAGAACATTGCATTTGAAGCAGGCGCAAAATATATTTTAAAGATGACTGTAAATGCAGAAGTATCAAGAATCATTAATGTACAGTTCAATACAAGCACAGATGGTTATATTGCAGGTACAGATATTGAACTGGCTGAAGGCGATAATGTAATTAAACAAGAGATTACAGTAGAAGCTGATAAAGAGACTGTCGAAGACGGCGTTTTCAAGATCAACCTTGGAAAAATAAATGATCAGGATACTCCTGCAGGAAAACTGGTGTTTCATAATGTGACTTTAGTGAAAGTAAATAATGAAGAAAACTGAATAAGGCTACTTCCATTTCACTTATACATTACATAAGAAAGCCCTCCGGCGTTTG
>ENA-OPXC01002312-OPXC01002312.1-human-gut-metagenome-genome-assembly--contig:-NODE-2312-length-11536-cov-2.707168_pt1 | contig 11536 bp, 10 predicted proteins | sample MGYA00241512_ERZ502016 | MGnify/ENA primary metagenome ERZ502016 (study PRJEB25962, sample SAMEA2043043) | human gut metagenome | biome: human gut; feature: human-associated habitat; material: faeces...
CACCTTATCTCGGAGCTCCTTATTTTCACGGGCAAGTTCAAGGAAACCTTTCATCAGTTCATCCCGCTTGTCTTTTAAAAGCTTGTGACCCCGCACGGAAGTCGCAAGGCGCTTTTTGAGCGTTGTGAGCATCATACGAGTGGGATTTACATTGAGTCTTTCCACTTTTCCTGCCTCCTTCCTTTTTTAATCAAATCACGAATTGTTCAGTGCATCGGCGTTTACAAATACTTTTCGATATATTCGTCTTTGATACGCTTCAATTCGCTCTTTGGAAGAAGACGGAGCAGTTCCCAGCCCAGATTCAGCGTTTCTTCAATCGTGCGGTCGGTATCGTAGCCCTGCGAAACATAACGTCTCTCGAATTCCTGCGAGAACTTCGCATACATCAGGTCGACCTCGGAAAGAGCCGCTTCACCTAAGATTGCAACGAGTTCCAGGTTTTCTTTACCCTTCGCATAAGCCGCGAAAAGCTGGTTCATTGTGTCCGCATGATCTTCACGGGTTTTGCCTTTGCCGATACCTTTGTCTTTCAGACGCGAAAGCGATGGAAGAACATCGATTGGCGGTTTAATGCCCTTGCGGAACAGCTCATTGGAAAGAATAATCTGTCCTTCCGTAATGTATCCGGTAAGGTCAGGAATCGGGTGCGTCTTGTCGTTTTCCGGCATCGTCAGAATCGGAATCATCGTAATCGAGCCCGCACAGCCTTTCTTTCTTCCCGCACGCTCATACATCGTTGCAAGATCGGTATATAAATAGCCGGGGTAGCCTCTGCGGCCCGGTACCTCTTTACGAGCAGCCGAAACCTCACGCAGAGCCTCCGCGTAGTTTGTAATATCCGTCAAAATAACCAGCACATGCATTCCCATGTCGAATGCAAGATATTCCGCAGCTGTCAGTGCCATACGCGGCGTAGCGATACGCTCAACCGCAGGGTCATTTGCAAGGTTTACAAAGACAACAGAACGGTCAATCGCACCTGTCTGCTTGAAGTCATTGATAAAAAACTCCGCATCCTCAAAGGTGATACCGATTGCAGCAAAGACAACGGCAAACTTATCGTTGGCGTTGAGTACCTTGGACTGACGCGCAATCTGCGCTGCCAGCTTGGCATGAGGCAAACCGGAACCGGAGAAGATTGGCAGCTTCTGACCACGAACCAGCGTGTTCAGACCGTCAATGGCGGAAATGCCCGTCTGGATAAATTCACTCGGATAGTTGCGCGCGGCGGGATTCAGCGGTTCGCCGTTGATATCCATCCGCATTTCGGGAATCAGCTCCGGGCCGCCATCCTTCGGCTTGCCCATGCCGTCGAAAACGCGGCCGAGCATGTCCATCGAGACGCTCAGTTCAATGCCGCGCCCCAGAAAACGCGCCGTGGAGTCGGAGATGCGCAGGCCGTTGGAGGACTCAAACAGCTGCACCATCGCCTTGTCGCCATCCACTTCCAGCACTTTGCCGGAACGAACTTCGCCGTTCGACTGATGGATTTCCACCAGTTCGTTGTAGGTCACGCCGCTGACGCCTTCCACCAGCATCAGCGGGCCAACGACCTCTTTAATCGTATGGTATTCTTTGAGCATCAGCCTTCGCCTCCTTCATCCATCAGCGCCGCGCACTGACTGCTCAGGTCGCTTTCAATCTGCTCGAAGCGCTTCATTTCCGATTCGGGGATGTACTTGGCGCGGCCAATCTGCTCGCGGACAGGCAGTGCAATCACGTCGGAGAGGTTCGCACCCGCGTCCAGCGCCTGATTGCCCTTTTCCTGATATTCCAGAATCAGCCGGAGCATGGCAAACTGCTTCGCCAAGCTCGTGTAGGTGTCCACCTCGTCGAAGGCATTCTGATGCAGGTAGTCCTCGCGGATGCTGCGGGCGACTTCCAGCGTCAGGCGGTCTTTCCAGCTCAGCGCATCCACGCCGACCAGCTGCACGATTTCGTTCAGTTCCGCTTCCTCCTGCAGGACACGCATGGCTTTGGCACGCAGCTCGTTCCATTCAGGCGAAACATTGTCGCTGAACCATTCCTGCAAACGGCTGATGTAGAGTGAATATGACTGCAGCCAGTCAATCGCCGGGAAATGGCGCTTGTACGCCAAGGAACTGGACAGCCCCCAGAACACCTTGACGATGCGCAGCGTCGCCTGCGAAACCGGCTCGGAAATATCGCCGCCGGGCGGGGAAACAGCGCCGATAGCGGAAATGCTGCCGCGGCGATCATCACCGCCAAGACACACGACCGAACCCGCGCGCTCATAGAACTCTGCAATACGGGATGCCAGATATGCCGGATAGCCTTCTTCGCCGGGCATTTCTTCCAGACGGCCGGACATTTCGCGCAGCGCCTCCGCCCAACGGGACGTGGAGTCCGCCATAATTGCGACCTTGTAGCCCATATCGCGGAAGTATTCGGCAATGGTGATGCCGGTGTAGATGGACGCCTCACGCGCCGCAACCGGCATATCCGACGTGTTGGCAATCAGCACGGTGCGCTTCATCAGGCTTTCGCCCGTGCGCGGGTCATGCAGTTCCGGGAACTCGCGCAGAACGTCTGTCATCTCGTTGCCGCGCTCGCCGCAGCCGACGTAGACGATGATATCCGCATCCGCCCACTTTGCCAGCTGATGCTGCACGACGGTTTTGCCCGAACCGAACGGGCCGGGAACAGCCGCCACGCCGCCGGAGGCAATCGGGAAAAACGTGTCGATAACACGCTGACCCGTGACCATTGGCGCTTTCGGTGCGAGCTTTTCCGCATAGGGACGCCCACGGCGTACCGGCCACTTCTGCAGCATGGTCAGTTCATGCTCCACGCCCTTTTCGTCGCGGACAACCGCCACCACGTCCGTCAGACGCGCGACCTTGCTTTCGCACTTGACAATTTCGCCGGAAATGCCGTGCGGCACCATGATGCGGTGCTCGACGACGGCGCTCTCCTGCACCTGGCCAATAATCGTGCCGCCTGTCACCTTGTCGCCGGGCTTCACAAGCGCCTCAAAGCCCCATTCCTTTTCGCGGTTCAGGCTCGGCACTTCCACGCCGCGCGTAATGTGCATCCCGTACTTCTCGGCAATGACAGTCAGCGGACGCTGAATGCCGTCGAAAATGGATTCAATCAGCCCTGGTCCAAGTTCCACGGAAAGCGGCGCGCCGGTGGATTCCACCGGTTCGCCGGGGCCAAGACCAGACGTTTCCTCATAAACCTGAATGGAGGCCTTGTCGCCGCGAAGTTCAATCACCTCGCCCACGAGGCGGTTTTTGCTGACGCGAACGACATCGTACATACGCACGTCCGCCATATTTTCCGCGACAATCAGAGGGCCGGCGACCTTTACAATTCTTCCTTGCTGCGCCATTGGGTCAAGTCCCCTCTTTCTCATTGTTGAACAGAATATCCGCGCCGATGGCCTTTTCGACATTGGCCTTGACACGGCTCAGCCCGAAGCCGTTTGCGCCGCTGCTGCCCGGAATCGGGATGACGGCGCACTTCGGGTCGGTCTTGTAGCGTTCCAGCGTTTCCGGCACCTGCTGCGCGCACGTCTCCGTCAGAAAAATGACGGGAATGCCTTCGCTGTACAGGCGGTGGAGCGCTTTCGTCGTTTCTTCAGGCGTGCTGACAGCAATCACGCGCATCCCCAGGGCCTTAAATGCCAGCACGGCGTCGCGTTCGCCAACCACGCCCATTTGCTTCTTTTCCTGCTGCATTGCCCCTGTTTCTTCAAACATACAGATCACGCAGCCTTTCCCGGATATTTTCCGCATCGAAGCCATTCTGCTTGCCCGCCAGAATCAGGCGGACAGCCGCGGTTTCGCGCTGCACGGCGAGGAAATACGCCGCCACCCGCTCCGGACAGATTTGAAAGCGGAACGGACGGTACAGCTCCAGCAGCGCGTCGTCCATTGCCTTTTCCAGCGCAGGCAGACGCTTGCCATCCATGACCGCATTCTTCGCTGCTTCCGTGACCGACGCGCCATACGGGGCGAGCATCGCGGACAGCATGTCCGGCTGCGCAAAGCAGAGCCGCCACGACTGCGCGCGAATCGTGCCGCCGTCCAGCAGAACGCTCATGAAGAACGATTCATCCTTCTTCATCTGCCGCACGCGCAGCAGCGCCACCGCGTTGAGCAAATCAACATGCCCGCGGAAATATTGCAGCGTGACCGGGCTATGCGTCCCTTTCAGGCAGCTGAAAATCAGTTGGTACATGGCGCGGTCAATGGCAACGTCGATGCTCATCGGGTCAATGCCGGTGACGATATTCTGCTCCAGACGATTCATCGCATCCCGGAAAGCGGCAGGCAGTGTGCTGTAACGATGGTCAGTGACGGCGTGGCGGAGCGTATCCGCCGGAATCGTGCCGCAGTCCGACAGCGCGGGCGCAGACAGCCCCAGCAGACGCGCTTTGAGCAGCATTTTGAGGTTCGCCGCGTCGTAAGCGTACAGGAAGCAGTCCACCAGCGCAGGGTCAGGTGACAGGGCGCGTGCGTCCTGTGCCGCCTGATTTACCCGGTCAGCGGCAAGCTGTTCGGGGTCGGTGATGTCCGCGCCCGTCCAGCCGAGTTCGGAGAGCGTTTTGCGCGCTTCCGGCAGGGATGCCGTGGAGAGAAGCCGCTCCATGCCTGCAGCATCAAGCACATTCCGCTGCAGCATCGTCAGCCGCCCGGCGGAAAAATACACGCTTGGCTGTGCCATTTCGTGTCCTCCTCTCGCGATTATGCCGGACGATCCGGAAAGAGAATCGCCGCAATGTCTGCTTCCATATCCAGCCGCCGGCTATCCAGCAGCGACGCGAACGTGCAGCTGATTTCCATGCCGTTTTTCGCCAGAATCAGCCCCGTTTCGCCATTGCGCTTTTCTTCGCCCAGCGTCAGTTGACCCGGCTTGCCCTGCTTTTGCAGCAGCGTATTCAAATCCGCAAGGAACTTGTCGTCAAACCAGCCGGGGTTCTTGCTACCGAGAATGACGGTTTCGTCGCCATCCGACACGGCAGCGGCTTCCGTCATCAGGAAAGCCCGCGCCTGCTGAGGCGGCATGGCTTCCAGCTTGTCAAGCGCCTGCGCGAACGCCTCGTCAATCAGCGCGCGCTTGTCGCTGAGCAGGCGCTTGCGTTCTTCCAGTTCTTCCATGCGCTCCATGCGCAGCCGAGCCGCCTCCGCATCCTCAGAAGCCTGCATCATCAGGCGGCTGTGCGCGGCAGCCATCCGCTTTTCTGCCGCGTCGCGCAGGCGGGCAGCTTTTTCGTTGGCATCGCGCATGATGTCCGATGCACTCGTGCGAGCGTCAGACAGGATTTTTTCCTGAATCGCGTTTGCGTTCATGATGTTCCCCTTACAGCACGATGGCGTTGACGCACAGGAAGGAAATCAGCAGCGCCAGAACGGCGTAGGTTTCCACCATCGCGGTCATCATCATGCCCTTGCCCTGCATTTCCGGACGGCGGCCGACCATCAGCATAGAGCCGGCGGCGCACTTGCCCTGCGCAATCGCGGAGAAGTAGCCCACGAGCGCGATCGGCAGCGCGGCAGCCAGCAGCATCAGCGCTTTATCCACCGGCACAGCGGCACCGCTGCCGCCCATGATGCCAATCTTCGCCATAATCACGATAGCGATAACGAATCCGTAAATACCCTGTGTTGCGGGCAGCAGCTGCAGAAGCGTCAGCTTCGAGCTGGCTTCCGGCGTTTCAGCGGAAACACCTGCCGCCGTTTCGCCCGCCAGACCCACCGCCTTGGCAGAGCCCATGCCGGGCAGAATCGCGGCAATCGCCGCAGCAAACAAACCAATCGCCAAACCCAATTCCATGACAGGTGACCTCCTTCAAAATCAATCGAAAGTTACGCATCCTTACTCCCGGTTTCCGGGCGGATGCTGACGTACTTTGTCCGGCGCTGCAGCGGGCGGAATGCCACGCCGCCTTCCTCAAAGAACTTGCCGAAGAACTCAATATACTGCAAGCGGCAGGCATGAACATACGCGCCCAAGGCGTTGATGCCAAGGCTGAACGCGTGCGCGCCGACGAACAGCACCGAGCCGAGAATCCAGCCAATCGGGCCGTTCTGGAAAATCATGCCGACCAGCATGTCGATGACCTGCCCCATGACGCCCGTCGCCAGACCCATGCCGAACAGGCGCATGTAGGACAGAATGTCGGAAATCCAGCTCGTCGCGCCATAAATCTGGCTCAAACCGCCCAGCAGCCGCGCAAACGGATTCTTCTTCTCGCGTCCGCCGAAGAGAAGCAGCAGCGCTACGCCGAAGATGGTCAAGCCCAGCCCAATCGTCTGCAATGTACCGCTGCACAGCGCGTACAGCCCAAGACCCGTCAGTGCGAAAATCCACGATAACTGGTCGTAGAGTGCATCCAGCGGCTTCCCACGCTTGAAATTCAGGTACGCCGCCATGCCAAGACCAGCGTACAAGTGAATCACGCCGACCGCCAGACAAATCATCATGACGGGCATCGGGTCGTTCATCGGGTCAAGCAGACCGCCCCACGGGGCTGTAAAGCCCATCCAAGTGTTGTACGCCGCGCCCCAGACGACGGTCATCACCGCGCCGCCGAAGAGTACCCAGAGCAGCCGGGCATTCTTCTTTGCGGGCTTTTTGAGGAAAATCAGCGCCAAGATGCCGACAATCATCACCAGACCGTAGCCGGCGTCGGACAGCATCATGCCGAACAGACATGCATAAAATGGCGCCATCACCGCGGTCGGGTCAACGGAGCGGTACGCCGGGAGCGCAAAGCCCTCGACAACGCTCTCGTAGGGTGCATTGACGCGGTTGTTATCCAGCAGAACGGGCGGTTCATCCCCTTCCGCCGGGTCGGTAATATCCACAGAACAGGTAGGTGCAAGGCTGCGGCACTTGTCTGCCACTTGCTGGGCGACCTCAGCGGGTACCCAGCCGCGCAGGAGAAACGCCTTGCCTGTGCCGATGGTCTGGCGGGCGGCTTCCAGCTGATCGCGTTCAATCGTCAGCGCGTCATACCAGACCTTGAGGTGCGTCAGCTCGGCGGAGAGGGCTTTCCAGTCCTGCACAAACGCTTCCTGCTGACGAAGAATTTCGTTCTTTTCGTTCTCCAGCCGTGCGGACTGCTCCGCGGCAGTTCCCGTAAATTCCGGAAGCTGCGCCGGGGCAAAGCCCGCGTCCCGCAAATCTGCGGCGACCTGCTCCCGTGCGCTTTGATGCGCACAAATCCAGACGGCGGCGGTGTCGTGTTCGGCGCTGAGCTGCTCCACCACCACGGGGAGCGATGCCCATTTTTCCTGACACTGCTGGAGCTCTGCGGCTTTCACCGTGCCGAGAAAATGCGCCACACGGCGGGTGTTATGCATCTGCTCCATCGGCAAATCAAACGATAGCCACGGTTTCAGCTGCGACTGTGCTACTTGCAGGCGCATCAGCTGGCCGCGGTATTCGCCGCTGCGTTTCTCCAGCGTTTCCGCCTGACGGAGCGTTTCCTGCAAGGCAGCTTCCTGCTGCGTGATATAGTGGACGTCCTGCGCGGACGCCTCAGGCAGATTGCCCATAAAGGGCGCAGGCTGATGATTGTAGGCGGCACATTCATGGATGACCCACGAGAGCCGCGCAAGGAGCGCATCGACCTGTTCCAGCCGACCGTCGTCCCTTGTGCGGTACTCCGCGAGTGCCTCATCCTGAAGCGGTGTGATTTCTACACAGCCCATATCCTGCAGCGTCCGAAGAAGTTTGCGCTGATCCTGCCGCATTGCCAGCAGGTCGATGCGCTTCATTTCAACGATTGCCATGCTGCAAGACCCTTTCATAGATCGCGCTGACGGCTTCGGGCAGGTGCTTGCGCGCCTGCTGGCAGAGCGCTTCCCGCTGCTTGCCTGCCTTGGCGCGCTGTGCAGTCAGCTGATGCTCAACCTCCTGCTTTTTGTCCTCCATCGCCTGCGCATACTGTGCGCGATTTTCAATGGCGGCGGCGCGTTCCTGCTGCGCGATGGCGGCTTCGACGGCTTTCACAACATCGCGTGCCTCACGCTGCGCAGTTTGGCGGATTTCGTCTGCCTGCGCCTCCGCCTGCTGGATTCCTTTCATGATTTCCAGCGACAATCCATTCACCCTCTTTCCGGATGAGTGTCCATATTATTTGGTGCCGAAGAGGCGATCGCCCGCGTCGCCCAGACCCGGAACGATATAGCCGTGCTCGTTCAGGTGGTCGTCCATGCCCGCGACGTAGATGTCCACGTCCGGATGGTCTTCCTGCATCCGCTTGATGCCTTCCGGCGCTGCAATCAGGTTAACCAGACGAATGTGACTGCATCCGCGCTTTTTGATGAAGCTGATGGCTGCGGACGCGCTGCCGCCGGTGGCAAGCATCGGATCAAGGACAATCAGTTCACGTTCCTGCGCGTCGGCGGGAAGCTTGCAGTAGTATTCCACCGGATTCAGCGTCACGGGATCGCGGTAGAGGCCGATGTGACCGACGCGGCAGGCAGGAATCAGGTTCGTAACGCCGTCCACCATGCCCAGACCAGCGCGCAGAATCGGCACGATGCCCAGCTTCTTGCCCGCAAGCACTTTTGATTTCATCTTGCAGATGGGCGTTTCAATCTCGACTTCCTCGGTAGGCAGGTCGCGAGTGACTTCGTAGACCATCAGTGTGGAGATTTCTTCCAGCAGTTCACGGAATTCCTTGGGACCCGTTTCCTTCTTGCGCATGATGGTCAGCTTATGCTGAATCAGCGGATGGTTGAGAACGTGTACTTGACTCATGGGGATGCCTCCTTTATTTTTTCCGAGGGTACCAGAGTGGTTTACAGCGATATTATAGCATTCTCAAATTCATTTTGCAAGTATTTTTGCAGATTCCGCAAAAATTTGATTCATATGCGCGGAAAATCGCACTTTTCTCCTATTAGATATGCAATATTTCGCGACGACCATGCATTTTTGTGCTGCTGGTTCTGTTCAAAAATCAACATTGACAGCGCGAAGTGATTGACATACAATAGTCTTATCCTATTATATAGGAGCAGCTTTTCGCCAGCGCCCAATTTGACCCGGTGCATCCTCTTGTCTGGAAAATGTCAAATTGCGTGTTTAGGCGTCAGAACATGATAATATAATTGGAGGAAACTGAAATGCTGCCTGTGATTGGGGTTACAGCAAGTGTGTCGGACGATCGCCTTTCGTTTCAGCAGAAGCGGATGTACTGCGAAGCGATTTCCGCGTGCGGCGGACTGCCGCTGATTCTGCCGCCGCAGGAAGATGTGTCGCGCGCATCGCAGGTGCTGTCGCTGCTGGATGGCCTGCTGCTGGCGGGCGGCGACGACATTGATCCGGCGTATTACGACGAAAAGACGCTGCCGGAATGCGGGCTGATTACACCCATCCGCGATACATGGGAAATGCCGCTGTGCCGGGAAGCGCTCCATCGCCATTTGCCACTGCTGGGCATCTGCCGGGGGCTTCAGGTGCTGAATGTCGCGCTGGGCGGCTCACTGGTTCAGGATTTGCCGTCGCAGCGCCCTGACTCCCCCATTTGCCATCAGCAGACGCAGCCGCCGGAAGTCGCGACGCATCCCGTGCGGGTGGATGCGCAGAGCCGCTTGGCGCACATCATTGGCGCTGAGTCGCTGATGACGAACTCGCACCATCATCAGGCGGTGAAGCAGCTTGCGCCGGGGTTGACAGCGACGGCGTGGGCGCAGGATGGCGTCATTGAAGGGGCGGAAAAGATAGACGAGCCGTTCTGCGTCGCGGTGCAGTGGCATCCGGAGCGGCTCTGGAGTCAACCGGACGGGTTGCCGCATCGGGCGCTGTTCGCAGCGCTGGTGGATGCGGCGAAATCAGCTGCAGTCTGATAGACAAAGCGTTCCCTTTGTGGTATGATGGACATGAAACCACCTCCAGACTTCCGAAATCAGGAAGGAGAAAATTGCCATGTGGAAAAAATTCTGCGCCGCTTTGCTCCTGATGCTTCTGCTGCCCGCCTGCGCGCTGGCGGAGGTCGTCATCAGCGAAATCATGACCTCCAACGGCACATACGAGAATGGACATGCCTACGACTGGATTGAGCTGCACAACACGGGCAAATCCACCGTCGATATCAGCGGCTGGTATTTGAGCGACAGCAAAAAGAACAAGATGAAGTTCCAGTTCCCGCAGGGGACGAAGCTCAAAGCGGACGGCTATCTGACCGTCTTCTGCACGGGCAACGACGAAGTGAACATCGGCAAGGGCAGCGAGTTCTACGCGACGTTCGCGCTCAGTTCGTCCGGCGAAAGCATCTATCTTTCGGACGCGGACGGCAATCAATTGCAAAAGCTGAAATATTCCCAGCAGTATGGCTGCGTGAGCTACGGTACAACCGACGACGGAGCAACCTACGGCTTCTTCGAGAACGCGACACGCGGCAAGAAGAACGATGCGACCATCTATTCCGGACGGGTGGATGCGCCTGTGCTGGACACGGCGGGCGGCTTCTACACGGACAGCGTGACCGTCATGGCGCACTCGATGCTGTCTGGCGCGACATTGCGCTACACCACGGACGGCTCCACCCCGAACGCGAAATCGAAGGAGTTCCCGGCGGATGGCTTGACCATCAAGGAAACGACCGTCGTTCGGATTCGTGCGTTTCAGCCCGAGCTCGTCCCGTCGCCCACGGTCAGCGCGACGTACTTCATCAACGACGACCCCGCCACGCCGATTGTCTCCTTGATTACGGACGAGGACTACCTGTTCAACAAGAAAACTGGTGCGCTGGTCAAGGGCACAGGCAGCATTCCCAACTACGACAAGGAGCTTGAATACCCCATCAACATCGAGTATTTCACGGGTGACGGCATGTGCGAAATCAACCAAATGGGCACATTCACCTGCTCCGGGCATTCCGCGCGCATCAACGCCCAGAAGTCGATTGCTCTCTACGCTCGCAAGGCGTACGGCAACGACCGCTTTGCCTTCAACCCCTTCCCGACGCGCAACTACGATTCCTACAAGTCCATTCTGCTCCGCGCCGCCAATTCCGATACGTACGCAACCCGCCTGCGCGACATTGTGGCATCGTCGCTGGCGGAAGGCGAAGGGATTCTGTACCAAGACCACGTCGTGATTCAGGTGTACATCAATGGACAGTACTGGGGGCACTATAACCTGCGCGAGAAAATCAACAAGTATTTCATCGCGCAGTACGAGGGCGTGACGGACGAAAAGGACATTGACAGCATCGACATTCTCGCCCGCACCGGCACAGACCGCTTCACGCAGAACGGCAGCAACGAGGATTGGCTGGAACTGGCGGATTTCTGCAAGAAAAACGATCTGAACGACCCGGAAAATCTGCAGTACGTCACCGACCGGCTGGACGTGGACAGCCTGTTCACCCATGCTGCGTACGAAATCATATTGGGCAATGTGGACTTCACGAACGTGCGCGTATACCGCGTGCCGGGCGGCAAGTGGAAGTATCTTCTGTTCGACGTGGAAGCGTGCTGGCGGAATCTGGATAAAACGCCGTTGGAGTATTACATCAAGCCCGTCACCGCGAAGATTCAAGGCTTCC
>ENA-OPXC01002316-OPXC01002316.1-human-gut-metagenome-genome-assembly--contig:-NODE-2316-length-11529-cov-2.397769_pt1 | contig 11529 bp, 10 predicted proteins | sample MGYA00241512_ERZ502016 | MGnify/ENA primary metagenome ERZ502016 (study PRJEB25962, sample SAMEA2043043) | human gut metagenome | biome: human gut; feature: human-associated habitat; material: faeces...
ATCGTGATTCCAAAAGTGGCATTCTCCATCTGCACATTGATGCCAACCGTGTGGATATGGACGGAAAAATCAATGATAGTCATAAGATTGGCGAGAGGGCTGTCATGGCTGCGAACATCATCAATGAGAGACGGGGCTGGGTGCAATCTGAAGAAATAGGCATACGGCACAGACAAGAAATCTCAGACAGTTGCATGGAGATACTCCGCACGATGGACGAATTCAATTGGCAGAGGTATGAAACGGAGCTGGTGAAACGGGGCTATAAAGTGCATTTGCAAGAAAAAGACGGTAGCGGAGTTTACGGTTATTCCATCAAGCGTGGCAACTCCATTTATAAATCATCCGTGTTGGGTATCGGGCGAAACCTGACTCCATCAAAAATTGAGGCTACTTGGGCAAAACTACATCCGCAGGAAAGGATATCTAAGCCGGCAAAGCCTGTTCCCCAACAAACACGGACAGCAGATACGACTCCTGTTATACAACCTCCGACTGCTTCGCAGCCTGTTATGAAGCATTACGATATAGCGACAGACGAGTATCACAGTTTTCATGTGGAGATATCAGAAGCCGCAGATACTATCATTCGGCAGGATTGTTCTTTAGAAGAGGCACATCCGTTGGCCAGGATTGAAGAGATACAGCACACGGCTCTTTTGCTCTTTGCCGGGTATTTTGATGCTGCCACAAGTATGGCCGCATCAAGCGGCGGTGGCGGTTCTGAGACTGATAGTTGGGGACGGAACAAGGATGAGGACGAACTTGAATGGGCACGCCGCTGTGCAAGAATGGCAAACAGCATGTGCAAACGCAGGAAAGGACTTCACAGATAAATTAACAATCAAAAACAAGAATCATGGGAATTGGAAAATCTAAAATCACTCCATCAATAAACGTTGATGATATGCTGAAAAAGGCTGAAAGCAATCATGAATTAGAGGCTGAAAAACAGGATGCAGACAAGCGGCTCACAGAAATCCGTGAAGCAAAAGAGGCATTGTTGAAAATCCATCAAGATCTTCTGAATACTATTAAAGCTGAAGGTGAGGCTGCGGTGGTTTTGCAGGAAGCTATTAGTAGTTCCAATAACATTATCAACGGCATTTGCAATGCGATTGTAAAAGCAGAGCAAAACACGCGGTTCAAGGCAACTATAAAGTCTGAACATCTTGCCCAGCTTCAACAACTCTTAAACCAAGCCATTGAGACATGGAAAACCATGTTGGAAAATCATCGTTCCGAACAAGCGAAGATGCTAACAGAGCATGAATCCAATATGCGCAGAATCCTTAGGCGAAATGAAGGCGTTTGGTTCTCTGACTTCTGGATGAAAGTATTGGTGATATTTTTATTTGTTTATACGGTGGCATTAGGGCTGGTTGTATATTGTGTCACATGAAATATCATGTGCGATGCCATACAATATGGACGATTTCAGCCCTTGTTTCTAACTTGCCAGTAAATTACCGGCAAGTTAGAAACAGAATAATACCATCTAAGTATCAACGAGCTATGTGTATTCAGGAACTTCTTGGCAAGTTACCAGCAAATCAAGTTACCAGCAAATTAAATTATGCCCAAACAGGGATATATCTCATGTATCTTGGTGCTGTTGTTGGATTAACGGGACGTATCATTTAGCTATCGCAGAATATCGTCTTACCGTTCTCATATATATTATAACGTATTCAATTCTATAATTCGTTCACATCGTTTATTTTATTACCAGTAATAGTTAGAATAATCTTAGCGCCATTATCAAGATGCTTAATCTTGGCATATAGCTTATTAGGGAGTAGTACACTTTTTTCTCTCAATAACACATAACATGCACTGGGCAATTTTGACTTAATTACAGATTCTATTTTTTCTTCTATGTCTGGATTTTTCAACTTATACTCAATAGCATTAACAAACTTAATAAGGTCAATCCTTACATAATTAAAAGTTTTGGACTTGAAGAATTTATATAAGTTATTGTTCTCATCTTTTTCTTGTCTAATAATGTCGCATCTATGTTCTCCTTCATTTCTAACTTGCCTAAGGGTACCTATAGACCATTTCAAAGAGCTTTCTTCCGGCAAGTAAGAATTGAAAAATGCATTCAACTTATGAGCAACAGGAATACTACCTACATTCTGTTCCTTTCCAGTACGTCTAAATCTGAAATCATTTTTTTCATCCTGTGTAGCATCTTCAATTTCTTTTAGTAATGATTCAACTTCTGGAAAGACTGTATGATAAAAATAATTAAGAATATTCTCAACTTGGTAAAACGCATTGACACAGAATACATAGAAGCGGTCAGCTTCTGGATCCTGTAAGTTTAAAGCTGCATTTTCCATTCTAAGGTTATCAATGATGAGTTGATCACGTAGCCTTTGATACTTGACAAAGCTATATGTTATGCTAGCATTAGCTCTTATTTCCAAGGCAGATCTAATCGCTGTAATATCCGAAGAAATATTTGAATTTATATTAATATCAGATGCAGAAGCTGTTTTGCCAAACAGTTTCTGCATTTCCTGATAGAACTCCGGATTTTGTTCTGCTAGAAGTTTTATTTTATATACAGTTGATTTGATTTTCTCATCCATATGGTAGGTTCAATAGTGTATCTAAGTCATTATTTAACTCATCAATATTAATTATTGGTTTGGTCGGAACTGTTACTTTGTCAGCTTTATGAATAAGCCAAAACATTTCTCCTTTAGGATTCCGGCAATTCGATATTGCAAGATTGTCCTTTATCTCATCTGTTTTCACGATAGTCATAAAAGTGGCATATTGTTTTTTTCCGCCCAAAGTAAATTCAGCGTGACGTTTTCCGTCTCCATCTTGAACAAAATTAATAGTAGTCTTATTTATTTGTTCAAATTTTGAGACAGTTGTGGTTTCTACATAAGAGATCCCGTAAGAGTTTGTTTTCTCAGAAGATGTATCTCGTTGAATGAGTGATTGGAATTTAGAATATAGTCTAGTGTATACAGAATCTTCATCACCTTTCACCATTTTTAGATACATAAGTTTTCCATCAATTACATTCTGCAAATCCGGGTTCCCTTTTTTGACGTGACCTTTAGCTGCCGTATATTTAGGGAGGAACTGGGCTATTGCTGCCGTATATCCATATCTATCCCAAATGTAAAGTATATTGCGAATATCTCTTACATACTCTTTAGTAACATTAAGCTTTTGGCTGACAATGATTCCAGTTACCTCTTGGCGTGCGCCAAGTTTCTGAAGCCGGGTTTTGTCTTCATTTATGGTAAAACCTTGTTCTGTAATCAAGCGACACAGTTCTGTACGAAATTTACCATTAGAGGCATACACATAATGCATTGAACTAAAAGTAATATCATCGGCATATCGGGAATAGTGAAGTCCAAACCTGCGCGCTAATCCCGCCAAACGGCGATCCAATGTATCACATATCATGTTAGTAATAATTGGAGAAACAGGAGAACCTTGTGGCAAAACATATTTAAATTTTTTGTCATTATTGTGTTCCTTTGTCTCGTCAATAACGTCTTTTACTTGACGCATAGAACAAAGACCTGCAATAATATTTGCCATTTGCTTTGAAAAATTGAATGGTTTTAATTGGAGCCGTTTCCATACTCGGGATTGTTCAACGCTAGGAAAAAAATCTTTCAGGTCAATATTGAATATATAGTTTTGACCTTTATGAATGGTAGCATTGGTAACTACTGATCTACCTTCGGTAAAGCCCATTGCATAATCGGAAGGAGAGTATATGGCTTTTAGGATCTCGTTTACAGCTTGCAACATCATCATAAAGCTGCGATTTCTCGGAGCTGTAATTACTCTGCTTCCACCAGATTTTTTCTTAATATGAAACTGACGATACCGATGAAAAACATTATTTGGATTACAATAATAGTTAAGGTGCCTCATTGTGAATGGATGAAACTTAAAGGCATCAAATCCCATCTCCTCAATCTCGTCTCTTTTGATACGATTGAGGAGGTTCAGCAAATCTTCTTTTGATTTGAGCTGAGATGCCTGTTTTACTATTTGTTTCTTATCCATTCTTACTCTCAATTTTATATGAAAGCGATCTTTGAGATTTGATTCACCAAAACGTCCTTTCTTTATGTAAAGAATAAAAAATAATAGACAATATAAATATATAAAGTCATAAAATATGAATAATAGAAAGTACATCGTACTGCAGTGTATCACGTTAACGTACTAACATTATCGTCTCCTCGGCAAGCGAAGAGATATCCCGCGAATCCACTCTCTTGCGAGAGCAGGGTTTGCACCACGCTGGACAAAAATCAAATGACATCTCGGTTCATCAAACTTGTCAAAGACCGCTTTATCTTATTTTTCTTCTGCAAAGGTACTAAATATTCACGAAGCCTATGTTCGTATTACTCGTTGTTTTCAGCTTTTGGAATAAAATACCCTAAAAAATCTAACCCTTTCTCATTTTGAACCATAAATTCGTGAATAGCAAATAGACAATCTGATAATTGAGTGGTTCTATTATCACCTAGATCAATGTTGATGCTCTGTATCTTCTGAAGCCATTTATGGCAGAGTTCGTTTGTTTTGTCAATGAAATATTCGTCAGTTATACTTGCAAGCTGGCATCCTTTTATAAGATCTTTAATTTTTTTAGCTGCAAACAAAGCCACAATATACTCTCCGCTCCATTTTACGGTTTTTCCTTGAAAGAATGAACTTTTAATAAAAATCTCCTTTTTAGATAGAATATTGTCAATTTCTTCAATGTATGATATGGAAGATGATGAACATTGAGTGGAATCAGATCCTTTTGATATAGAGATTATTTTCTCAAATAGTTTTTTCCAAGCATAATGTTCAACATCTAATGTCATAACGCTACTATTGTTGAGAACGAAGAATTTAGACTTGTCAAAATCGAGCAATCTTTTTCCGTCCCGTTCAACAATGGCCTTCATATAGGTCATACTGCCGTATCCGAAGTTTGTCTTAATCTTGATTGAAAGATTATCCTTTGGAATTTGCACTTCTCTCTCCCAAAAACCTTTATAGCCATGAGGAAGGAATAAAATATCTTCTTCAGGGGCGAAGTAAATAGAGGATACGTACAAACCTTTCGATTCAGAATAGCATAAACAGATCGTGTGTTCAGATTTGATTTCCTCCCAAATTGCAGTATTTGTTCTACCCATAGTAATCCGTACTTAGAATTAAATACCGTTTGACTTAAAATAAAAAACGTTGATTCGGTTTGGTAACCAACCGAAGAACAGCCTCACTCATATTAGCAGAATCAATTCGTATCACACTGCTGTCCTCTTCAAGAATTTGACGATTCAAATCATACATTGCAATATCGTGATGCTTACTGTCATTATAGATAACGCCACGTTTGATGCCATAGGACTTTGCCTTTTCCATGGCATGTCTCGAACCACAGTCATTTCCTAAGTTATTAGGAGCATAGCTTGCAGATAAAAGTACGGCATCAGAGAATAAGGCTTGTAACCTATCTCGGACAACAAATCTGCTTACCATGTCATTTCGACTTTTGGGAGCTTCGTAATATTCACTAATAAGCAATCCTCCTGCTTCGACAATTTTTTCAGCAAGTTCTACATTCTCCTTAGGTAAGATACTGTCAAGAGTGCTAGGCAAAATGGCGATAGTTCTAGCACCTTTCTCCAAAGCTGTTTGATGAGCAATTGAGTCACAACCAAGAGCGAGGCCACTCACTATTGTTGCATTGTGTTTTATGATTTCTGACGTAACCATTCTCTCTGTCAGTTCAATCTTTTCATCAGGATTAAGGACTCCTATAACAGCAATATTCAAATTATCTTTGCTTAGTAAGCTTATATTACCTTTATAGAAAAGCGCAAAAGGCTTGTCTGCTGGTTTCACGCTTCCGCGCAAAGAAGGGAAATTAGCATCACCGATTGCGACAAGACCATCTGCACAATTTCCAAGTTGGTTGATGGCAGATTCTATTCTTTCCCGCTTCTTCATAAACTCATATTCATGAGTCTCTAAAAGGTGATATAAAATAGATAAGTCTTCGTTCCCACGTAAATTTTTATCTATCCACGCAGGCCCCTTTTGAGGAAAGGTACGAACAGTTAAAATATTTAATGCATTTTCCGAGTATTTCATATACAAAGTTTTTCAGAATCTTGACAACGTTTTGCCGATAGAGTAAAAAATGACACTTCTCGCACCTTTGTCTAAAAGGGCTTGAATGCAATCTTCGTCAATGTTAACGGTCTTAGTGTAAAGATCGTCAATTAGCAATATATCTTGCCCGATTACATCGTCCGAAATATTACACGTATCTTTTGTTATACCAACATAAGGCAATTCACCTGCTCCCCCATGACCACTACGGGCCAAATGCGTTGTGGCGGTATCAGTGTGTCTAATAATATCATGTGTACCATCTATAAAGCCATTCAATTGTTGTGTCACTAATTGAATTGTGGCTCTTAAGTATAGTTGATTACAGCGATACGAATTTTCTCGTTTTGATCTAGGAATGACACAAACACGAAGATTTTGTTTCCCACTAAGACGCAGGATCTCAGGCAAGTCGACTTTCAAAATTTGAGTAAGTTTGTTTATTGCATTATTCAGAGTTTGCTGTGGATATGTCGTGATATCATTCTTAAAAGTGCAGATCAGATTTTCAATGGTACCAGGCACGCGCCAGTTACCACCACCTTGGTAATCACCATGATAAAAAGCGATTATATCTTGCTTGAGAGCTTTTTCGACACCACCTTCTCTTTTACGACAAAGGCTGCTTCTTGACTGAATTACAAACTGCTCCATACTGTTCAAAATTCTACTTTGATGATTTTATCTATATTGATTCCATTAGTAACTGCCTCTGAGGTAGAAGTCTCTTCGTTTTCATATAAAACGACGTTTTGTAAGTCGTATCCTAGAGATTTAAGAAGAGTGTATTTGTTGCCAAGACAATCTTCGTAAAAAAAACGCCGAACAAAATACTTCGTAAGATTGTAGAAGTTACATAGACTAATTGCCCTTTTAGAATGACAATTAGTCAATAGAATTGTATGATGTCCTTCTCGATGGAGGCGTTTTAGAAGACTAAATAAGTTATTGTTCAACTCTGTCTCACTGAGGTATGATTCAAAGCACTTTTCTTTACGATCAATTATTTCATCAATTTGGGTTTGTGTCAATTGGGGAAATAACTCCTTTAGTTCGTCCCTTGTAAATCTCTTGCCATTTTCAATATTACAGTTTACACCCAGTACTGAACTTATTGCCTCGGAATAGGCAAGGCTGTTAGCTTTATCCGTTTTGATTAATGTATTGTCCATATCGAAAACAAAAACATTGTTGGGATTCTGAGTGTTCATAATGCTTGTCTTTTAATTTCTGTAGCAAAGGTAAATGCATATTGCGAACTCTATATTCGTACTACAGAATAACTATCAAGCATTGATTTAATACGGTTAAAAATATCGTCTTGGATGGATGAAGGCGACAACACGATAAGTTCTTTACCAAAAGAACAAAGTTCACGGATTAACTCATAGTTCGGAATGCAATCTATAGAGAAAAATGCACCCTCATCAAGAGACGGGTATTGTCTACGAAATTCTTCATCTTTCTCATTTTTATATTGGCATTGTGACCCGTGAATAGGCTTAGTTCCAACATAATCCTTAGAATGATTGCTCACCCAAAAAAGGATATGTTCAACATCCCGGTTTTCATATAAAGTTACTCCAATAATATCTTCGAAACGCTCAGCTAAATTTTCGTTACATGGTTTGTATTTCATTTCAGGGAGGGCAGTCACGACATCAATTCTGTCAAGAGCGAAATTGAGGATTTTTCCATCAGCATCAGCCGCACCAATCAAGTACCACCTATTATTATATTGCTTAAGCAAATAGGGATGGAAAATAATGTCCCTAGTTCCTTTATCCGTGAAAGTGTGATACTCCAATTTAGTGACAACTTGATTTGATATGTTGTCGAATAATACGCCTAACAAGTTGGAATTCTGTAGGTATGGATTATTGCTAAAGCTGATGATTCGAGGACGTTTCTTCAGACCAAGTCCGATTTTGAAACGGTCAAGCCATTCAAAATGAGCCAAGCCATCGAATTGTCCTATTGTATTAAGTACCTCCAATATCAGGTTGCTTTCTTCCTCACTCAGTTCCTTTCTGAAGATAGTAAAAGAAGGGTTCTTATACCTTATACACCGATGACCATTAACCCTATAGCGTTCTATTTCAGCATTGAATGGATCGTACTCCAAATAGTTTATGTCCTTTTCAATGCAACGCTGAGATACTTCAGGGAATCCTGCATCAATAAGTTTCTCATTGCATTTTTCTGTAAGGTCGTGAATATCATAGAAATGATGCCTGTCAGACAGCATTTCATCAAGATACTTATACCTTGTCAAAGCATTCTTATTCGTTGGCATATCTTAATATTTTTGCAAAAGTAAATGCAACTCACGAACACAATGTTCGCGTAGTTTGGTTATGTTTGCGATAATATAGTCAAACAGAAATAAATTGCGAAAAATTCTAAACGTAACTGTTTGAATACCAATAGACTTTATAGCTGATTTTTTGCAAATCAATTCTGATTGACTATAAATAAGCTTTGTACTCACGAACTATCAGTTCCTTAATGTCAACTTCCAATAAATCTGCTATCTTTAGCAAACTAGCAATATCTGGCTGTGATGTATTTGTGCACCATTTTGACACAGTAGATGGATTGACTCCCATTTGTTCTGAAAGCCATTTACTAGTACGTTTTTTCTCAACTAAAACGAGTTTTATTCGATTTATATCTTCCATTGTTGTATCCTTTACCTGCAAATATAATGATTATTATTCATTTTCTTCATTATAAGTAAATAGATGTAACTTTTAAACTTCAAATTGATATGTGTTATGCTGTAGATGCCAATTATAACATTTGGGGCTATTTTTGATTTTAAGATACTAAATGTCAGATTATATATAGAAATCATAACTTATTTGTCGCAAAAACAGCAATTGTTTGCGACAAAACAAGGCTTATGCAGTACAGCTGCTGATATCTATATTCCCTAATTCTGCGTAAACAAACTATTTTAGTTAGGGGGATTCAGTGAGTTTCACAGAGAGTTACAATCTACATAACTACTTGATATTGATAAGTGGTTTGCTTCTAATAGAATGGCTTATCTTGCAGAATTAAAGCAAATAAGCATAAAAGAATATGCTTATATTTGTATTTTTAGCTATATTTGCATTATTAAATCATATCAACTTGTGTATGGAATATACAGAACTGTTAGAGAAGCAAATAATAGGAAGATTGAAAGTCGATAACCCTTGGTGGACGGAAGGCAGAATACCGGACTATTATGCCCAAATGTCCCCCCGGTTATATCTTAATATTTTTATGCCATTAGTTCAATCCACAGGTATTCGAAGGGCATTGATACTCATGGGTCCACGAAGGGTAGGTAAAACCGTGATGATGTTTCATACAATACAACGGCTGATTGACAGTGGTGTGTCTGCCCTGAATATTATTTATATATCGGTAGAGACTCCCATCTACAACAAAATTTACTTGGAACAACTTTTCGTTTTAGCTTGTCAGATATTAGGTAAAAATCCCACGCAAGAGCAAATGTACGTATTCTATGATGAGATACAATACCTTAAAGAGTGGGAGATAGACCTTAAATCATTAGTTGATACTTATCGCAATGTTAAGTTCGTCGCATCAGGCTCTGCAGCAGCCGAACTTAAAAAGAGAAGTGACGAAAGTGGTGCCGGTCGTTTTACTGATTTCAGTTTACCCCCGCTTACTTTTTATGAATATATACATTTGAAAAACTATTCGAATATCATGCTCCCAACTTCTTTAGAATGGCATGGTATAAAAGCACGTATCTATCAAGCAATAGACCTGCAACTGCTAAATAAGCTATTTATTGACTACATAAATTATGGTGGTTACCCGGAAGTCGTATTCTCTGAAGAAATACGAGAGAATCCCGGACAATTTATCCGCCATGACATAATAGACAAAGTGCTACTTCGTGATCTTCCCAGTCTGTATGGTATTAGCGATGTTCAAGAACTCAATTCGCTATTCACCATGATTGCATATCATTCAGGGGCACAATTTTCTTATGAAAGGCTTTCAAAAGAGTCTGGAGTAAAAAAGGAAACCTTGAAAAAGTATATCAATTACCTCGAAGCCGCTTTTCTTATAAAGGTTGTACGCAGAACGGATGATACAGCGAAACACTATCAACGAGAAACGCAATTCAAAATCTATCTTACTAATCCATCACTTAGGTGTGCATTATTTCAACCTATCAGCGAGCAAGATAGTGAAATTGGAGATATGGTTGAAACAGCAGTTTATGCCCAATGGATTCCAAGACAAGGTGTATCAATCCGCTACGCTAACTGGAGAATAGGTAAGCTGCAAGGCGAAGTCGATATTGTAGGATTAAATATCGCACGCCAAAAACCTGATTGGGCTGTTGAGATAAAGTGGACAGACCGTTTCTTTGCACACCCCAATGAATTGGTCTCACTCAAATATTTCATGGAGAAAAATCAAATGAACTATGCGCTTGTCACAAGTATCAGCAAAAGTGGAAGTATAAAGATTGATAATTTAACTTTGCAATTTATTCCGGTGGCGTGTTATGCCTATATTGTAGGAGAAAATACAATGAACCATACAAAGGCATCATACGGTTTATAACTCTTCGTTCCATAACAATCCAAATAAGCATATTTAAGTGTGCTTATTTGGATTGTTGACTATATATTACTTGTTATCAGTAACTTATATCAGAAAAATAAGAAATATGAATACTACTTACACTCCTTAAAGTGCTATTCTTCCTATTTTGTCTGCGTAAACAATGCGTAAACAAACGGTTTGAGTTGGCTCTGTTTACGCATAGAATTTCTATGAAATCCTATGCCATTCTATAACATAGTTCATTGAGATATTCTGTTAATATGACTATACTTGGCGGTTAAATAAGCTCAAATATATTCCATTTACACTTTGATTTATAGAATAATATCGTACTTTTGTATCGCGTAATGCATTTGTGGCAAGCCATGACCTTGGTGGTGCTCTTTCTTAAAAAAGAAAAGTGAGTTTGCCTAACCGCCGTGGGAGGGTTATCCCATTCCGATGAATCAATGCGTAGAGGGAGTACCAGTCGGAGGGTACTCTATGACAAACGAAACGCGAGAGTTGCTTCAGGGGTTGAGACCGATTAGCATAAGCCCGGTTACCAGTCAGCGACAGAAGCCAGCGAGATTGCACCGCTGCATATAACGACAATGTTTTTATCTGTCTAGGGATAGGAACTCTGTGGTTATATGCAGTGTTTTGTATATGTATGCCTCACATTGCAAAGCGTCTGTATTCAGAGGTTATGTTGAACATAAACAATGAATGCAATGGAAAAACTGACAAAGTCTATGTCCCTTTTCAAAG
>ENA-OPXC01002317-OPXC01002317.1-human-gut-metagenome-genome-assembly--contig:-NODE-2317-length-11518-cov-4.851871_pt1 | contig 11518 bp, 6 predicted proteins | sample MGYA00241512_ERZ502016 | MGnify/ENA primary metagenome ERZ502016 (study PRJEB25962, sample SAMEA2043043) | human gut metagenome | biome: human gut; feature: human-associated habitat; material: faeces...
CTTCCTTCAGATTCCACCTCACGATGGACACCCTTGCCTTCGGCTAACGCTTCCTACTGCCGAGCGCGTTGTGGTCTCTCACCACTTAGTTGTTGCTCTTGCCGGGCGCACACAGAAAAGACCCGCGCCCGCGGGTGCAGGCACAGGTCGGAAAAGGGTGATATTCAATTGTGATTTACTTGATTTTCTCGGCTTCCAGATCTGTCAGCGGCACAGCCGCAGTTCTTGATGGCCATTGGCGGCTTATGCACCGCAGGCGTTGGCGTTGATTGTGTCAATCACGCCCTTAATCCCCTTCCACACTGACAAATCCGTAAACACCTCGATGATGCTGCCCTGATCGATGAATGGTGCTTCCTGTAGAATCGACATATCCTTCATCATGCCGTTATGCACAATGTACTCCACAATTTGATTCACAAAATAGATTTGCCGGCTGTCCAGATTTACATTGGTCAAATAAGCGGAAAATGCTTCTTTTGCGGCATTCATATCCAGCCCGACGATTTCGCGGATGAACTCGCCCAGCGGCTTCTTTCCGTACTCGGCTTCGTAATCCTGCTTTGTTCCGACTTCGCTCCAGAGAATTTCCTCTAGCTGGGTAATGTCGCTGTCCGTCAGCGGAACATTCATCTTGAGTTTCGCAATCGCCAATTCATTCTGATGCTGGCGGACGTAAAACTCAGCCCGCATTTTGTAATTTTGCAAGTCGTCGTTTTCCAATTCCGACTGTTTCCATTCAATGGAAAGGATTTCATCACCAAAGCCTGTTTCGTAAGCGGATTGCTCGTTTGTGATGTATTTCATCAAATCACGCAGGGCTTTGCGGATTTTCTCCAATTCATCCACTCCCGTATTTTCCACATAATCGGTATGCAGTATTTTCTCCAGCAGTGCCGATTGTGCCGCAATTTCCGGCACATTGGCGATTTTGCTGAGCGCCTCCGCCTTTTTCAGCAGGTCGTGATGCGCCCGATTGTACGGCAGTCCCGCGAGATGCGCCAGCTCCATGCCGTACAAGAGCGCGTCAAAGCGCAGCGCCTTCGGGTCATCCGGCTCCGGCAAAAGCAGAGGCGCTAACTCCTGCTGCATCATCAGCGTGTCCTCGTAGCTCAATGACTGATATCGGTTCGGGCTTGTATACAATTCAACGAATTTCAGATGCTGTTTGACGGCGAAGTTGTCTTGGTTCAATTCCGATACTTTGCGCACCATGTCATCCACCAAAGTTTGACGGAATGCGGACAATTCGTCGGTTTTGTACACTGCGTCCTGCAATTTGAACGCCATTTGTGCCTTCAACGAAAAAAGCGCCCCTTGAAGCGAGCGTGCGCTGGCATTGGCATTGCCTTTGCTCATGCGGAAAAACTCGAAGTTTCCGCAGAAGTCGAAAATATAGAACTTGTCCTTGTCTTTGCCGTCAATCAACCCCGGAGAGAGGCGCGTGCCGCGGCCTATCATCTGCCAGAATTTTGCCTTGCTCATCACCTTCTTGAAGAACACAAGGTTTAACACTTCCGGCACGTCGATGCCCGTATCGAGCATATCCACCGAAATAGCAATCTGCGGCAGTTTCTGCGGGTCGGAAAACTCGTCGATAGCGCTCTGCGCATAAGTCATGTAGTTGTCGATTACCTTCGCATAGCCGTACAAATGCGGATATTCGCGGTTGAAAATCTCCAAGATTTTCTCCGCGTGCGTGTGATTCTTGGCGAAAATGATGCTCTTGCCGATTTTGCTGCCGTAGTCAATTTTCAGCCCGTCGGTCATCAGCGTATTCAGCACCTTGCGAATGGTATCCTCATTAAATACCCATTCGTTTAACGCGGATGGCATCACGCATTCCGGCACATCGCCGTTTTCATCCGCAAATTTCGCCTCGTATTCCTCTTTCTCCTCGTCGGTCAATTCGTCGTATACAATGCCCTGCTGAATGAACTTCAGCGTCGTTTCTACCGATACGAAGTCGCACAGATAGCCGTCTTTGACTGCCTGCGCTAATTCATAGCCATACGTCGGCGCACCGTTGCCCAAATCAAAAAGTGCATAAGTATTCTTGTCGATTTCATCCTTCGGCGTCGCCGTCAAACCAACCAAGGGCGCATCAAAGTAGGTAAAAATGTCGCGATATTTGTTGTAGATAGAGCGGTGCGCCTCGTCGCAGATGACCAAATCAAAGTGCCCGACCGTGAACAGCTTGCCTTCCGCATCCTCAATGGCGTCGATGCAGTTCATCATCGTCTGGTAGGTCGAGAAGACGCAGTGCGCCGTGGTATTGTCCCGCTCTTCGCAGAGATTCGTAACCGAAAGTTCCGGCAGCAGGTTCACGAAGCTGCGTTTCGCCTGCGTGACCAGCGAGTTTCTATCTGCCAGAAACAGGATATTCTTCACCCAGCCGTGTTCCAGCAGCACCTTGCACAGCGCAATCACCGTGCGCGTTTTGCCCGAACCTGTCGCCATTACCAGCAGTGCTTTGCGGCGGTTGCGCGCATCAAAAGTGTTGCAAACAGCCTTGATTGCGTTCTCCTGATAGTACCGTCCGGCGATGTTCTCGTCCACCACAATATTGTCCAAATGCGTGCGCATCCGCAGCAGGTTGAACAACTTCTCCAAATCGCGCTTTGACCAGATAGCGGCGCACTTGCGCTCCGGATACTGCCCGTCGTCGATTTTCGTTTCAAACCCGTTGGTTAAGAAGATTACTGGACGCCGCCCCTGCTGCTTCTCGATAATATCCGCATACAGTTTCGCCTGCTGCCGCCCCACCGCCGGATCCACGCAGGAGCGCTTCGCCTCCACAATCGCCAGCGCCTTGCCATCGTCGCCGTACAAGACATAATCCGCATAGCCCGTCTCGCTCTTGTTCGGCATACCGGGCAGCTTGACCTCGTTCAGCCAATTCTTTCCCTCAACCCAGCCGGCATCCTGCAGCATTGCATCAATATACAGTTTTCGCGTCTTGTATTCGGAAATTTCCAGCGGCTTCGGCACATACGACTGATGCTGCTCTTCGCGGCGCTGCGTCAGCTGTTCCTTGAGTGCGGCATTCTCTTTGATGAGCGCATCCAGCTTGCGCGCGGCGTCCTCGTCCACCGCGGGCGGGGTCGGCTGCGCGCTCTGCTCCGCCAGCAAAGCGGGATTAAAGGTGTGTTCGGTGTAATTTTCGCCGTAGCAGTACGCCAGAAAATCGAAAAAAACGAACAGGTTTTGCAGACACAGCACCGCCTGTTCGCGGGTGATGACCTTGCCGCCGTGCGCGGCGTTATTCCCCATGCGGCGGATGAAATCCAAGCGAAAAATCAGCTGCTCATCCACGATGCCGCGGAACTCCTCAGTATTGATGAGGGTGACGAGCTTATCATCCCACGGCATGACCAGCGACCCGTCCACCGCATACATCCACTTGACCGCCGCCTCCATCGCCCGGCGGCAGTTGAGGACGCACGCTGCGGGGTCGATGGACAGGATTTTCTCCGCGGATTCGGCGATTGGGGCGAACGCGGCGAAGGACGGGATGGAGAGGTAGGGGGAGAAATTGGACATGAGAGTTCACCTCTTTATTGACTATTGAATGAAAATGCTCTTATTTGCTTTCCTTATACAGCTTTACAAGCAACACAGAATTAACGGCTACCAACCCCAGCACATAATCAACCAGACAGTCAGGTGCTTCCGTTATTTCGCTACCTTGCCCGTGTCCAGCTACTTTATTGCGAACAGTCGGCGCACCACTTTTTAAAGTTTCAATAACCTTATTCAAGTGATTATTCATATATTCCGGAAAAAAACAGTTGTCTTTCAAAGTATCTAATAAATTTTTTGCTGCAAGATTTTTTGCATCAATATTATATTTCTTTTCGCAAATGGTTTTCATTACGCTCTCAAAGCACTTTCCAGCATTGAGAATTGCGTCTTTGTTGTTGCCCGCGCGCCTCGCCTCAAAAGCATTGCGATATTCTTCCTCTGCACCAGCAAACTCTTTATCACACAGAAGTTGCAGAGCGGGTTTTACATATTGTGCATGAACAACTTGATCATCAATTCTTACAAGTTGACCATTTATTACTTCGTATCCCAGATTATGTTGTTTGAATCTATCATTCAGTTCTTTGAATAATTTATTGATAGTTTGTATTTTTTGTTCACTTAGATATGCTCTTCCTCTGGGATTTTGGATAAAACGATAAAGTGCAGAACATACAAAATCAATTAAATCAAGTAGTTCAGATGTTGGTGCGCTATCAATATACTCGGAAAAGTTTAATTCAACGCCATTGCGCAAGTCACTATCATGTATTCCCAAATGTTTCAAGCCTTTTTCTCGGCAGTACTCATTATCTAACGTTCTCAATATATCCATTCGTGTGTGTTCATCATATCTCCCAATGTCTGAAATTATACGAAAGAACTGATTTCTAAAACTTTCCGGCAAATCATCATATTGTAACACATCAGAAACTTCTTCCCCTCGCTGCCTTTGCGAGAAAAACTTGTAAAACATACCTCCACTCCTTTACCCAAAGTATTCTTGCATCAGCGCAAGTTTCTCCATTTCCATTTTATCAAGTATTCCTCGAATTGTCAATTGGGATTTTTTGATTTGTGTTACAAATAACACAAATTGATTCTGCTGTTCTAATGGCGGCACAATCAACTTTAAGGAACGAATCGCATCAAAATTCAGACCTGCTTTTACTGCGCTCATATTTTTAGCTTCAAATTGTGCTTTACCTGCGCTGCTTTCCATAAAATATGCTACATAGAGCGGTACAAGTGCGCTTTGGTCAAGGCGAATGCAGGTTAAGTGTTGATTGTTATATGCACCGTGCTCTGCAATTTCTTTCGTGACAACACCAGTACGACCAAGGTCAGCTGTGATGCTAATAAGCAAATCTCCTTCTTTTAGACGTGTTCTATTAGCTTCCGCATTTTGCGGTGGAGTAATGCACTGTACATCATCAACGGATATATTGCAATTCTTGACGTTTTTGATGGTAATGAACCATTCACCTTCATCAGAATAATACTTCGCCCAGCCACGAGAACCTGATGTAAGAAAGCGAATATACTCTGCCAACTGATGAACGGGATAGTGCATGGGATTTATTATCGGGTCTCCAAACATCTCCCCAAACTTCGCCTTAACCATCAAGTCAAGTTCGTCCATCATCTTCCTGCACAGTGCAATCCCCTCTGAAATCTTGTCCAGAATAGTAGCAATATGTTGCTGAGTGCTAAGGTCGGGAAGTAGTATACTGCGGTTCAAAGAATCCTTAACCTTAACAAAAGGTTGCCCTGAACCAGATTTAATCCACCAATTTTCATTGTTGAGGAGATACCAACAGTATTTATAATCAGCAATTGATTCATCAACAAGTAAGACATGCGTGTTTGCTGTAACATTCCACTTGCCATCGGCTTGGAAGCATTTCCCGCATCGTGCGCCGACTGCACTTACGACAATTCCCTTTCCAGAATATCGGTATTCAGGTAGCCATACATCTTGTCCTGATGCACTATACGCTGGATACCAGCCTTCCTTCGGTATTGGCGAAGCAGTATTTTTAATTGCAGCATTTGATGTAGAACAGGATTTTATAAATGTGTTGAGCTGCCTTAACTCACAATTCATCATCCCATCATCCCCCTCAATTCCTCCAAAACCTCCCCCAACCTTACCATATCCGCATCAATCTGCGCCATAATCTCCTGCGTCGAGGGGTACTCCACCGCCTGATATTCGGTCTTTTTGTACTTGTTGATGCTCAGGTCGTAGCCGTTTGCGGCAATTTCTTCCTTCGGCACAAAGAAACTCTTGTCCGTGCGCTGGCGGGTTTCCTCCGCTTCAAGAGCGTGGAAGCGCGCCACAATGTCGGGAATGTCGTTGTCGGGGGTGGGCGTGCGCTTGTCGTCGAGGGTGAGGCCGTCCGCCTGCATGTCGTAGAACCACACCTTGTCCGTGCCGCCATGCCCGGTCTTGGTGAAAATCAAAATCGCGGTGGATACGCCCGCATAGGGCTTGAACACGCCGCTGGGCATCGAAATCACCGCTTCCAGGCGGTTGTTGTCGATGATTTCCTGCCGAATCGCCTTGTGCGCCGCCGATGAGCCGAACAGCACGCCGTCCGGCACGATGCACGCGCAGCGCCCGCCGACTTTCAGCATCTTCACGAACAGGGCGAGGAACAGCAGCTCCGTCTTTTTCGTCTTGCAGACTTTCAGCAGGTCGGCGCTGACGATGTCGTAATCCAGCGACCCCTTGAACGGCGGATTCGCCAGAATCAGCGTGTAGCGGCCGCGGTCGGTGTTCTGGTCGGACAGGCTGTCGCGGTACTCGATGCACGGGTTATCCACGCCGTGGGTCATCATGTTCATCGCGCCGATGCGCAGCATGGTGCGGTCCATGTCGTAGCCGTGGAACATGCTGTTCATATAGTGCGCCTTGTTCTGCCGATTGAAGAGGACTTCCTGCTTGCGGTTTGCTTTCAGGTACTCGCTCGCCGCCACCAGAAAGCCGGATGTGCCGCACGCTGGGTCGCAGATGATTTCGTCCGCGCGCGGTGCCATCATGTCCACCATCATGCGGATGATATGGCGCGGTGTGCGGAACTGCCCGTTGACTCCCGCCGTCGCCAGCTTGCTCAGCAGATATTCGTATACGTCGCCGCGGGTGTCCGCGCTTTGCAGGTGCGCCATCTGCTCGTAGATGACATCCATCGCGCTGACGATTTTGTCCAGCATCAGCGGCGTCGGCACCTTGAAAATCGCGTCGCCCATGTACTTCGAGTACGCGCTGTTCTTGTCGCCGTGCAGCCCCTTGATGAACGGGAACACAAACTCCTGCACCACGCTGTACATCTTTCCCGCCGGGAAATCGCGGAAAACGCTCCATTTAAGCTGCGCGCCGTCGATGGTGCGGTCGCCAATCTGCACGCCGCCTTGGAAGATGCTCGTGTACGGCAGCCCCAGCATCGCGCATTCCTTCGCCTTGATGTTGTCGCTGTCATCCAGATCGTGGATGAACATCAGGTACGTCATCTGCTCAATCACGTCCAGCGGGTTCGTCAGCCCGCCCGTCCAGAAGATTTCCCACAGCCCGTCAATCTTGTTCTTCAGTTCCCCCGTAATCATGCCGTTCGTTCCTTTCTGTATGCTGATACGGATAGCACGCGCCGCCCGCAAAACTTGCTTTCCTGATTCCAAGGAATAGTATAGCACAGGCTGCTTCGGAAAGCAATTCGGCGGATAAAAGCGCACGCCAAAACTCCGGCGCTCCCCCATTTTCTCAATGGTGCGCCGGAGTTTTCGTCCTATCCTATTTTGCCCTTCCCGTCCCGCTGTGATCCGTCGCGAACGTGACCTCTTTCACCTGCTTTTTCCTTGAATGCAGGCGTTTTTCCGCCAGAAGCCGCACAAATTCGCCCTCGTCAATCGGCAGGTGCACGGGCTTGCCTGTCCACGAGGAAAGGTGCATGGCGTTGGACAGCATCAGCGCGCGGATACCCTCCGCGCCGTCCGCCACCAGCGGCGTGCCGTGCAGGATATGCGCCGCAAAAGCGTTCAGCACACCGACGTGCTGCGGATTCTCCCCGTCCAGCGGCAAAATCTCCACCTGCGTCTCGGCGTGAGGATATGCGGATGCGCTTCGGCGGTAATAGGCGGATTCGCTCTGCGGCAAGCGCCATAGCGTCAGCTGACCGTTTTCGCAGACGACTTTGCCGCGGTCACAGGCGATTTCCAGCCGATTCGTGCCGGGCAGTTCCCCGGTAGAGGCGATAAAAACGCCCGTCGCGCCGCCCGGAAATTCCAGATAGGCGGTCACGTCGTCCTCCACCTCAATGTCGTGCCATTTGCCCTCGTGGCAGAACGCGCGCACCGTTGTCGGCAGTCCGCAGAGCCATTGCAGCAAATCCAGCTGATGCGGGCATTGGTTGAGCAGCACGCCGCCGCCCTCGCCCGTCCACGTTGCGCGCCAAGCCCCGGAATCGTAATACGCCTGTGAACGATACCAGTCCGTCACCACCCACGTCACACGCTTCAGCGCGCCTAACTCGCCGGAATCCAGCAGCGCTTTCAGGCGGCGGTAGACGCAGTTCGTGCGCTGGTTGAACATGAGCGCATACGTCCTGCCCGTCTCCTGTGCGGCGGCGATGACCGGGTGCAGCTGCGCCGTGTAAACACCCGCGGGCTTCTCGCTCAGGACATGCAGTCCTGCCCGAAGCGCCGCCTCCGCAAGCGGCGGATGCAGCTCGTGCGGCGTGGCAATCAGCACGGCGTCGCACGCATGGGCGCGGATGAGCGACATGCCGTCGGCATAGATGCCCGTTCCGGCGGGGAGCGTCTGCTGCGCCCAGTCACGGCGGTCTTGGCGCGGATCAGCAACGCAGGTCAGCGCAATTTCCGGCGTTTGCCCGGACAGGATGAGCCGGCAGTGCTCCGAGCCCATGTTGCCAATGCCGATAATACCGAGGCGAATCTTCTCCACGCTGATTTCCTCCTTGGAATAGGTTACTTTTTCGTGCTTCCAAAGCTGCCGGAAACGTCGATGGCAGCATCCACTTCGTCCTTGTGGCGGGATGTCCTGCGTTTTTCATTCAGCAGCTTCAAGAACAGTTCTTCGTCAATAGGCAGCGAAACGGTCTGATTCGTCCACGAAGAAAGGTGCATGGCGTTGGACAGCATCAGCCCGCGGATACCCTCGCGCCCGTCGGCAACAAGCGGCGTACCGTGCAGGATGTGCGCTGCGAAGGCGTTCAACACGCCCGCGTGCTGCGGATTTTCGCCGTCCGTCTGCACGATTTCGTGCTGAATATCCGGTACGCCGAACGGCTCTTTGCACACGGGGCACCAGTCGCGCTCATCCACGCTGAGCGTATCCAGCGTCAATTGGTCGTTCTCGATGCGAATCCGCGCGCGCGTTCCGATGATTTCCAGCCGGTTTTCACCCAGCGCGTCCCCCGTGGATGCAATGAACGTGCCCGTTGCGCCGTTTGCAAATTCCAGGTAAGCGGTCACGTCGTCCTCCACCTCGATGTCGTGCCATTTCCCCTCATGGCAGGCGGCGCGCACCCGCACGGGCAGCCCACAGAGCCATTGCAGCAAATCCAGCTGATGCGGGCATTGATTGAGCAGCACACCGCCGCCCTCGCCATCCCACGTTGCGCGCCACGCCCCGGCATCGTAGTAGCTTTGCGTGCGATACCAGTCCGTCACAACCCAGAGCATGCGCTTGATTTCACCCAGCGCGCCGCTGTCAATCAGTTCCTTCGCCTTGCGGTAGACGCAGTTCGTGCGCTGGTTGAACATCATGCCAAAGGTCAGTTCGGGATGCTTATCCGCCTCCGCGATCATGTCCCGCACCTGCAAGGTGTACACGCCCGCCGGCTTTTCGCACAGGACATGCTTTCCATGGCGCAACGCCTCAATCGCCAGCGTCGGATGCTGATAGTGCGGCGTTGCAATCAGCACTGCGTCGCAGGTATCAGACGCAATCAAATCGCTGCCCTCGCAGAAAACCGCAGCGTCCGGCACGGTTGCGCGAATCCACTCTCGGCGGCTTTCCTTGCGGTCTGCCATGGCGGTCAGCTGCACTTCCGGGCATTTGCCGCTCAGGATGTTGTGGGTATGCAGGCTGGCAATGCCGCCCGCACCGATGATTCCAAGTCGAAGCATACCGAAACACTCCCATCATAGAGCCAAGCAGACTCTTTGTCAATTTCAATCAGGGAAAAACAGAAATATCAGGAGGGTTATTCCGAAAAAAAGGACTGCGTCAAAGACGCAGCCCCCTTTTTGTGAAGTTTGCGTGCGCTTATTACTTCTGCGCCATCGGATAGAAGCCGCGGTATGCGCCATCCTTGTATGCCTGACGCTGCTCGTCGATAATCTGCTGACCGCCGGCGGAAAGGATTTCATTGGTGTACTTATCCCACGTTGCGTCGAAATCTTCCGGCTTGCAGGTCACAACCTGAACCAGCAGTTCCGCTTCCTTGGAAACGATGGTCGTGCCGTAGTCAATGCGGGACTGGATGGTGCGGGTGAAGCTGACAGGTTCGTAAGCGCCGTCATTAGCAATCACAAGGCTGTCCGCCACAACATCTTCGTAGCCGGGGAAGCCCATAGCGGTCGCGGCGTAGTTCAGCTCGTCAGAACCGTAGTAGAAGCCGTTGCAGATCGGCGCGCCGTCGGTCGCGTGCATCTTGTGCGCGTCGTCGGTGTCGTTGATGTTCTTCAGGTCGGTCGGAATGTTGTTTTCGTTGACGGTGGTGTAGTTGTAGCCCATTTCGCCGTTCTGGAGCGCGTACAGGGATTCCGGCTTGCACATCCAGTTCAGGTACTTAATCGCGGCAACCGCAACCTTTTCATCCACAGACGCGGGGATGAAAATCGCCTGACCAGCGGCGGTGTAGGTTTCGTGCGGGGTCGTGCCGTCTTCGGGCTTGAAGGGGTCGCAGGCGATCCAGCTTGCGCCGGGGACATTCTTCGCCAAATCCTGCGCGTAGGACTTTTCCATGCGCCACGGCGCGTCCCAGTTGCCGACCCAGAAGCCGTCATAGCCGTTCACGCGGTCGCTATCGGTCTGCTTGGAGTTCTCAATGCCGAAGTAATCGGAAACCAGACCTTCGTTGAAGAACTTGTTCATCCAGCGCAGCGCTTCCTTCGCGCCGGGCAGCATGTAGTGGAACTTGTAGTTCGCCACCCAGTCTTCTTCGGTAATCTGGCTGTAATCAAGGAACGCATCCATCTGGTAAATCCAGCCGTAGAAGGGGTCAGCCGCGTACAGGTCGGAGGAATACGGAATGGTGTTGTCGCCGCCCAGCTTCTGCTCCTTCGCTGCCTTCAGGTAGGCATACAGCTCTTCCACGTTCGTGGGAACTTCCATGCCCAGCTTTTCCAGCCAGTCCTTGCGGATGAACATGCTCTGCGTCGCGACGATGATGCGGCGCGCGGGCAGGTAATACTGCTCTTTGCCGGCGCCCACGTCATACTGACCGTACTGCAGCACCTCGTCGCCGAGGAATGCCTTCAGTTCCTGACCGTATTCGGCCAGCAGGTCATCCAGCGGCAGGATGCCGCCCATGTCGATGTACTGCTGCACCAAATCCGTGCCGTAGGTCATGCAGATGTCCGGAGCCGTTCCGCCCGCCAGACGGGTAGAAAGAATCGTGCCTTCCTCCCAGCGGGAAACGGGAATCCAGTTAACCTTGATGTGGTTCGGATTACCAAAGTTCTCCTGAATGTAGTGCAGCTGCCAGCAGTCCTCCACGTTGAAGCCTGCGATGGAGCGGTCATACATTTCGACGTTGAGCGTTACCCAATCGTCATCCGCCGCCAGTGCCGTCAGCGGAAGCGCCGTCAGCAGCAGGCACAGCGTGCAAACCAGAGCCAGAAACTTTTTCATAGGGGTACTCCTTTCTATCTTGAACGGCTTTTGCCGCCCGTTCCAATGGGAATGTGGGATGATGATACTAATTCGATTCTAAAACATGGCATCGAGCATAGCAGATTTTTCGTTCCG
>ENA-OPXC01002320-OPXC01002320.1-human-gut-metagenome-genome-assembly--contig:-NODE-2320-length-11511-cov-2.852654_pt1 | contig 11511 bp, 10 predicted proteins | sample MGYA00241512_ERZ502016 | MGnify/ENA primary metagenome ERZ502016 (study PRJEB25962, sample SAMEA2043043) | human gut metagenome | biome: human gut; feature: human-associated habitat; material: faeces...
GACAACCCCTGACGCAGTTTTTTTACCGCTTCTTCAACCGTGTTTTGGGTAATGTTTTTGCCAAGTATTGCAAAATCGCCGTTAGAAAGGATGAACATCAGCCCGTTGGTGGCGCCGACCAAACCGTCGAACAGCTTGGCAAAAATCTTTACAAATTCGGGATGACGGTTTTTGGGCTTTAACTTCGATACGTTAACGTAAAGCACAGAGTAGCCCAGCGGATTTTTACCAATCCGGTTTAATGAATCCAACAGATATTTTTCTGCGGCAAAACTTCCTGCTTTAACCATTAGTCAGACGACCCCTGTGTTACAATTGGTAATATAATAGTCTCGCTTTGATTTTATAGCAAGTGGTTTACCGTTTTTTTCCTAGCCTTTATTAAGACGGACACAAAATTCTTTCCCTCTGTGCAACAAACAATCTGTTGCCTTTTTAAGTTGTTGCCTATATACTTTATCCATTCATTATCAGCAGACTGAGGAGGGAGAATGGGATCGACGATAAAAGTTTGCATGGGAAGCTCCTGCTTTGCACGCGGCAACGCCAAAAATCTCCAGCTTATCCAGCGTTTTCTCGACGAAAACAATCTGGACGGCGAAATTGAATTGACCGGCCTGCGCTGCTGCGACAAATGTTCCAAAGGCCCCAACATTACTATTGACGGCGTTGAATACAACAATATCGACAGCGGCACCCTGCTGGACATTTTGGAAAAGCATTTTAAAACCGCGCCTTCTCAGGATTCGTCATCGGAATAAACGCTGTACCGCGCGGCACTATCCCGCACAAAACCGGAACCAACCTTTTTCCTCGCAAACAACTTACGGAACCCTATAAATGAGTAACAGAGACTTCCCCTTATATACCGTCAAAACCGATTGTCAGGATTGTTATAAATGCGTACGCCGCTGCCCGGTAAAGGCAATTAAAATTGAAGACAACTCGGCTATGATTGTTACCGACTTGTGCATAGCCTGCGGCATCTGTTACAAAGTCTGCCCGGCCAAGGCCAAGCAGATGCGCAACGACCTGTCCCGGGCAAAATTCCTGCTCAAGTCCGGCAAAGAAGTATATGTTTCTCTGGCACCCTCCTGGATAACCGAATTTCCCGAATATTCGGCAGAACAAATGATTGCCGCCATTCGCCGCCTGGGCATCCGGGGGGTTAGCGAAACAGCCCTCGGCGCAGAGGAAGTGTCCTGTCAAACCGCCAAAATTTTGGATTCGGCCGATCACGGAATTTTTATCTCCACCGCCTGTCCGACCGTAGTGGAATATGTCGAAAAATACCTTCCCGACCTAACCTCCTGCCTGGTAAACGTAGCCTCGCCGCTCCTGGCTCATTGTCGGATGCTCAAAGACAAGTTTGGCCCTGATATCGAAACCATTTTCATCGGCCCCTGCATTGCCAAAAAGCTGGAAGCGGACCGCCATCCCGACTTGCTGAGCCTCAGCTTGAGCTTCTCCGACCTGCGGCAATGGCTGAAAGACGAAGACATCGATCCCGCCACAATCAAACCCGGCGTTTTTGACGTCTTCACGCCGGAAAAAGCCAAAGAAGGAACCGCCTATCCCATTGAAGGCGGAATGATTGAAACCCTCAAGCCATACCCGGCGGCAGCCAAAGCCTATATGATGCAGATTACCGGCATTTACAATATCGAAAGAGAACTGGACAACCTTCAGGATACTGCTGTTTCGCGTCCGGTTTTTATTGAATGCCTGGCTTGCGACGGCGGCTGTGTCAACGGCCCCTGCACCACAAACAAAAAGTCCGGACTGACCAAACGTTTGGAAATTCTCCGCCAAACCGAATTTGACGAACAGGCCGGCAAACGCACGCCGCTCTATAACATTAACCTCAGTTACAAGCCGGAAGAATTGAATTGCACCGAATTCTCCGAAGCCGACATCAAAAAGGTGTTGACCAAAATCGGCAAATACACTCAGGAAGACGAGCTCAATTGCGGCGGCTGCGGCTATGACCCCTGCCGTAATTTTGCCCATGCCCTGCTGGAAGGCAAAGCGGAGCCGGAAATGTGCGTCTCACATATGAAGCATCAGGCGCAACGCAAGGCAAATGCCTTGATTCGCTGTATACCGTCTCCGATTGTCATAGCCGATTCCAAACTGAGCATCGTCGAATACAACGACCAGTTCCGCGATGCCTTCTGGAACGACGAAGAACACGGTGAAATATACGATTACAACAACCTCCGCGGCGCCAACCTGCGGGACTTTGTAAACTTCACCAACCTCTTTTCCGCCTCGCTGGATTTGGAACAGGATATTCACCGCGAACACGTCCGCCAGGATGACCGCCTGTTTGACGTCGTCGTCTTTAACATTGATAAAAAACAGAGCGTAGGCGGCATCATCGAAGATGTAACCAATGTTGAAATGCACAAGGAACAAATAGCCGCCAAAGCCAAAGAGGTCATCCACAAAAACCTCGCCACCGTCCAGCAGATTGCCTGCACACTGGGAGAACACATGGCAGAGACCGAAGTGCTGCTCCGTTCCATCGCCAAAGATTATTCCATCGCCGAACCGGAAAGTTCCGACTTGAAAATCCGTACCAACTCCAACAAACGCGAGTACTGAACATGAGCCGCCCTTTTTTCATCGAAATCGGAACCGCCCAGCAGCAAAAATACGGAGAAGACTGCTACGGAGACACGGTTTACTCCAAAAAGATTCCCGAAGAACAGCGCATTATCTCGATTCTGTCCGACGGCTTGGGAAGCGGCGTTAAGGCAAACATCCTGTCGTCAATGACCACCCGCATGGCCATGAAGTTTGTAGAGAGCAATATGGAACTGCTGCGCTCGTCCGAAGTGATGATGGATGCCCTGCCAATCTGCCAAATCCGCAAAATCAGCTACGCCACCTTTTCAATCGTCGACAGCGAGCTTGAAGGAAAAACCCGGATTTTCGAAATGGACAATCCCTCCTTTATGCTGATTCGCGACGGCAAGGCCGTTAACGTCCGCTACCGCGAATTGTCTTCACCCAAATGGAAAGACCGCACCATCAACATTTCGCAAATTACCAATCAGGAAGAAGACCGTATCATTCTAATCTCTGATGGCGTCAGCCAGGCCGGCCTGGGCAACCCCAAATATCCGCTCGGCTGGCAGCGTCAGGGATGCCTGAACTTCGCGCTAGAACAGATTCGCAAAAATCCCAAGATATCTGCTTACGACTTGGCCCACGCCATCGTCGGCGAGGCTCTGACTAAGGAAATTGACGGCAAAGCCGGAGACGACATCAGCTGCGTCGTCCTTTACTTCCGCAAACCGCGCCAACTGCTGGTTTTGACCGGTCCTCCCTTTGATGAGGACAAAGACCGCGAATTTGCCGAGCTGGTTTCCGATTATGACGGAAAAGTCGCCGTCTGCGGGGGAACCACCGCCAACATCGTCGAACGGGAACTGTGCCTGAAATGTGAAATTGACAAGACCTCGTTTGATGAAAAAATCCCTATGTCTTCCATTATGGAAGGTGTTGATTTGGTCACGGAAGGCATTTTAACCTTGACTGAAGTGTACCGTATGTTAAAAGAAGGCATAGATACCGAAAAACAAAATGCGGCCGTACGTCTGACCAAACTTCTGCTTGGTAGCGATAAGATTGATTTTGTGGTCGGCACCAAGATTAACATTGCCCACCAGGACCCCAATCTGCCCATGGAGTTGGAGATTCGTCGTAATATTGTTAAAAAGATATTCAGGATTCTGCAAGACAGATACCTGAAAGAAATTAGTGTTAGATACATTTAGAAAAGGACCACTGCAATGGAAAAAATAAAAGTCAAAATCTGCGCCGGCACTTCCTGTTTCGTTATGGGTGCCGCACAAATCCAGTCTTTGGAATTTAACGCCCCGGCCGACATTGCCGATAAAATCGAAATCATCGAAGAACGCTGCATGAATCTCTGCAAAGACATCAAGACCCGCTACAACCGCGGCCCCTTTGTTAAAGTCAACGACGAGCTGATTGAAGAGGCTACTTATGAAAAAGTAGTTGACAAAATCCGCGAAGTGTTGAAAAAACAGTGCAATAACTAAATAAGATAAATAACGTACATAAGAGTTTGTTTAAGAAATAAATCGTAAAGCGACGGCTTTTGCAGAAAAATTTTCAGAGGCAGTGAAAACCGCTTTAGTTTGTTTATGAAAAACAAACGGGAGTTTTAAAAAGAAATGTTGATACCCAAAAATAACGCCAACCTTATGCGAACCAAAATCCTCATCAAAATAGCCGAAAGCTATTTGCAGGACAAGTTTGAAAACGCCGACCGCATTCCGCTGGAACTGCGGCCCAAGGATTCTCAACCCAGCCGCTGTTGTATCTATAAAGACCGTGCCGTCTTGAAATATCGTTGTATGGCAGGTCTCGGCGCCTGCCCGGAAGAAGAAACCGACGAGCTCAAAACCCTGCACGAATATGGTAAGGACGCCCTGCATCGCACCAAGGCTCCCAAAAACAAACTGTCGGTAATCGACGTTGCCTGTTCCGCCTGCGTCAAATCGCAATACGTTATTACGGACGTCTGCCGCGGATGTTTTGCTCAACCTTGCCGTCTCAACTGTCCCAAAGAGGCTATCTCCATCGTCAACGGCCGCGCCCGTATTGACCCGGACAAATGCGTCAACTGCGGCAAATGTTTTGAAGTTTGCCCGTATCACTCCGTTGTTAAAATCCCGGTTCCCTGTGAAGAAGCCTGCCCGGTAGGTGCTATCACCAAAGATGAACGCGGCAAAGAACACATTGATACCGAAAAATGCATCTCCTGCGGCAAATGCCTGGCTTCTTGTCCTTTTGGAGCCATTGTTGAACGCTCGCAGATGATTGACGTTTTCCGTGAAATCAAAGAAACCAACAAAAAGGTCGTTGCCATGCTGGCTCCCGCCATCCTCGGCCAATTTCCCGGCTCAATAAACAATCTGGTTTGTGCCTTGAAAAAACTCGGATTCGCCGAAGTAATCGAAGTTGCGGTCGGTGCTGACGTTACAACCCAGAAAGAAGCTGCCGAATTCATCGAAAGAATGGAAGAAGGCCAAAAGTTTATGACTACCTCCTGCTGCCCGGCATATTTCCGTGCGGCACAAGTTCACATTCCGGAAATTCAGCCCTACGTATCTTCGACCAAAACACCGATGTATTATACTGCCGAATTGGTTAAAAATGAAGATCCCAGCTGCGTATCCGTCTTCGTCGGCCCCTGCCTGGCCAAACGGGCAGAAGCCGAATATGATCCCAATGTCGACTATGTTCTCACTTTTGAAGAACTGGGTGCAATGTTGGTTGCTTCTGACATAAATGTTGACGAATGCGGCGAAGAACCCTTTACCAAAATTTCGCATGCCCAAGGCCGCCAATTCCCGGTTACCGGCGGTGTTGCCGGAGCCGTTGCCAGCCTGGTCAGTGACAAAGTCGAAATCAAACCGGAAAAAATCGACGGCCTGACCAAAGAGAACATAAAACTGTTGAAACGTTACGCTCTCAAAGGCTGTGAAAACAATATGCTGGAAGTTATGTGCTGCGAAGGCGGCTGCGTTTCCGGACCGGGATGCATTGCCCTCTCCAAGAAGGCTGCCCGCGCCGTTGATGCTTACGTCCAAACCGGCGAACAACTTGCTCCCGATTCTAAAATCGGCGAATAATAAACTCCTGCAAAGCCCCGTAGCAAACGGGGCTTTTTTTACTCCCAACCAAAGCAAAGTTGATAGGTGCGCCGAGTAATAAGATTTAAGGGTAAAAGCACCCGTATATAATACTCCCCACCAAGGAGGGTGATATGTGGTCGTATAGGAGGAAGCTAGGAAGAGATAATGACCCAGCGTACAAGAAGTACGTGGTCGTTAACGAAACCCGAAGCTGACACTCTAGACGACCTCAGAGCACACTCCTTATCTTTGCTAGTCTTTACCGATATTTATATTCCGATTAATATGTACCGAAAGAATAATCCCAAAACCGGCCATAACGGAGAGAATAACCGTTCCGCCGTATGAAATCAGCGGCAGCGGAATACCTACGACCGGAATTAGGCCCAAAACCATTGCCATATTGATAAAAACATACAAAAAGAAGTTGGTTGCCAATCCGATTGCAACCAGTTTTCCGAAATAACTGGTGCTTCGCAGGGCAAAAGAATAACTGTACGCGATAATCAAGAAATTAACGATAACAACAAAAGTCGCACCGATAAGCCCAAACTCTTCCGACAACATCGTAAAAATAAAGTCCGTATGTTTTTCCGGCAGAAAATTCAGATGGCTTTGCGTCCCCTTCAAAAAACCCTTGCCAAACACACCGCCGGAACCCAACGCAATTTTGGACTGGATAATATGATAACCGGCTCCCAGAGAATCCCGCTCCGGATTTAAAAAGGTCAGCACCCGGTTTTGCTGATAATCATGCAACAAATGCCACGCAATCGGCATGGTCACGATTGCTCCCAGAATCAACACGCCGAATTTCCACAACTGTACGCCGACGATAAAAAAGATTGCCCCGGCAGAAAAGAGCAACATCAACGCCGTACCTAGGTCAGGCTGAGTCATAACCAAAAAAGCCGGAAACAAAACCATCAACAGCGGGGGAATAATACCGCGGATACTTTCAATACTTTGCAGAGAAGACGAATGAAAATAGCGGGCCAAAGCCAAAACCAAGGCAATTTTCATCAACTCTGACGGCTGTAATTTAATAAATCCAAGGTTAATCCATCGCTGGGCGCCCATACCTATATGCCCGGTAACCTCCACAATAATCAGCAAAATCAGCGTTGCAAAATAAAAAATATAAGCGTACCGCATAAACACGCGAATGTCCGTCAGCGCGAAAGTAATCATTACCACAAAGCCCAGACCGAAACGCATCAGCTGATTCAGCGCCCAAGGGCTCCAGTTTCCGTTAGCGGCGGAATAAAGCATCGTCACCCCGATGGATGCCAGCAGGATAATAAACATAATATACGAGAAGCTGAGATTTTGAATTTTCTCTCTCAGCGTCGGTGTTTGATTTTTAAAACTCGTTTCATATGACTTATACATGTGACTATTCCACCGGTTCTGAAGTTGCGTCTAACTTTAAAGCTTCCAACAGCAGATTTTTGCCAATCGGCGCTGCCACGCCGGAACCGCTGCCGCCGTGTTCGACGACGACCCCGACTGCATATTTGGGATCAACCGCCGGAGCATAAGCGACAAACAACGCATGATCCCGGAATTTCCACGGCAAATCTTTTTGTTTGATAATTCCGCTTTCACGTTCTTTCATCGTAATCCGGCGAACTTGGGCAGAGCCGGTCTTGCCGCACATTTGCTGCCCGTTAAAGTCAAAACGGGACATATAAGCCGTACCGCCGGGAACGTTGACCACATCGCACATTCCCTGCTTTACCAGTCCCAAATTTGCCGAAGAAACGTTAATCTTGCGCCAGTTTAACTGCTGCGCGGGATCAGCCTTCTTAAACGTCGGAACAACCTCATATCCGCCGTTGGCTATCCGCGCCGTCATGGTAGCCAGCTGTATCGGCGTGGTCAGAATATATCCCTGCCCGATTCCGGAAATCAGGTTTTCGCCCTGCTGCCAGCTTTCGCCGAAACGCTGCCACTTCCATTCGGTATCAGGGATAAGGCCGGATTTTTCGTTTTCCAGACCGACGTTGACTTTTTTGCCCAGACCAAAACTTCTTGCAATCTCCGCAATTTTGTTAATTCCGACCTTTTGAGCCGTTTCATAAAAGAAAATATCACACGAATGCATCAGCGCCTGAACAACGTCAATATAGCCATGGCCAAATCTTTTCCAACAGTGGAAGGTATGATTGCCCAGCATCATCTTGCCGGCGCAGAACGAACGTGTCTGAGCTGAAATCACCCCGGCCTCAAGTGCCGCCAGCGCCGTTATCATCTTAAAGGTCGAGCCCGGAGAATACAACCCTGACAAAGCCTTGTTAATCAGAGGATGTCGTTCGTTGGTGCTCAGCTCTTTCCACTCCGTCGTACTGATGCCCTGCGACAAAACATTGGGATCATAGGCCGGCGTTGAAACAAAAGCCAAAATCTCACCGGTGTTTACATTTAACAAAATTGCCGCACCGCTCTCTTCGCCAAACAAATCATAAGCCTTGGTCTGCAAACGGGCATCAATGCTCAGTTCAATACGATCACCCGGAATGCCCTCAACCTTTTCAATCTCTTTCATAATACGGCCGTAGGCGTTAACTTCCAGCTTAAGGTTTCCCCCTTTGCCGCGCAGTTTTTTTTCATAAAGTTTTTCAATACCCGCCTTGCCGATTTTAAATCCCGGAACTTCCAGCAGCGGATCATCCTTAACGTCAGTATCCGAAACTGAAGAAACATAGCCGATAATATGAGCCATTTTTTCTCCGTAAGGATAATAACGGGACAATCCCTCGTCAATGAATATGCCCGGCAAATCCGGTGCGTTTAACTGGATTTTGGCAACCTCGTCCCATGTCAGATTATCCTTAATTTTAATCGGAACAAAACTGCGGTTTTTACGCAGGTCTTTTTTGATTTTTTCTTCTTCGGCCTCGCTCAGCGGCATAATCTTCTTAAATGCGTCCAACGTTGCCTGAACATTCGGCGCCTGCTCCGCAACCATCAATGCCTGAAAGTTCTGGCGATTGGTGGCCAGCAGTTCCAGATGCCGGTCATAAATGATTCCCCGCGGCGGAACCAGCAAACGGGTAGAAATCCGGTTTTCGTCCGCCAGCGTTTTATATTTGTCAGCCTGATAAACCTGCAAATAATACAAACGGGCGATAATGACAATAAACAGCAGAAACTTGCCGATGCCGAGAATCAGCGAACGATTGATTAAAACCTTTCCTTTATCGTTATCGCGGTTCATTTATTCCTCGTCCTGAATCATATGGTTTTGAATAAAAGCCAGCAGCAGAGACAACAACGGATAAGCGGCGATTGTCACCATATAGCTGAACAGCATCATCAACAACGGCAAAAACTGGCTGTAATAAATTGATACGACCAGCCAGCGCCCCAGCATCGCAACCAGAGACAACACTGCAAAGCCGTACCATGTAACCACAAAAGGCTTAGCGTTAAAAAAGCGTGACGTGTTGGTAATCAAAACGTACAGAAGCAGCATTGCAAAAATATTGGAACCAAACGGTGCCGATGATATTATATCATCAATCACCCCCAGAAAATAGACCGACCAAAGGTTAAACAAATCCGGCCGGTGCAGCATCCAAAAGTATACGCAAATCAGGCCTATCGACGGGCGAATGTTGTTAAAAACGCTGAAATCCAAAGGAATATAGGAAATCAGCAGCAGCAAAACCGAAGACATAAACGGTAGCAGGCGCTGAAACAAAGAGGTGATATTTTCATCTAAATCTTCACTCATCCTATTTTGCTTCCCGTCCGGCTTCTTCGTCTTCCAAAATACCGTCCAAACCGTAATTAACCAGTTTGACATATTCCAAACGGTCAAGATTGCTGAACGGCTTTACCCTGATTTCATTTTTGTCGACGCTCACAACCCGCCCAACCGGAAGCCCTGCGGGGAAAACCCCGGCAACGCCGGATGTGACAATACGATCGCCAATGGCCAGCTCCGCTTCCAACGGAATAAAAATCATTTTCGGCGTCGTACTGTTGTCGCCTGATAAAATACCGCGCACTCTGGTCTTTTCTACCATCACCGGAATTTTGGAGTTGATGTCGGTAATCAAAATGATTTTGGCATAAACGTTGCCGACCCGGTCGACACGTCCGACGACGCCTTTATCCGAAAGAGCCACTTGTCCTTTTTTTACCGGTTTGTCACCGACATAAGCGATTACCGAGTGAGAAAACGCATCCCCTTCCTCCGCAATTACTCTCGCGGTCATAAACTCGGCCTCGGGCGGCGTAACATAATTAAGCAAATCGGACAGCAGCCGGTTTTCAATCTCCAACGCCCGTGCCCGGTCATACAGATTTGTCAGCTGCTTGTTTTCGTCTTTTAAACGCTGATTGTCGTTGTGAATTTCCTTAAGGTCTTTGAAATAATCATATACCGAGGCAATGGCCTTTGCCGGAATAACCAAGACGTCGATGACCGGAGAAATAACGTCGGTCGCCACCGTAGAGGTTTTTTCGATAATCACCGTATCGGTTTTGTTCACCAGCATCAATACAAAAGCTGATAAAAACAAAATTACCAGTGCAAATTTTTGCGCCAGTAATCTGATATGACTGAAATGAACAAATAAACTTCTGCGCCGCTTCATTATGGCTCCGCTGATTATTCAAAAAAATTAAAACGGGAACACCCCTATCCACAACCTGAGACCTGAGAAAGGAAAACCGCCTTACGGCATCAAAACCGCTGCCGAATGCACGGCTTTCCTTTGTCAAAAGTTGCGAAGCGCCCCGTTAATACATGGTGGAAAGAATTGAGCGCAAGCGGCTCATTTCATCCAAAGCCTTACCGGTGCCTTTGACAACGCAGGCCAACGGATCTTCGGCAATGGAAACCGGAAGACCGGTTGCATTGCGCAAAACCTGATCCAAATTAGTCAGCAACGCACCGCCGCCTGTCAGGACAATACCTTTGTCAACAATATCGGCAGCCAGTTCGGGAGCCGTATGTTCCAGAGCCACCTTAACCGCTTCGACAATTTGGGAAACAGGTTCGCTAAGACTCTCGGCAACCTGACGTTCGGTAATGATGATTTCCTTGGGCACGCCGTTCATTAAATCGCGTCCTTTAATTTCGATTGTACGACCCTCGCCGGCATCCGGCGCACAGGCTGAACCGATTTCTTTTTTAATTCTTTCGGCGCTTCCCTCACCGACCAACAGGTTATGATTACGGCGAATGTAAGAAATAATTGCAGCATCCATCTTATCGCCGCCGACCCGAACCGAACGGGCATAAACAATACCGCCCAAAGACAAAACGGCAACCTCGGTCGTACCGCCGCCAATATCGACAACCATGGAACCTGTAGGCTCGGTAACCGGAAGATCGGCACCGATAGCGGCAGCCATCGGTTCATAAATCATATATACGTCCCGGCCACCCACATGCTCTGACGAGTCGCGCACGGCACGTATCTCCACCTCGGTACTTCCCGACGGGATACACACCACCATACGCAATGACGAAGAAAACAAAGTATTGCGCATAGAGACCATCTTCATCATGCCCCTCATCATCTGCTCGGCTGCATTGAAGTCGGCGATCACACCGTTTTGCAACGGACGTATCACACGAATATTTTCGGGAGCACGCCCGTACATGGCCTGCGCCTCATGCCCTACCGCTTTGAGTTTGCCCGTACGATTGTCGAGAGCAACCATAGAGGGAGCATCGACCACAATTTTATCGTTGTAAAGAATAATCGTATTGGCCGTACCCAAATCGATGGCTATTTCTTGGTTGAAAGAGAAAAATCCCATTGTTCTTCGTTGTAAAAATGATTAGTGTTTGAAGTGGCGGATACCAGTGAATACC
>ENA-OPXC01002329-OPXC01002329.1-human-gut-metagenome-genome-assembly--contig:-NODE-2329-length-11471-cov-4.359671_pt1 | contig 11471 bp, 5 predicted proteins | sample MGYA00241512_ERZ502016 | MGnify/ENA primary metagenome ERZ502016 (study PRJEB25962, sample SAMEA2043043) | human gut metagenome | biome: human gut; feature: human-associated habitat; material: faeces...
TTACGCATGTTACTAAATAAATTGTGTCAACTTATTTAGTACACTACAGTTTTTTCAGTTTATCTTAAACCTCTTATTTTGAAGCAATTACTTTATCCAGCAAAGTGGCTAGTTCTTTCACCTTTTCCGGATTCTGCGATGCTACATTTTCTTTTTCCGTAGGATCTTTACGAAGATTATACAACTGAGGTTCAGGCGCGTTACCCAGTTCAGTCTTGGTCCAGAATTCCAATGCAGGCTTATCACTGGGCTGAAGATATTTCCATTCACCCTGAATAATGGCCAGCGTATTGTTCAGATTCTGTTCTACCACATATTCACGGTCAGACTGATCTTTTCCAATCAAAGCCTGCGAACGTGCATGACTGTCGGGGGCCACTCCTTTAGCCAACGGCATTTCCATGATTTCTGCCAGCGACGCAAATACGTCAATCTGAGAGAACAATCCCTGTTGCTTGCAAGGCTGCTGAATAGCTGCCGGCCAGCGTACAATAAACGGTACACGAGTTCCTGCCTCATACAAACTGTATTTTCCTCCACGGTAAATACCCATCGGCGTATGTCCGTTCAACATTTCGCGAGCCTGGTCCTGATAACCGTCATCAATCACCGGACCGTTGTCGCTGGTGAAAATAAACAAGGTGTTATCGGCAATGCCCAGACTATCCAGTGTATTCATAATCTCACCAATGGTCCAGTCCAACTGAAGGATTACGTCACCACGGGTACCGAGACCACTCTTTCCGGCAAAACGCGGATGAGGAATACGCGGCACGTGTACATCCTGTGTACCCATGTACAAGAAGAACGGTTTATCAGTAGACGAACAGATAAAGTTCTTCGCTTTTTCAGTGATGACATCGGCAATTTCCTCGTCATTCCACAAAGCAGACTTACCTCCCGTCATCCATCCGATACGAGGAATGCCGTTGATAATGGTATTGTTATGTCCCTGACTCGGTTTCAGTTTCACCAGTTCCGGATTCTCTTCACCCGTAGGCCAGTCGCCTACCTTATGGTCATAGCTGACAGTAATCGGATCGGAAGGATCCAGTCCGGCCACTCTTCCGTTTTCCACAAACACACAAGGCACACGGTCTACCGTAGCCGGAATGATAAATTCATAATCAAATCCGATACTCTGAGTATTCGGCTTGATGAGCCCGTTAAAATTAGTTCCCCCAACAGGTCCCAGTCCCAAATGCCATTTTCCGACCGCACCGGTATGATAGCCCGCCTCATGGAACACATCAGCCAGTGTGACACATGTAGTATCAATAATCAGCTCAGAATTACCCGGAGCGATACCTGTATTTTCCTTTCTCCACGGATAACATCCGGTCAACATACCGTAACGCGACGGAGTACTCGTAGCCGAAGTTGCATAGGCATTGGTAAACTGTACTCCCTGAGCCGCCAGTTTATCAATGTTCGGCGTAGAAATCTTCGTAGCCCCGTAACAACTCAAATCACCGATGCCTAAGTCGTCCGAATAAATAAAAATCACATTCGGACGCTTCAGGTTAGGAGCTTCCTGCTTCTGCGCCTGACCACATCCGGTCAATCCTGCCAATCCGGAAAGGGCAGAAATACAAACTAAAAGGTCTTGTTTCATCTTTCTATATTTAGGTTAGTAAAATACACGTCATTCTTCTCCCTGCCGGTAAGCCATCGGTGTCAGTTGATATGCCTTCTTGAAAAGCTTACTGAAATAGCGGGGTGAACTGAATCCTGTCTGATCGGAAATCTGGGTTACATTCAGCTCCGGATTGTTCCGCAAAAGGAAGGCCGCTTTTTTCAATCGTAAGGTAATAAAGAAGTCATTAGGCGTCTGGCCGGTAATTGCCTTGATTTTTGCATACATTCTCGTACGCGAAACCAGCATTTGCTGGGCCAGCATATCAATGGTAAAGTCAGAATCATCCAAATGTTGTTCAAATACAGCAATCACCTCGTCAAGAAATTCCTTATCCAGCGGATTCGTAGCCAACACCGGAGTCTCCACAGTAGGCTGCTTGGTGAAATACTCCTGCAACTTACGACGGTTATTCACCAGATTGTTACAACGGAATACCAGCAAACGAGAATCAAAAGGTTTCGTGATGTAATCATCTGCTCCGATTTTCAATCCTTCCAGATTCTGTTCTATTTCAGTACGAGCCGTCAGCAACACTACTGGAATGTGACAGGTATCCAGGTTTCCTTTCAATTGCTTCACCAACTCAATACCCGACATGCGCGGCATCAGCACGTCGCTCAATATAATATGCGGAGAAGCCTCCTCTACCTTTTCCAGCGCATCCTGCCCGTTGACTGCAGTCGTCACTTCATACATTCCCTCGAACAACTCGGCCAGCATACGACGAATAGAATCGTTATCTTCTACAATCAAGATGTGAGGACGGAAGCCTTCTTTTTCTCCTACGAAAGTTTCTTCTGTCTCAAAGGTTTTCTCAGATAATTCCGTATCTAATTCTTTTTTCTGCTCATCAAGCGTCAACTGGCTGACTATAGTATTTTCTCCTTCTTCAAGAATTTCATCCGCAGTATAAAGTTCCTTGCCCAATGGTATACGTACAATAAACTTAGCCCCCTTACCCTGGGCGCTTTCCACTGAAATCTTTCCATGGTGAAGTTCCACGATACCTTTGGTCAAAGCCAGTCCAATACCCGTTCCTGCATTAATCTCTGTATCCACTGAACTTTGATAAAAACGGTCGAAAATCTTATCAATGTCCGCCGGCTGAATGCCACTGCCATTATCTTCCACTGAGAACCATGCTTCTTCATCGGTCTTGCCAACCTCCATGACAATTCTACCTTGGGAAGGTACATGCTTCACGGCATTCGACAACAGGTTGTTTATCACCTTACGCATCTGTTTCCAGTCGAACCATAGTTCTATTTCATCCTGCGACTTGTGAAATTCCAAATGTATCAGCTTGCTTTCGGCATAAGGCTGGAAAAGCAAATAAGTCTCATTCAGGAAGTTGACCAAATTCATTCGACACACCTTCAATTTCATCTTTCCCTGTTCCTGCTTCCGGAAGTCCAGCAACTCACCTATCAGTTCCTTTAACTGCACTCCGCTCTTATAAGCCAACAATACATTTGAATAAACAGAAGGAGAAAGCTGAGAGGTCTGCATCAGTTTTTCCAACTGCCCGATGATAAGGGTAAGCGGAGTACGAAACTCATGCGAAATACTGGTAAAGAAACGCAACTTATTCTGATTCAGGCGCTCTATATCTTGCAAATGGCGCTGTTCATAGGTCAGTGACGCCTGCAGTTTTACACGGCTCTGATACATCCGCATCAAATAATACACGATTCCTCCTACTATCAGGGCATAAAGCAGAAAAGCCCAGTTTGAAGCATAAAATGGAGATTTCACCACAATTTCCATGCTGATGGGACTGCTTAAACTCTTCGGATTGGACGAACGTACCCACAATGTATACGTTCCCGGATTTAAGTTCGTATAGGTAATAACAGGACGATCTCTCACCATGGTCCATTCCTTGGAGAAACCTTCCAACAGATATTCCATTGGTTCCTTATTCTCCGGGATATAGTTATTGGTAGCAAAATAAATGCTGAACATATTCTGGTCGGCACGCAAAGTAATTTGTGACGTATGGTTCAAAGCACGCTTTAAAATACCAGAAGCATCATTGACTTTTATTTCCTTGCCATTTACTACCAGACGGCTCCACATAATAGAATAAGGCTTCGAACGATAATTTAAACTATCAAGAGCAAACATCACCATTCCGGAAGTACCACCTAAGAACACCTCTTTCTTCTTTGACATGAATAAGGCATTCTCATTTAAAGAATACATCGGGAAACCATTCTCCGACAAATAGTTGCGTATAACTCCTTTATGGTAATCAAAGCAAGAGAATCCCTGATTGGTTATCATCAGCAGCTCCCCACGCTCTCCTTCACAAACTTTATATACACAGTCGCCAGGAAGGCCGTTACTTGCCATATCATAGTTACGGAAGGTATTCGTCTTCTGGTCCAGACAATCCAATCCACTACCTGAAGTGGCAAACCAGATTTTATTCTCGTTGTCACAGAAAATACTGTTCACATTGTTATTGCTGATACCTGACTCTCCGTTACGATATACATAGTGAAGCAATTCATCCGTCTTCAAATTATACGAGAAAACACCTTCACCGGTTACAGCCATCCACAGAACTCCATTCCGATCAAACTCCAGATCAGCTACCATGCGAATCAGTTTTCCCTCCTTATGGTTCAGGAACAGCTGGCGACATTTTCCGGTAGTCCGGGAAAACAAGCAGACACCAGCCTGTGTAGCTACCACCAGACTATCTTTATAAGGTACAATATCGCGTACAATATCCGATGGAATGGTTTCCTTATCTCCTTCTCTCTTTCGATACACTGTAAATCGTCCGGTCTTTATATCCAATTTATTGATACCTCCCAAGTGCAGTCCCAACCATATACAGTCTTCCGCCTCATCATACCAGATGGATTTCACATTATTATGCGAAATGCTATTGGCAGCCGGACGATGAACAAACCACTGGAAAGTACCTTTTTCCGGATCAAACCGATTCAATCCTCCTCCCTCTGTACAAATCCAAATATGCCCTCTCTTATCTTCAAGCATATTTCCTACAATCGGACTGCTCAGTCCTTCAGAAGGATTGTCTTCCTTCTGGAAGAAACGATATATGGCATATTCCGGATTAAAATAGTTCACCCCACCAAAATAAGTTCCAGCCCAAATTGTCCCCTGACCATCCTTCTGGAGACACCATACAGAAGAATGGGTCAGTCCATACGAATCAACCCCTTCGCTGTAGTGTTCCACACGGCCTGTACGGGTATCCAGGCAATCCAGTCCGGTTTCAGTCCCTATCCAAAGACAACCCTTGTTATCTTCTTCGAAACAGCGTACAAAATCAGAAGAAAGGGACGATTTACCTGATAGCAACGCACGTATGTTACGCACTGTCCCTTTATTGTCAAAAAGGAAAATACCTCCGCTCCAGGTACCAATCCAGATATTATGAGAAGAATCTTCAAATATAGACGACACATGCTGTCCGTTTACAAGATGTACAGGCTGCACGCCTTCCGCCCAACGATAAAGGCCATCGTGCTCTGTCCCAATCCACAGACGTTTTGACGAATCGAAGAATAAGGAAGAAATGTTTCCGTTATCAGAAGGAAGCCGAAAAAAGCTGTCAAAATTACCACTCTCTTTGTTGTAACGAAAGACCTCATTTCCACACGCTATGTAAAGCCCTTCATGATAGGTAATGGCATCCACTTTTCCACTGAGTAGTGTAGCAAATCTGCGGGTATCCATATCAAAACTGGCCACCCCTTCCATACACAATAAATAAAGATGTCCTTCCCCATCGCCCGTAATGCGTAGCAAATGATTTGAGAACAAACTATACGGATTGTCCTTTTCCAGCCGGTAGATTGTAATGTCATTTCCATCATAACAATTCAATCCTTCACGCGTACCAATCCATATCAGGTTATTTTCATCTACATAAATATCATTTACTGATATTTGCGACAAGCCGTTATCAGTAGAAAGATGCTTGAAAGTTATATTTTGAGCCGCCAGACGAGGAAATAGTCCGACTAACGCCACCAATAAAAGACAATTTAAAAGTATTTTCTTCATTTCCCTTAGATTCGTAGAAGCTATTACTTGCAATATTCGATAAAAATCCTGAAATATACAAGTCCATAAAAACAAAATATACAATATACATACACCATTTGTACAATTTAGGGACATCAATCCCCCTAAAAATTCTTTTATTTGTTTCTTAGTAAATTTCAATTCAGAAACCATTTTAAATATAATGCTATGAAATATATTATTTCAATCTTGCTTATAGCTACATCACTAATTGGGAAGGCTGAAAAATACAGCTTTGAAAAAGGAATTCCTACACAATTTCAAGTATCAGAAAACTCCCAAATAGAACTCAGCCCGCTTTATTACAAGGATGGGACAAAAAGTTTACAGTGGGACTATCAGTCACATTCCTTCCTGACACTAGACGCCCCACTTACATTAACGCCAAAAACAGAAAAGAATTACGGTATCACATTATGGATTTATAATGAAAAGATACAAAACGACTCACTTGTCTTTGAATTCTTAAATGAGAAACAGCAAGTACAGTATAAGTTCAGTTTCCATCTGACAGCTATTGGGTGGAGAGCTTGCTGGATTGGATTTGAACAGATGAAAGGAAAAAAGGAAGACAAGAACCTAACAACTTGTCGAATCACAGCGCCTGCACAGAAAGGCAGAATTTTTCTGGACAGACTTACGTTTCCTGTAAAAAAAATGAATGCCCGTACAACTCCCGATATGCAAATGCCAGAAAATAACTCGTTAGCAAACAGAGACCTATGGCACTGGTGCAGACTTTGGGAATGGGAACAATATGAACGTCCCACTACGAATAATATTTCGCTCACAAGCTCAGATAAGAAGGACTTACAAAAGATAGCACAAAGATTAACCGAATACTGCCAGGAAAATCTGTCAAAGAAATTCATCAAAAAGGCAAGCTCATTATATGAGGAATGTCACATCGAAAAATCAGGTAATGGCTACACTGGAAAACCGCTTGTTGCCCCTGATGAGAAAACATCACAAGATATTACGTGGCAATACATTGAAAACATGCTGAGCGGATTTGCAGCAGACTATCTGAAAAATGGGAACGACCAGGCAAAAGAGCTTTATTTCAACACATTCCGTTATGCAATCAACCAGGGATTTGCCTATGGTAGTGGAATGGGTACAAATCATCATTACGGTTATCAGACCCGACAGATTTATATCTCAGCTTGGCTGATGAGAAATGAGATCTATCAACAACCTGACAAAAAAGAGATTTTAGACATGCTTACTTACTGGTCTGGTATTCAAGAAACAAGGAAACCTTACAAAGAAGGTAGAGATGAATTACTGGACACTTGGCATACATTACTCATTCCCAAAGTAGTAGCTGCTCTTCTTCCTGAGAAAGAAACAGAGCAAATGTGTCAGATGAAGCAGCTATCGGAATGGCTTTCTACCTCATTATGTTTCACTCCTGGAACATTAGGAGGAATAAAAGTTGACGGAACCGCATTCCATCATGGAGGATTCTATCCGGGATATACAACCGGAGCACTTGGAGCTGTAGGCAGTTATATTGGCTTTACCCTTGATACCCCTTACCAAATCAGCCCGACAGGACGAAAAGTATTCCGTACGGCATTGGAAGGCATGCGTAATTATTGCAACCTACAAGAGTGGAGCCCTGCACTGGGGGGACGCCATCCGTTCAGTGGAAGAATGGAGAAATCAGACATCGAAGCATTTGCCAAACTTGCATTGGCAGAAAAGCCTGAAGGAAAAGAATTTGACCCACAACTGGCTTCAGATTATCTTCGCCTGCAAACAACTTCTACTCCATCAGGAGAGTTCTTCCGTTCAAAAGGATGTCAACCAGCTTCGAATCCGGAAGGCTTCTCTGTTCTCAATTATGGTTCAGCCGGAATCTATCGTTACCAACAATACATGATTACCCTGAAAGGATATAACACCGATGTGTGGGGAGCCGAAATCTACCAGAAAGACAACCGTTACGGACGTTATCAAAGTTATGGAGCTGTACTGATTATGGGAAATGGACACCCTGTATCCAGAAAAGGAAGTGGCTTCAAGGAAGAAGGCTGGGACTGGAATCGCATGCCTGGTACAACCACCATCCATCTTCCATTTGAATTGTTAGATAGCCCCCTCAAAGGTACTAACATGGCACGTTCTAAAGAGAATTTCTCAGGAAGTACATCCCTGGAAGGAAAATATGGCATGTTTGCTATGAAACTTATGGAACGTGAATTGAAAAACTTCACTCCTGATTTCGTAGCACGCAAGTCGGTAGCTTGCTTTGGCAACCGAATTATCTGTCTGGGAAGCGGTATCTCGAACAGCAACGTAAACTACCCCACAGAAACAACCTTGTTCCAATGTGCATTACCGGCAAAATACCAACCTGCAGTTTTAGAAGATTCTTGTACACTGAGAGATCCTTTCGGTAATTATTTTTACATACAAAAAGGAAAGCCTCACCAGACAGAAGGCTTGCAACATTCATTTCATAATAAAAGCCGGAAAGCAACTGAAGGGAAGTTCCTTACAGCTTGGATAGACCATGGAAAGGCTCCTCAAAATGCAGAATACGAATATTTAATTCTGCTCCGCCCTACAGAAAAAGAAAGAAAGGAAGCCAGACAAAGCTATATCATCAAGCAACAGGATTGTCAGGCCCACATTGTATTTGACAAACTCACACAAGTGACAGCCTGCAGCTTTTTCGAGTCATACCAAAATGCAAAGGCAGACCTGATACAACAAGCAGATGCTGAAACACTTGTCATGTACAAGAAAAATGAATCAGACATCCAGCTCAGCATTTGCTCTCCCAATCTGAATATTGAGGAAAAAACTTACACGACCTCTCAGCCAAGCCGACCGGTCGTAAAGCAAATTACGATAAAAGGAAAATGGAACTCCACAGGAAATCCCCAAGTCAAACTTCAAACAGATAAAGAAGGTAATACATTAATTCAAGCAACCTGCCAACATGGGCAACCGCAAGAAATCACCTTAAAGCCTGTTTCACAAACAGAATAAGACGCTTTTTGGACAATTTTACCCTATAAAAATCAAGTAATAAGCCTAATTTTGAAAACAAATTCAAAACAATCTTTTTAATACAACCTTTTATGAAGATCAAACAGCACTTAGGATTCATCAGCATGCTGGCCATCGCTTTTACTGCCTGCCAGCAAAAACCAGCGGAGACTGACAACTTCCTGGAAAATGAAATCAAAAACATCGAAGCTCAACACACTTTGCAGACTGACCTGATTGAAAAAAGTGGTAAAATCTTGAACCCTCGTACCATCGACGAAAAGGGAAATATAGTATATGTACCTATCGATGACTGGACCAGTGGTTTCTTCCCTGGAACAATGTGGCTGGATTATGACCTGACTAAAGATGAAAAATGGAAAAAACTGGCTGAAAAATATACAGAAGACCTGGACTCTGTGAAATACCTGAAATGGCATCACGATGTAGGCTTCATGATTGGATGCAGCTACCTGACCGGATACCGTTTGTGCAAGAAACCTGAATACAAAGATGTCATTGTGACCGCTGCACAATCTCTTTCTACCCGCTTCCGTCCAGTAGCCGGAGTTATCCAGTCTTGGGATGCAGACAGAGGATGGCAAGGTGAACGCGGATGGGAATGTCCGGTTATCATCGATAACATGATGAACCTGGAACTCCTGTTCGAAGCAACTCGTCTTTCTGGTGATTCTACCTTCTATAACATTGCAGTATCGCATGCAAATACAACCATGAAGAATCACTTCCGTGCAGACAACAGCTGCTACCATGTAATTGACTATTCTCTGAAAGATGGAAGCGTAAGAAACCGTCACACTGCACAAGGCTATGCACATGAATCAGCATGGGCTCGCGGACAAGCATGGGCCGTATATGGATTTACTACCTGCTACCGTTATACTCATGACAAGCGTTATTTGGATCAGGCAGAAAAAACACTGAACTTCTATCTGAATGACAAAAACTTGCCGAAAGATTTGATTCCTTACTGGGACTTTGATGCTCCGGAAATCCCGAACGAACCAAGAGACGTTTCTACTGCAGCATGTATTGCTTCTGCATTGTATGAAATGGATGGCTATTGTCCAGGAAAGAATTATAAGGAACTTGCGGATAAGATTTTGAAGAACTTATCAGGTCCTGACTACAAAGCAAAAGTAGGAGAAAACGGAAACTTTATCCTGATGCACTCAGTAGGAAGTATCCCTCACGGAGCTGAAATCGATGTACCTCTGAACTATGCAGACTACTATTACGAAGAAGCATTGATTCGTAAGAGAAACATTGAAAACAATCAGCCATTCTCTTTCGTAAACGAATAAAACAATAAACAACAATAGCCATGAAACACCTTTCCTACTCACTAATAGGGGGAATCGGATTGCTTTCATTGCAAAGTTGTGCCAGCAAACAGCAAGTTGCTGAACAAGAGTACCCCAATGTCATTTACGTATTTCCAGACCAATATCGTAACATGGCAATGGGGTTCTGGCATGAAAATGGATTTAAAGAACACATTAACTTTGCAGCCGATCCGGTACACACCCCTCACATTGACAAATTTGCAAAGGAATCACTGGTACTGTCTTCAGCCATGAGCAACTGCCCGCTGAGCAGTCCGCACCGTGGCTCTCTGCTCACTGGTATGTACCCGAACAAAAGTGGAATTCCTTTGAACTGTAATTCGACACGCTCCATCAGCTCACTTCGCACAGATGTGGAATGTGTGAGCGACGTATTCAGCAAAAACGGTTATGACTGTGCCTATTTTGGTAAACTGCATGCGGATTTCCCAACTCCCAATGATCCGGAAAATCCTGGAGAGTATGTAGAAACCAAACGCCCGGTATGGGATGCCTATACACCGATGGATTTAACTACTGGTACTCTTACGGTACATTCGATGAACATAAGAATCCTCATTATTGGGATACAGACGGAAAACGTCATGACCCGAAAGAATGGTCTCCGCTTCACGAAGCCAAACAAGTCATTTCCTACCTGCGTAATGACAAGAACCAACGTGACCCGAAAAAACCGTTCTTTATCATGGTCGGCATGAATCCCCCTCATAGTCCATACCGCTCTTTGGACGACTGCATGGAAGAAGATTTCAATCTGTATAAAGACCAGCCAATTGACAGCCTGCTGATTCGTCCCAATGCAGACAGACAGCGGGAAAAAGCTGAATCGGCCCGTTATTATTTTGCATCTGTCAGTGGAGTAGACCGTGCTTTCGGACAAATTCTGGATTGCTTGAAGGAGCTGAAACTCGATAAAAATACAATCGTAGTATTTACCTCCGACCATGGAGAAACCATGTGCAGTCAGTTTACGGATGACCCCAAAAATTCACCGTATGCTGAATCCATGAACGTGCCATTCCTTGTCCGTTATCCACAGCACATACGTCCCCGTGTTGACAACTTGTTGTTGTCTTCACCAGACATTATGCCTACCCTGCTGGGACTTTGCAACTTGGACAAGGATATTCCAGCAAACGTACAGGGAAGTAATTACGCACCGATTTTCTATGAAGATTCCGTGCAGACCGTCGTTCGCCCTACGGGTGCTTTATACATCCAAAATATGGATGGAGATAAAGATAAAGACGGAAATGTCATTTCTTATTTCCCCCGTTCCAGAGGTATCAAGACGCAGCAGTACACATTGGCATTATACATCGACAGAGAAAACAAACTGACAAAAACTCTTTTGTTTGATGATGTCAAAGATCCTTATCAGCTGCAAAATCTTT
>ENA-OPXC01002338-OPXC01002338.1-human-gut-metagenome-genome-assembly--contig:-NODE-2338-length-11441-cov-1.251537_pt1 | contig 11441 bp, 8 predicted proteins | sample MGYA00241512_ERZ502016 | MGnify/ENA primary metagenome ERZ502016 (study PRJEB25962, sample SAMEA2043043) | human gut metagenome | biome: human gut; feature: human-associated habitat; material: faeces...
ACAAGCGTTTCTGATTTCAACTATAAAAACGATGTTTTTTCTGTTTTGTTTCACCAGAGAATACGAAGAACGCTTGTCTTCTCCTGTCAAAAGCGCGGATACTATGAAATTACACAATCTGATATCATCTCATCCAATCTACTTATGACAAGTGAATATATCAGCACATTGAATCAAAATACCTATTTATATGTTTATCCTAGATATCTAAATATTGATTGTCTTGACGTACCGTTTCGAAAAATGATAGGAACCATGACTAGCCGCCAATTTTTATATGAGGATCCTTTTGAGTTTCGCGGCATACGAGATTACACATCTACTGACCCGATGAATAGCGTAAACTGGACTGCCAGTGCACGAACTGGTGAGCTTATGGTTAATGTTCACGACTCTACATCTTCTCAGGAAGCCATTATTATTTTAAATCTGGAAACAGAAACTGTATGGGTATATGAACAGCTTCACGAAATCGCAATCCGGCTTGCCGCATCAATCAGCTACTACTTCCTTAATACTGGTGTTCCCACCAGAATGATATGCAACGGAAGTGACTGTATTACCGATCAGGTTGCCGTAATTCCTACAGGAAGCGGCCTTCGTCATGTGAATGCTATTGCTGAGGTTCTTGCAAGAATCGATCTTACACGAACAGTTGTATCCTGTACAGACCAACTGCATGAACTCACAAATAAAATGGCAAACTCGACTTCTGCTCCGCTTTATATCATGATCTCTAACTCAATGAGCAATTCCCTGCAGGATGCATTTGAACAGCTGATCAAAACTGGCAGCAGCGCTATGTGGATTACACCTCTCTACGAGGACATGGAGCTTCGCGTACGGAAAATACCAAATATGGACATTATACGATGGGAGGTAAACAAATATGAGAATTAAGCTTCAGGCTCTGACAGAGCATATTCATGGATTTTTGTTAATTCTTGGAATTACTGCATTTCTCTCCTGTCTTATTTTTCCTTCTCATTACTTATTCTACTTTTTTCACAGTTTTCTTTTGCTGATTCCATTTGCAGTTACTGCTTATGGCCAGGAAAAAATCAAACATTTTGTCAGCTATTTCATTATTGGTATTGCATGTGCCATTTTGCTGTTTTTTATTGGAAGCAACTTTTGGGAGAAACTATACTTTTTGATTCTTTCAGTAGCTATCATGCTAATCCGTATTCCTTCCCGTCTTCAAAAAACAGACGACTATGAAATTGTGGATGAAAACGTAATTGAATCAGGTGGTCTTTTTGATTCGCCAAGTGCCGGCTTTTTAGGGTATTTTGTTCTTCTCTTTTTTATCGCGTTGCTGCTAAAACGAAATGATCTTCAAACAATACTCTACTGGATTACATTTGCCTGGCTGACTGATTTTCTTGTATACACGAATTTAAAAAGCCTTAATCGATATCTTTACAGCAGACGCAATATAGCAAACCTTCCCGGCAAACAGATTATTTCTACGAACCGTGCACTCATGATTGTCTTTTCAATACTGGCTCTTGTGGTCATGCTTGTTGTTCCACTTCTTCCACTAGATCATATTGTTTATTCCATCGGCATCGCTATACGTGATTTTTTGCGATGGATTTTCTCTCATTTCTCCAGTGAAGAACAGACAGTCGTAGAAACAGCAGCTGAGTCACTTGCCACCTCTGGACAATCTGCTATGTTTGGCGATGTTAAACCTACACCTGCCTGGCTTAAAATGCTTTATGATATTTTATTTGCTGCCATTTTATTTGTTGTCAGTGCAGGTGCGCTTGTAGGAATTGGCTATGCAATACTGATGCTTGTACATCGTTTCTACAAGCCATCTGCAGTAACTGGCGATATACAGGAATTTATTAGAAACAGAATCTACTTTTCTTCAGGATTCTGAAAAAAAAGAACGTGATTCTCTTTTTTCTATGCTGTTTAATCCGAATACCACGATTCGAAAGAAATTTAAAAAGCAGATTCAGCAGGGAAGCCATTTAAACAAAACGGCTGGCAATTCCATTCCTGTATCACTGACTCCTCTGGAGCTTGAACAGTATGCAAAACTGCCAGATGATGAGCGCACACATCTTCTGCATGCCCTTTATGAAAAAGCGCGATATTCAAAAGAGGGCTGCACAAAAGATGATGTTGCTTCATTTAAGAAATCATAACACTATAGTGAAAAGCATAGATAAAACGTCAGGAGCTATTGTATTTCCAATTGCTTCCTGACGTTTTTCTCTGTACATTTTTCTTATATTTTATGAAATTTTTATGTAGGATTAAGTCTAATCATTTTTCTTTTGCTACACCCCAAGTAACCATATATGTCTTTCCCTGACTGGTACACTCGCCATTATACCCCCAGTTTAGCCATCCTTTTTGGATATAATACAGCCGTCCATAATATAAAAATACACCTGTATATGACCAATCAATCATTCCGTTTTTAACATAATACCAGCTTCCCTGATGCTTTACAAGATTTGTATATTTCCAATCCAACACACCGCTTCGTATCATATACCACTTATTCTGGAAGAAACATAGACCAGTATATTTCCAGTTTAGTGCACCGTTTTGAATATAATACCATGTTTTATTATACTGACATAAACCAGTGTAGTTCCAGTTCAATGCACCATTTTTGATGTAATACCACGTTCCATTATACTGACATAGTCCCGTATAATTCCAGTTTAATGCACCATTTTGAATGTAATACCATGTTCCATAATACTGACACAATCCAGTATAATTCCAGTTTAAAACACCTTTTTGAATATAGTACCAAGTTCCATTATATTGATATAATCCTGTATATGTCCAGTCAATAACACCATTTTTTACATAATACCAGTTTTCATTATAATAAACCAGATTCATATAATACGATGCAAACACACCATTCTGATAATATTTCCAGATACCATCCTGACATAGCAATCCCGTATAACCGCTGTTCGATGATGCATCAATAATAACATCAGTTCCTTCCAGTGCAAAATCTCCATCCGCATCATATACATAAACATGTGTAATATAAGTTCCATATTCATTTTTATGATCTGACGTACGGATATAACATGTTGCAGTATTCTGTGAAACGCTTGCCTGATGCCAAACTAAATCATCCTGACCATTTGCCTCTGTCCATGTCGGCAACAGCACTTTCGATATTCCTCTTGAAGCCTCAATCTGAGCTGTTACACGATATCCAGTACTGCTCACTTCTGATACTGTAATCTTAACAATTTTTGGCATTTTAGAAGGTGTATTCGTAATAACACGATACATACTAAACTGTCCTGCATAATCCCATATGTATACATCATTAATATATGATAAACAACTATCTGATGATTCAGTAACTGAATGAGAGTTTGAATACTAGAAAGATTTGTTTCTTGTGGAATACTATCATGGCAGTGAGGAGGTGCAGAACGGCAGTACCAATCGCATGACGGAAATAGCCCAATTCATCCTTAATAATTTCAATAAGTCAACATTTGACGGAGAGTTCGATGCATTGTTTGCTGTACAGTCCGTACCGATGCTTATCCGTTATTACAAGATATTCAGGGAACTGAATCCCAAGATTCGTATAGGTGCAGTTTTTACTTATGCAGCCAATGGAAGTCAAGATGATGATCTGACAGGAATGGGTACAGGTTCTTATCTGAATGACAGTGCCGGTGAGGTTGATGAACTGCAAGCCATCATGGATGACTACAATGAAATGTTCGGGACATCGTTTACGACAGAGAACTTCCGTGCATATTATGATGACATTAACCTGCGTATGAAAAAGAAGCGAGCTGATATGAAGCCGCTTGATCTTTGTCTGGTCGTCGGAATGTTCCTTACCGGTTTTGACAGCAAGAAACTCAATACGCTTTATGTAGACAAGAATATGGAATACCACGGCTTGTTGCAGGCATTTAGCCGGACGAACCGTGTGCTGAACGAAAAGAAACGCTTCGGAAAGATTGTGTGTTTCCGTGATTTGAAAAGCAATGTTGATACCGCTATCAAATTGTTCAGCAACAGTAACAATCCGGAAGAAATAGTGCGACCTCCGTTTGAAGAAATCAAACAGGAATACAAGGAACTTGCATCCGATTTTCTGAAGAAATACCCGGACACAAACTGCATAGACCTTTTGCAGAGCGAAACGGCTAAGAAAGAGTTTGTTTTGGCGTTCCGTGATATTATCCGTAAACATGCTGAAATACAGATATACGAGGATTATAATGAAGAGTCTGATGATCTCGGCATGACGGAACAGCAATTTATGGATTTCAGAAGTAAGTATCTTGATATCCATGATACTTTTGCACTCGTTGATCCAGCACCGTCACCCAAACCGGATGATAATACAGATACTTCGGATGATGGAGACCTCGGTGATGTGGATTTCTGCCTTGAACTCCTACATAGCGACATTATCAATGTGGCATATATCCTTGAACTCATTGCAGAACTTGACCCATATAGTGCCGATTACGCAGAACGCCGTCAGAATATCATTGATACGATGATTAAAGACGCAGAAATGCGCAGCAAAGCCAAACTTATCGATGGTTTCATTCAAAAGAATGTGGATGACGATAAGGAAAACTTCATGATGCAGCGAGGCAAGGTTGACGGTACAAGCGATTTGGAAGAACGGTTGAACCGCTATATTGCCGTTGAGCGAGAAAATGCCGTCAACTCATTGGCTGAGGAAGAGGAAATATCGTCATCGGTATTGAATCTCTTCCTTAAAGAATATGATTACCTGCAAAAAGAGCAGCCGGAAATCATACAAAAAGCATTGAAAGAGAAGCATCTCGGATTGATAAAGACGAGAAAGGCGTTGACGAGGATTTTAGACAGATTGCGTAATATCATACGCACTTTCAGTTGGGATTAAAAGAAATACTGATATGGTAAAGACAAATGAACCCGGATATGTGTATATCTTGACTAATCCAAGTTTTCGTGAGGATTGGGTCAAGATCGGTAAAAGTGCGCGGCCTGTAGATATACGTTCCAAGGAACTTGACAACACGGCTGTTCCGTTGCCTTTTGAGATTTATGCAACCATTCAGACGGTCAAATATAACGATGTTGAAAAGCATGTACACAAGACTATTGACCGGTTGACGGATTTGCGTATTCGCCAGAATCGGGAGTTTTTCAATGTACCGCCTCAAATAGCTTTGGATATATTCAATGACATAGCCAAGATGATTGATGATGCGGTTGTTACGGTCTATGTAGATAATAAACCGGTTTGTCATAACGAAAAAGATTCATTGCCTGTCGTGCAGAAACGAACCGTAAAGCGAGGACGTTTCAAATTCAGCATGGTCGGTATTAAAATAGGGGAATGCGTTACCTTTATTCCTACGGATACGGAAGTCAAGGTAGCAAGCGATGATTCCGTTGAATACGAAGGTCGTATTTATAAATTGTCCCCTTTTGTCGGTACGTTTATGCCGGAAGAGAAACGGAATACATCGGGTGCATATCAAGGGGCAAAATATTTCTCATATAAAGGGAAAGTGCTGGATGACCTGAGAAGTATAATAGAGAGCAATATACCATTGCCGGAAAGTGATGTAATACAAGATAATATAGAGCAATAAAGATATGAGCGAAGAACTGCAACAGAAACTCCGTGACCAGCTTTGGGAGGTCGCAAACCGTTTGCGTGGCAATATGTCGGCAAGCGATTTTATGTATTTTACTTTGGGATTCATTTTCTATAAATACCTGTCGGAGAAGATAGAAACATACGCTAACAGTGCGTTGGATGATGATGAAGTTACATTCAAGGAATTATGGGAAATGACCGATTCGGATGCACCGGAATTGCAGGAAGAGGTTAAGAACCAGTGCTTGGAAAATATAGGCTACTTCATTGAACCGAAGTTCTTGTTTTCGTCCGTAATTGAGGCTATCAAGCGGAAAGAAAATATACTTCCGATGCTGGAGCGTTCATTGAAACGCATTGAGGATAGTACGCTCGGACGTGACAGTGAAGAGGATTTCGGTGGTCTGTTTTCAGATATTGACCTTGCTTCCCCTAAGTTAGGAAAGACTGCTGATGACAAGAATATGCTTGTAAGCAATGTTTTGCTTGCACTCGACGATATAAAGTTCGGCGTAGAAGCCTCGCAAGAAATTGATATTTTGGGCGATGCTTACGAATATATGATTAGCCAGTTTGCAGCCGGCGCAGGCAAGAAAGCCGGAGAGTTCTATACTCCGCAAGAGGTCAGCCGTATATTGGCGGAGATTGTTACTCTTGGGCATAACCGTTTGCGTAATGTTTATGATCCTACTTGTGGTAGTGGTTCGCTATTGCTCCGTGCGGCAAGTATCGGTAAGGCAGCATATATCTGCGGACAAGAGAAAAATCCGACTACCTACAATCTTGCTCGAATGAATATGTTGCTACATGGCATCCGGTTCAGCAGCTTCAAAATAGAGAATGGTGATACGCTTGAATGGGATGCATTCGATGATATGCAGTTCGATGCAGTGGTTGCAAATCCTCCGTTCTCTGCCGAATGGAGTGCTGCCGACAAATTCAACAACGACGACCGTTTCAGTAAAGCAGGACGACTTGCACCTAAGAAAACAGCCGACTATGCTTTTATTCTGCATATGGTTCATCACCTCAATGAAGGTGGTACGATGGCTTGCGTTGCTCCGCATGGAGTATTGTTTCGAGGGAATGCAGAGGGCGTTATACGCCGTTTCCTGATAGAGAAGAAAAACTATATTGATGCCATTATCGGGCTGCCTGCCAATATTTTCTATGGTACAAGCATTCCGACCTGTATTCTCGTATTGAAGAAATGCCGTAAGGAAGACGATAATATCCTGTTCATTGATGCCAGCAAAGAGTTTGAAAAGGTCAAGACCCAAAACAAACTCCGCCCTCAGCATATCCAGAAGATTGTAGAAACCTACCGCGACCGCAAGGAGATTGAAAAGTACAGTCACCTCGCTACGTTACAGGAGGTTGCCGAAAATGACTATAATCTGAATATTCCTCGTTATGTCGATACTTTTGAGGAAGAAGAGCCTATTGACATCAAAGCAGTCATGGCTGAAATAAAGGAATTGGAAGCCAAGCGAGCCGAACTGGATAAGGAGATAGAAGGCTATTTGAAAGAATTGGGACTGGTTGAATAATTACACTATGGCAGAGATAGACAACATCCCCGAAATGCGTCCATCATTCGACAATATACGCCGTCAGGATGAGGGCGGAAACGAATATTGGAGTTCTCGCGACCTGTGCTCTGCTATGGGCTATTCGGCTTATTGGAAATTCCAAAGAGTCATAGACAAAGCTATCAAGGTGGCAGGTGAAAAAGGAATGAATGTAGACGACCATTTCAACCAAACGGTTGATATGGTAAGGATTGGAAGCGGCTCATTCCGTAAGGTCAATATCTTCCGTCTGTCTCGTATGGCATGTATGATTGTTGCCGAAAATGCCGATGTCAAAAAAGTGTTGGTACAACAAGCTCGCGATTATTTTACTCGAACAATTTCGATAAACGAATTGATGCAAAATTCGTTGATTTCTAACATTTTGCTGTATAAAACGGCGCAAGGCGAGGCACGAATAGAAGTGATATTCAACAGTGAAACATTTTGGATGTCACAAAAGCGTATGGCCGATTTGTTCGGGGTGGATGTACGGACTGTCAACTATCATCTTGGTCAGATTTACGAAACAGGCGAGCTTACTAAAGAGGCAACTATCCGAAAAATTGGGATAGTTCAATCAGAGGGAGAACGGGATGTAGAACGTACACCTCTGTTCTATAATTTGGATGCCATTATTGCGGTAGGTTATCGTGTCAATAGCTATCAGGCCACTCAGTTCCGTATCTGGGCTACATCTGTATTGAAGGAGTTTATTATTAAAGGATATGCGCTTGATGATGAACGCTTGAAGCAGGGAAAACACTTTGGCAAAGATTATTTTGATGATTTGCTGGAGCGTATTCGTGAGATACGCACATCAGAGCGCAGATACTACCAAAAGATAACAGACATCTATGCTGAATGCAGTGCCGATTACGATCTGAAATCGGATTGTACCAAATTGTTCTTCAAGATGGTGCAAAACATGATGCACTTGGCTGTAACTCATCGTACCGCTGCCGAAATAGTGTATGAACGTGCCGACTCGGAAATGCCGCACATGGGACTGACCACTTGGAAAAAAGCTCCCAATGGCAGAGTCCAGAAATCTGATACGATTGTGGCAAAGAACTACTTGTCTGACAAAGAGGTTTCAGAACTCAACGGCGTAACTAACGCATTTCTTGAATTTGCAGAACAGCGTGCTCAACGCCATATCATTACAACGATGGCAGACTGGAGGCAACGTCTTGAGCAGTTTCTTGCTACAATGGACTATCAAGCACAAGATTCAGCCGGTAAAGTTTCTCAAGAAGAAGCACGAGAGAAGGCGTATGGTGAGTATGAAAAATATAAAGTGATTCAAGACCGTTCGTTTATCTCTGATTTCGACCGGTTTAATGATGGCGACAAATTGTTGCCCTTTGACATCAATCCCGATAAAGAATAATGATTATGGCAAATAATAACGAAAATAAAGTCCTTAATGTTCCCCATTTGAGATTCCCGGAGTTTAATGGGGAGTGGGAAACAAAATTAATAAACGATTTAGCGGTTGTTATTGGTGGGGGAACACCTGATACTACAATAAAATCATATTGGGATGGAGAAATACAATGGTTTACGCCTTCTGAAATAGGTAAAAATAAATACGTTGATTCAAGTTTGCGTACCATAACAGAAGAGGGGTTAAACAATTCCAGCGCAAAACTTTTGCCTCCCAATACGATACTTTTAAGTTCTCGTGCCACCATTGGAGAATGCTCATTATCTCTCAGAGAATGTGCTACAAACCAAGGTTTTCAATCTCTTGTATCTAAAAAATGCAATGTTGATTTTCTCTATTATCTGATACAAACAAAGAAAAGGGATTTAATCAGGAAATCTTGTGGGTCAACCTTTTTAGAGATTTCCGCAAATGAAGTCCGTAAAATTCAGGTATCTGTTCCTACTGATGTAGAACAACAAAAGATAGCTGGATTATTGTCGTTGATTGACGAGCGTATCGCCACCCAAAACAAAATCATTGAGAAACTGCAATCCTTAATTAAAGGGCTTAGTCAGCAATTGCTTTCATCAGAGAATGATTGGATTTTATATAGACTGGATGACTTGGCGCAAATAAAAAGTGGCTATTCAGGAACACAAGTGAGTTATCAAACCCCTTATAAGGTTTCTCGCATAGAAACTATTAGCAAACATTGTATTGATATACAACGAATTGGCTATGTAGAGTGTATTCCTGAAAGCTATAGGTTAAACGTAGGTAATATTCTGTTTAGCAATATCAATAGTATTCAGTATATAGGAAATACAGCCTATCTTGACAAAGATTATGGACTTTATCATGGCATGAATTTATTGCGAATTATACCCAATACAACCATAGTTAGACCTCGTTTTTTGCATTTACTTCTTTGTACTGATTGGGCAATAAACCATTTTCAAACTATTTGCAATAAAGCAGTTTCACAAGCAAGTATCAACCAAACTGCGTTAGGTAAGAGTCGATTCCCGATCCCACCAATGTCTGTTCAACAACAAATCTGTAGTATGTTTGAACTCACTGAGAGAAAATTGGATAATGAGCAAGAATACATAAGTTGTCTTCAACAGCAGAAACGGTATTTGCTTCAGAAAATGTTTATATAAACATTAGGCTTAATAGATACTTCTTCAATAAAATGTATTGTTCCGTTAATGACTTTTCATTTGCCAAACGGCAATGCAAAGCGTCAAGAGTGTTAGCTATATGTCCTTGTTTCTCTAAGCTTGGTAGTAAAAACTTCATCTTCATAAAGTCATTTTTTTGAAGATTAAACCGTGTACTCCCTTGTGCTAACGGATATATAGCCCTACGAAATGAAGAACTTGAAATGAAGTGGGCAAGGTATTGAGGTAATACACGTTCATCATAGAAATGAATGCCAAAGCAGAAGCTATTCAAATAAAGTTTCTGCGTATTGCCCAAATATACTGCACCTATACCAACTTCTTCCGGAGTTTCAGATGAGAGTGTGAATAAGGCATCACCGTACTGCACACTGTTTTGTTTTTCGTTGGGAGCGATTTGTACCAATTCATAATCCTTTTCCGAGATGTAAGTATTCTGATACACGTTCATATAAGTAATGAATGGCTCACCATATCCGAAATCATCACCGCCTTTTCCGCTTAATCCAGAATAAGCTTCACCCAAATCTGAAAAGCAGACGGTTTCTCCCTTAATACCTTTGTGGATATTATCGTTTAGCCCTTTAATTAAGGATAAAAAATCAGCAATTTCACAGGAAAGGGATATTCCCCATATTCTTTACTCTCCTTGCTGTTCCATCAACTCCTTATAGTGCTGTTCATATTCTTCATCAGTAAAACTTTCAGCACAACTTTTGGATCGAGTTAAAATTCGTAGATTCTCTTGAAATAATATTTCCTGTCGGCTCATTTGAGAACCAAAATATTTAGGAGAATAAAATCTATCAATCTCTGTTTGCTTTAAATTTTTATACCCAAGAGAAACGGCCATTTCTGAAAGTAAGTCAAGTCTAAAAGAATTACTACTATCAAAATGAGGTGATTTTTCGTTTAAACTATCTAAATATTCTCTCCATGCATGTCTAACTTTTTTGTTTTCCTGAAATACTACATCTATTGTATTTAAGGCATCAACCCATTCTTTTGTTATTGGATTAGACTTCCTGTTAGCCATTAGAGTTAAAAAAAGGCTCATTTGTGCATCTTTTTTAGCCTTTCTATTTTGATATTTAATCCCTATAAACCAAACGATTATAGGGATTATAGCAACAGCTATAATTTGTCCAATTCCAGTTACTAATTGTATTACTTCCACATTGCTCATATAACCATATTTTTAAGGTATTGCAAATATACAAAATCTACTTGTCACATAAGAACATTCACATAATTTTTGTAACTTTGCACTGTCTTTCGGGACAAAGTTTGAAAATAACAGAGAAAGTGCCTCACTTCTTGTGAAATCGCCAAATCTCACCAAAAGGATATGCGAGGCACGGAGACAGCTCATATACGTGGGCTGCCTATCCGTGCGTATATCCAGGCGTTTGGCGATGCCTACAAGAGTGCATGGAAGGTAGCCCACTTTCTATAACTAACATTGTTAAACTCTTCGATTGGTTGCCTGCGGAGAACTCTTGTAAAATTCGCCAAAATGAAAAGAGTATTTGTTACATTGTCGCTCATCTTCTGTATGAGCATTGCCGTGTTTTCCCAAAACGTTGTGAAATTAGGGGATGATTTGCTTACTGCCAATAGTA
>ENA-OPXC01002341-OPXC01002341.1-human-gut-metagenome-genome-assembly--contig:-NODE-2341-length-11426-cov-1.685956_pt1 | contig 11426 bp, 9 predicted proteins | sample MGYA00241512_ERZ502016 | MGnify/ENA primary metagenome ERZ502016 (study PRJEB25962, sample SAMEA2043043) | human gut metagenome | biome: human gut; feature: human-associated habitat; material: faeces...
AAGGTATTGAAAGTTCAAAACGGAAGCTACAAATACATTATAGCAGACTTTGTCAGCGCATCTGAAATCATGGACAATATCAAAGATGCTATATGGCAACTTCTCCAATCCACGCTCACAAATGATAGCATTTGTAGTTTGGGTAGTTTTACTATTGGCGGCAGAGATCTTCCTACAGGTAATCTTTATGAAATAACAGCCAATGATGTAGAGGCAACGGTAAAAAAATATGGCAAGATAGCCCTTTCTCCATACTATCCTACAGTCAGAGAAAAGAATATGGCTCAGCATTATGACTCTAAACTTCAATCTGCAAAGCAGCAATACGAAGAAAGATATAGTGCTGAGATTAATGCCAAGGAACAAACGAATCGTTCTCTCAATGATTCTTTGACATCGGTTCAAAAAGAATGCGCAAAGTTGGAAGAGGCGATACTTAAAGAGACAAAAACATTGCACAAAAAGATTCTGCAATAAAGAACTTAGAGAGCCAAATCAAGCAGATCGGACAAAACCAAAAGGTTATTGAAAAGATCAACCTTATCAAAGCACCAATCATTGAACTTGCAAAAATTTTGGGAAATCAAAGAACGCATGGAGGTGAAGAAAATATCAAACAAAAGAAGGAAAATCTTTTTTCTATAAAAGGTTTGATTTCTATAGCAAATTTGGCAATTCTTCTCATAATACTTATTGTGGTGCTGTCTATATTGTTTAAAGTGCCTACAAAAGGAAATAAGCCTGTTGACTCACTTGAGAATTTACAAGACTCAACATCTATTTTGAATAGGGAAAATGAAAATTTGAAAAGCCAAACTTCACCCTACGATAATGAGAGCATATCTACAGGACGAGAAGTTAATCCTTTTAGTAGCGAAACCACATCAACGAGTGTTAGAATAGATGTCACTAATTACGATGAATATCAAGGAACATATTTGAAAAAAAATACTGAGTATCGTGCAACTGTCCTCGATTGTCCAGATCCAGATAACGGTACTTGGAGTATTTCTGGCGGAATCATAATAGGTAACACTAAAGGAGAACATATAACGTTTGTGCCAAAATCTGATAATGTCATAATTACATTAACAAATCAGAACGGTGAAACTACAAGTCGTTCTTTAATTGTACAACGATAGCAGAACAATATGAATGCAATAAAGGTTATTTTAGGCATACTCATCACCACCACACTTTTTTCGTGTGGTGGTGATAAGAAAAAACCTATATACGTAGAAACAGAGAACGTTTCGGAAGAAAAAGAAACCGAGGATACATCTTACGCTCAAAGCGGAGAAGAGATTGTTGTCCCTTTCCGAAACGAGAACGGAGTGAAATATGTACAAGTAAAGGTCAATGGAGTTGGATTTGAAATGATATTCGATACAGGCTGCTCAGGTGCGCTCATTTCGGTAGCTGAAGCAAACTATCTCTATCAAAAAGGTAAATTGACCCAAGAAGACATACTTGGAACAGCTCAATCTCAAATAGCAGACGGAAGTGTTGTAGAAAATATGGTGGTGAACTTAAAAGAGGTCGTTATCAATGACCAAATCCTATGTCCTAACGTGCAAGCCACCGTATCAAACAACATCAATGCTCCGCTTTTACTTGGAAATGAAATTTTAGACAGACTTGCTACCATCAAAATTGATAATGAGCAAGAAGCCTTAATCTTTAAGTTGAAATAATGGTAAATAGTTCTATATACATATTTGGGTCTTTTGACAATGGATATACGCAATATCCAGACAATTACGCAAAGGAAATATATCAAAATCTCTTTGCACAAGCAAGGTCTAAGTCCCAAATCGTAATACACAGAGATAAAGAACTTATGTATTATGGATATATCCGTCAGTTGGATAAACACTCACAATACATAGGTTTTTGTGTACTTATCAATGGCATGATGCTTACCAATGTAAGCTACTTATTCGCTGTATTTGAAAATGCCATTGCCGAAATGGTGTCTCGTGGGGATATTATCGCATTTAACGAACAAGGTGACATCGTATCGACAACAAATAGCCTTACCAATAAATTGCAAGAAGTGAATGCTGTCACAGCTATCATTAGAAATGGAATAGACGGAATGGAATCTTATACAAAACCTCTTCCACCTATCAATTATTCTATATCCAACACAGAGAAGAAGGTCTTTGCGCATAGTGTTTCCAATGACGCCATCATTGATGCTTCATACAAATACGCCTACACTTATGTAGCAAAGGATAAAGGATGCGACACAGCTTCGCTTTCTGGCTACAAAGGTGTCATTAGAAAGTTATACAAAGAAAAAGACGAGTTATATTCCGAATATGGTAAGTTAAAGACCCAATACGACAAACTGATCAAGCAAAAGAAGCAGTACAAAAATGTTATTATTTTGTGCTTGATAGTAGTATCTTGTGGCATTGGTCTATTCTTCCTAAATGACACTTTGAACAGCACTCAACAAACACTTAAACAGTCTCAAAACGAAAACGTCCAAAAAGGAAAAACTATCCAAAAACTAAATTCAAACATAACAGCTCTAAACGGATATAATAGTAACTTAAAGGCCTCATTATCATTGGAACAATATAAGCGTGAAAAAGCTGAAACCGAATTGAATACGTTGAAGAATATCTATATGGAACAACAACCATTAGTTATTAAAAGTACATCATTCAACTTCAATTCTGGCTATTTGTCATTTGAGTATTATGGGTATTACGAAAAGACTGTTACATTGGGAGTTAGGGCGTTTGATGATGATTATTCCTGGTCAAATTCAACAACTTTTAATGTGGAAAAAGGACATCATTCTTCATCCATATACCTAAGTAATTGTTTGAGCAGTTCACGATGGTATTCATTTGAGTTACTGATAGGAAATAAGATTATTGGTGGTGACAGACATTGATAGAATCTGATATTAAGGTGATGAAAATTATAGAAATGGGGTTGTGTCTGTAGATAGTTTCTTCTTACACAACCCTCATAGATAGTCTTAGGTATCTTATCAAGGCTTAACGCTTGAAACGAACCTCATTCGTATAGTATTTATATAGGAAATATGACTTTATTATCCAGAAAGATGAGGTGGAGGTATGGAGGTGTCAGGCCATAGATATTTGGCCTAACGCATCTCCTTGAGACAGGGTTAAGAGATCTTAAGAAGACTACCGACGTTTTTCAGAAAAGGATTCATACCTTTGCAGAACCATCCCGACTTCAGGCTTGCCACTTGCAGACCAGCTACAAAAAGCTAACCGACTCAAGACAAGCAAGAACAATGGAAAGTAGAAAGGAATTGGCAGCGGAGAAGAAACGCTGCGGCTCGCACAACTGCACACAATCCGTACTCTGCACCTACTGCGACCTGACAGGACTGGACAAAGAAACCATCAAGCACGCGGGCAACTGTTTCGCGGCGGGCATGGGCAACGGAGAAGGTACCTGCGGATCTATCGTGGGCGCAGGCATCGTCTATGGACTGGCCGTGAGAGACCAGGCCAAGGCTGTGAAGGGCATGAGGCAGATCATGGAGAAGTTTCAGGAGCGCAACGGTGCCACTTGCCGTATGTTCGTCAACGGAACAGCTTATATTATTGGACGACGAAGGAAGTCCGTCCCTCTTTGCTCCTATAATGATAGCCACGCTTTCGACCTGTGCGCAATTGGAACGTGACAATATCTCATTCCGATTGCAGTCAGGAAGGAAGCGGTATATAGAGAAAGGTGGAAAACTCGGACGCAAGGTAGGCTCTGTAAAAACGGCAGAACAGATGAAAGCCGAATATAGGGAAGTAATAAGTCTGCTTCGCAAGGGATATTCAATTCGGGATGTGGCGAAGTTGTGTGGTAAAGGGGTAAGTACCGTACAACGAGTGAAGCGATTACTAAAAGTACAATCATCGCAATAATACTATCGATTTTACGTTTTTTTCAAAGAAAGGGGTTGTGCAATTGTGGCTTAAAGGCTAAAAGGACTATCTTTGCATACAATAATAAGTAACAACACGTTTAAGGTCACAAATTGTGACCTTTAAAAAATAGAAATATGGCAAACAACATAGATAAAAAAGAACCAGTCGCAATTTGCGACCAGTCCAAAATAGATATTATAAAATGCGATAACCATGAACTCGCAGGTAATATCGAACCTCTAATAAAAGTAATTAGAGGACAACAAGTTATGCTTGACCGTGACCTTGCCACACTTTATGGCGTTGAAACAAAGCGTCTTAATGAGCAAGTAAAACGTAATATTAAACGATTTCCAGAAGATTTCATGTTTCAATTGACCAAGGACGAATGTTTAAGGTCGCAAATTGCGACCTTAAACGAAGGACGCGGACAACATTTGAAATACATGCCTTACGTATTTACTGAAAACGGAGTCGCTATGCTTAGTAGTGTTTTACGTTCTGACACTGCGATTGAGGTGAATATTCGAATAATGCGAGCTTTCACTTCAATGCGTCACTTTCTACAGAACAATGCCGAAGTGTTTCAGCGTCTCTCGACTATGGAATACCATCAATTGGAAATGCAACAACACTTGCAAGAATCCGACAAGCGTATAGAAGAAGTGTTTCGCAGATTGGACGAGGGCAATGCAAAGCCGAAACAAGGTGTGTTCTACAATGGTCAAATTTATGATGCCTATACTTTCGTGTCCGGCTTGATTAAGAGTGCAAAGAAACGTATTGTCCTTATAGACAACTATGTTGACGAGACTGTACTGACATTACTCGATAAAAGAGATAATAACGTGTCTGCAATCATCTACACTCAGCAGATAAGCCGTCAGTTCCAACTCGGCATAGACCGTCATAACGCTCAATATGCACCGATTGATGTTGAAACATTCCGTTTATCACATGACCGCTTCCTTTGTATAGACGATAATGTATATCACATAGGTGCATCCATTAAGGACTTGGGCAAAAAGTGGTTTGGTTTCTCCAAGATGGAGATACTTACACCAGACGAATTGGTGGAAAGAATCAATAGAGAGTAAGACGCCTCTATATGTAAAGCAAAAAATATGATATGAGAAACTTGTGGATATTTCATAAGAACAAAAACTTAAAATAATGAGATTCCTTGTTTTATTTATTACGATATTATTATGTTCGACCACGATTAAGGCTCAAAGGCTATATAGTGAGAGTGGCGATTTTTATGAGAAATCAAAGAGGAGTGTTGTTGATCATGCCAAGTTGGGAGTATTTTATGAATTAAAGTTCCGCAAAGATTCTACCAAATTGGATGATTATACTGAAGCGCAAACAGTATTGATGGTTTCAGATAAGCACTTACTTTTTAGTGATTATAATCGATTGGCATTCGATTCAATAAATGACTATTTAGCCAGTAGCAAACAAAATAAAAAGGGCCAAAAGGCTCGTGAAGAATGGATGCAAGCTATTAAAAAATGGACTTTTTTCTTTGTTACGCTAACTGATTTAGAAGAACAAAAAACCACGGTACAGACTTACGATGTATTGCGAAGCTACGAGTACACTTACCCAACGCCTCAAATGGACTGGCAATTGGTATCCGGGGATTCTATAATAAATCAAAGAGCTTGCAAAAAGGCCATTTGTTCTTTTGCCGGTCGAAATTATATTGCATGGTACACTGAAACGATAGCACTTCCTTACGGACCTTATCTTTTTACAGGATTGCCTGGGCTGATCATGGAAATCCATGATGAAGGTCGCAACTGGATTTTTACAAATAACGGGGTCGGAAAGATGCCTCAATACAGTGACATGTATCTTTATAAAAAAAGGTATATCACAGATTTGATTGTAACCACACGCGAGAATGCCCTGACCGGTTATCGGAATGACATTGAGGATTTTGATAATCTGAGTATTGAGATTTACAAGGTAAGGGTCGAGAAGAATGGCCAAATGGTTACTCCGGAGGCAAACAAGCCGAAACGTCCCAGTAATATGCTTGAATTACAATGGTAAAGAATTTTAAAATATTATTTATGCTATTTCTGTTTCCTTTGTCTGTATGGGCGCAGGAAACAGAAGTCGTTTTTAAGGGTATTGTTACGAATACAGAAGGCATCGGCATTGCTAATGTATTATGTAAGGCATTAAGTGCCACGGATTCTTTACTGGCTTATGGTATCACCCAAAGCAACGGACAATTTCATTTGCAATACAAGAAGAATGTAAATAAACTGACATTCTCGAAAATGGGCTATGCCACACAAATTATTTCAGTTCAAAAGGATAAATATCAATATACCGTTCAGTTAGAAAAAAAGCCTTACGAGCTTAATGAAGTTGTAGTGAAAGAGGCCCCTATAACTCGTAAAAAAGATACGCTAGACTATTATGTAGAGTCTTTTCGTCAGAAAGAGGATTACAGCATTGAGGATGTGCTAAAACGTCTGCCGGGTATTGAAGTGACGACTTCAGGACAAATTCTGTATCAGGGTAGCAGCATCAATAAACTGAACATTGAGGGATTAGACCTTATGGGTGATCAATATAACCAAGCCACTCAGAATATGCCAGCTGAGGCCGTATCCACGATTCAGGTTATGGAAAATAATCAGCCCATCCGTGCCTTGGAAGGAAAAATTCATAGTAATCATGCGACACTCAATATAAGGTTAAAAAAGAACTATAAAATGCGCCCTTTTGGCGACGCAGAAGTGGGAGCCGGAGGAACGCCTGCTATATGGGACGGTAGTCTGACAGGGATTCAAGTGGCAAAGAAGAATCAAGTATTATTTACCGGAGCCTTAAACAACAGAGGTGCCTCATTGCGCAGCTTGCAAAATGGCATGTCGAACTTTACGGGCATTTATGCACAAGAGCAATCGCCTGCTCCTTTCCTCTATTCTACTACAACCCGTCGTCCACCCATTTCACCTATTTATTACTTGAACAACCGTTCCTATTTTGCCGGACTGAATTATATGCACGCTTTCACTCCTTATTCCACGTTACGTTTCAATCTGCTTTACAACCACGAAGGAGAAAACCGTGAGGATAGCACCCGAAGCGAGTATTATGCAGGCGACACAATTAGTATTTACGAAAACAATCGGCAAAAGAGCTGTGAAGATGTAGTAAAAGGACAGGTGCGTTACGAATTGAATGGCAAGAAGGTGTACGTGGAGAACGTCCTTTCGGGGCAATGGCAGGATGTCAGCTCCTATAATCAAAATGTATCCAATTTAGGCTCTTTGGGAGAGGACATACATCGCAAACCTTATTTTATTCAGAATGTCGCCAATGTCAACCTGACCACTCCAAGTCGTGTCTATAGTTTGGCTTCCATTGTGCGTACCTATCAGACGCGCGAGCGACTTTCTGATTATTGGACAGCAGATAACGAATACAAACGGCAGAGCTATTATCTGAACCATTGGTTTATGCGCCACCGGCTCTCCACGGCTTTCGATATAGCGGGCAATCCCTTGACGTTGGGTTACATTATAGAATACAAGCACAACAGACTATACGATACCCAACAGACGGCTACTTCGTCCTATTGGCTGCACACACTCGAACCATCGTATCAAATTCGGTGGAGCGGTGGAAACGTCGAACTACTTCTTCCTGTGGAATATACCATTTCCCGTTGTGGCTGGGGGAAAGAAAAAGAACAAAAAGTTCTTTTCTCTCCTTCGCTCGATTTCACTCAACAAATTAGTTATCTATTGCGAATGGAAGCCTCGGTAGCCTATAACCAAAATGCTTCAAACGCCGATCCTTGGTTCAATGGAACGATGATGAACAACTACCGTACATTTACGACAGGCATCGACAGCCTTTCGGTGCAGCGTGTCGCGTTGGCGAATCTCCGTCTGTCGTATCTGAACACCATCACGCTCTTTTCGTGGAATGTTTATGTCGGCTGGACGCGCAGTACTTCCGACCATTATCTTAAAAGTCTTTATATGCCCGATTATACGCTCTTTGTTCCAGTGTGGAACGACCGCACGAAAACTACCTGGAGCATGGCACTGTCATGTCGTAAGAACTTTCGCAATGCCCACATCAATTTGAGCGGACAGACCAATTATTCATATAATAAGGAGTTTGTGTCTCAAAACGAGGTGGAAGATTATCTGCGCTATCATGCCTTGCATGCTTCAGTCACGGCGCAATGGAGCGGACTGACATGGTTCCAGCCCAAACTCACCATGGCCGGAAATATCAGTTGGAAAAAGCCTGATGTCTTCTCCGTAACTGACAATCTGCTGAGAAATGCCTATTATTCCTTAACAATGGATTTCTATCCTATCAGTAAACTCCGGATGTATGCCGACTTTTCGCAATCGGTCTTCGAAATAGTCCGTAACCATTACTCTATTAACAGTTTTTTGAATGCCGGTATGCGCTACGATTTCAATTCTCGCTGGTCTGCAAGCGCAAATATCAACAATCTGTTTAACCGCAAAGACTACGAAGTTTCGCTTTATCAAAGAGCCAATTTTCAATACTACCGCGTACCGCTGCGTGGTCGTGAATTTATGATTTCGCTACGGCTTAAATATTAAGATAAAGGCCTATTTAACCCAAATCGGTCATTAGGATTTCTCTGTGTCGTACGGCAAAGAGAAATCCTTTAATTTTTGTTGCAAAATATCTATGATTATGAGGATGGCATAGCCAAAGTGAGATGGGAGGTTAATCCTGATGGTATGTATTATCGTGTTACCTCCTACTTTCTTTTTACCGAGAGAAAAGAAGAGAACGCTCTGTAAAGCGCGGATAATGATATTTTTATCCCGGATCTTTTGGAAACTCTGTTTTTAATGGCTATCTTTGTATATATTATATGTGATGACGCTATGATAAGGAAAAGACTATGGGCCGGTTTGGTTGCGCTGTGTATCTCTGTGGCCTCATGGGGACAGGCTGTAGATAGTTGTTACTACTCGGACGGCAGGGCCATGGTGCCCGTCGAGGAGGGGGTGGAGGCGCTGGGGTTCTTCGCCGAGCATGCTCCCGACGGACTGTTGCGGGAGGAGTGCGACAAGGTGTATGAACCCAACTCGCCCTGCAATAAGGATATGGGCGATCATCACTTCAAGGGCTTCCTCGAACTGTACAACCTGGTGCCGGTCAAGCGCACCAGCTACCTCTTCAGCAACTATTCGGGTGCCGACGACGAGGGGAGCATAGAGCGACGCTTTCGCATGACCATTCCCTATTTCCAGAAAAACCACATCGTGCCTCTTGAGCCGCGGGAAGAGACCGTGGTGAAGGGCGTGAAAAACTACGCCACATTCTTTGCCGTGGGCAAGAATCGCGTGGGCTACAAGACCGTGGTCTCGTTCGACGACCGATACATGATAGCCATACTGGGCTTTGTGCGCTTCGACGGCCTGTGGTTTCTCACGGAGTCACACGTCGGCTTCTTAGACTACCCAGAGTAGAATCGCTATTCTTTCTGTTCAAACCGCTTGAACGCTTTGTAAATGTTGCTATACGACTCGCCATTGGTGCCGAAACTCTCTGCTCGTTGCATGGCTGTTTCAAGACGGTTGTCGACAAGTAATTCTGCCACCCATTTCTCCTTGGAGAGGAAAGAGTCATGCTTGTCGAAATTTGAAATGTGGCGACGAAGCACTTGTACCACATCACGCGAAGAGGCAAAGTACTTGTTGGTGTTCAGAAAGTGGATCAGAAACCAGAACTCGATGGAGGGCATACTGTCGCAGATGACAACATTTTCACGGTTTGCGTACTTCTTGCGCATGGCGTCAAGTTTGGCCTTCTCTGCAGGCTTGGCTCTTGCTACATCGGCATCGAAGACACACACGGCCACGCCTCGGTCTGCCAACACACGTTCCACCTGTTTCTGAATATCCTCAATCGACTGCTCGGTGAAGTTGCGTGGCTTGCAGGTATAACGATAACCCTTCAACCTCTTGAGGTGGGTGAAGTAATAACGCTCCGTGAGCCCTTCGCCAATGATGGTGATGCCTGGGCTCTGTATCGCTCTTTCTTTAGTTTTGCGTGCCATAGTCTTTACATGATTACATTGGGCAAGGCTCCAAACTGGCCATTCATATAGGCGCGGTGGATGGAGGAAAGCTTGTTCAAGCCACGGAACTCTATGAGCGAATAGAGGTTGCTATTGCCATCCTTTGCCTTCTCGGTGAACCACACTGAGTCCTTGCCGAAGATATCATCAATATCCTTCAAGATAGGGTCATAGTGTGTGGTGATGAGCAACTGCGATTCATTGTCACGACTGTTGATAAACTTCGTGAGGATGTACTCCATCAGGTTTGGGTGTATGGACACCTCCATCTCGTCTATGCACATCAGGCCCTGGCACTTGAGTAGATTGTAGATACTAGACTCCAGTTCGACCATGCGGGTTGTACCGGCACTCTGACATGATTCGGGTAGTACATACTCCTCCTCGCCTCTTTCTGTCTCCACATGGTGTCCGAACAGAGCTGCCATCTTCTTCACCTTGATATCTGAGATATTGAAGTCTGCCTCCTTGGCAAACATCAGCAAATACTCCTTGAAGTCTTCATCGTCAGAGATCATCGCCTTGGTGGTCTGCGAGATTGAAACTGCCGATCCATTCTGCAGTGGCATCATGCGCTGGTCTATCCAGTTGCGAAGTTTGCTAGCGTAGGCCACCTCTATATTCACCTTCTTAAGGACAGCCAGCATTGACATGTTGCGAAGACAGTTCATCGAGAGCACATCCACCTCGGCCTGAGAGAGTTTCACTACGGCAGGGTTGAATGTAAGTTTAGAAATGCCGTTCACGTCCTGGCGCGTAAAGATCTTGGTGGGGCGATTGGTGTTATAGACAAAGAGGGTCTCGCTCATCACCTTTTCCGGATTGATGGTAAGCTGGTACAAATAGCGTACGCCCTCTACGTAGATGCTTGCCTCCAGTTCCGTATCGTGACTCAAGGCATCGGGTTGCATCAGGAAAGGCTGTACGTCGGTTCCCTCATCGTTCTTTATCGGCGTCTTGTTCCAGAACGCGCGAAGAAAATCGATAGCCTCCAGCAGATTACTCTTGCCACTGGCATTGGCACCAAGCACTACGGCAAAACGCAGCAACTTCACTTTGTCTGGCATAGTTACCGTGCTATTGTATCTGTCGTCGGTCGAAGCCTCGAAGCTGAGTACCACTTCGTCTCTGAACGACCTGTAGTTCTTAATCTTTAATTCATGTAGCATAAATGAATGTATTTATGGGTGCAAAGATACTCTTTTTCCTTAAAATGGGAAAATAAAATGCGTTGAATGTTGATTTTATTCTTAATTTTAGACCATAATAGTCTATTTCTGGAATTAAATCCTCTAAAAGCTTGTGCTACGCAACGGCACAAATGATTTTGCTGTACTGATAACCGAACGATCTACACCTTAGACCGAGGGTTGAGTCGATTACAGATGACAATGTGGAGT
>ENA-OPXC01002353-OPXC01002353.1-human-gut-metagenome-genome-assembly--contig:-NODE-2353-length-11376-cov-1.537938_pt1 | contig 11376 bp, 10 predicted proteins | sample MGYA00241512_ERZ502016 | MGnify/ENA primary metagenome ERZ502016 (study PRJEB25962, sample SAMEA2043043) | human gut metagenome | biome: human gut; feature: human-associated habitat; material: faeces...
TTCGTGATACAGCTGGGAAAGACAGGTTGCCATCTTGCCGCTTCCCGGCCCCGGTGCCGTCACAACGATGAGTGAACGGCTTGTCTCAATATAATCGTTCTTACCGTAGCCCTCATCACTTACTATATATGGAATATTGGAAGGATAGCCCTCAATCGGGTAGTGGCGGTATACCTTGATACCGAGTGACTCAAGCTTCTTCTGGTATGCAATTACGCTAGGCTGATTGCAGAAACGTGTAAGGACAACGCTTCCTACATACAGACCATATTCATGAAAAGCATCGATAAGACGAAGAACGTCCATGTCATAGGTGATTCCGAGATCCGCGCGGACCTTATTTTTTTCAATATCACTGGAATTGATTGCTATGACAATCTCGGCCTTATCTTTAAGCTTGGAGAGCATTACAATCTTACTGTCCGGCTTGAAGCCCGGAAGTACGCGGGAGGCATGGAAGTCATCAAAGAGCTTGCCGCCGAATTCGAGATACAGCTTGCCGCCGAACTTGGCGATTCTTTCCGTGATTTTTTCGGACTGCATTTTTACATAAGCGTCATTATCGAAGCCTGCAATTTTCATTTGGAAACCTCATTTCTATTTTTTTTAATAATCAAAATCATTATAGAGAATAATATTATTAAATTCAATCTCATATTTTATTTTTTTATTTAAAGAAATTCATTTAACACTTTTTTCACAATAATCGTATTGATTTATCACGGCAGATAATGGTATTATATGTAAAGGCATTGCCTTCTTCATTATTATTAATGGAAGCGGGCAAATAGGAATGTCATAATTTGGGGGTTTTTCGTGGACGAGAAGAACAATAAAAATCAAAATCAGGGCCAGAATAACAAGGATGGCAATAAGGGAAATAAGTTTAACCAGACTCTGCTGATACTTCTCATTGCAGGAGTCATAACGGTATTGGCAATAAGCTGTGTGAATACTTTCCTGAATAACAGCACAAGTCAGGAGATAAGCTATACAGACTTCATCAGCATGCTTGAGAACGGCAATGTGTCCAAGGTGGTATATGATCAGGACGTTATAAGGATTACGCCGAAAACACAGCCTATAGAAGGTCTGAAGCTCACATACTATACAGGATATATTTATGATGAAGATGTGATACAGTATATGAAGGACAACGATGTAGAGTACAATGTCAAGATACAGGACAAGAGCTCATCTATTCTTGATTTCCTTCTTGTGTATATTGTTCCGTGGGTTCTCATCTATTTCATTTTCAGCTTCGTATTCAGGAAGATGTCCGGTGGCGGCGGAATGATGGGCGTTGGCAAGTCAAATGCCAAGATGTACGGCATGGAAAAGGCGACGGGAGTCACATTTAAGGACGTTGCGGGACAGGATGAGGCGAAGGAGTCACTCACTGAGATAGTTGATTTTCTTCATAATCCGGCTAAGTACACCCATATAGGTGCAAAGCTTCCTAAGGGTGCACTCCTGGTTGGACCTCCGGGAACAGGTAAGACACTTCTTGCCAAGGCAGTGGCAGGCGAGGCGGGAGTTCCGTTCTTCTCAATATCCGGTTCGGATTTCGTTGAGATGTTCGTCGGTGTCGGCGCTTCAAGGGTACGTGACCTTTTCGAGGACGGAAAGAAGAATGCTCCGTGTATAATATTTATTCCTTTATTTAAACTAATGTCTTTGTTTTTTATGTTACCATATGCATTTATTTTTAAATTATCTATTCTCAATAGATTCACCTCTTATTTAATATATCCATACCTATTTCAAATGCTTCCAACAGTTTTTGTTTTTCTTCTTCATTTGCTTGGTTAGTTTGGTCTAGTATTTGTTTTGCAAATAGTCCTTTTAGACTCATCTGTTTTGCTGTTTCTTCTATGTCATATTTTATTTGTGTTTGATTTTTTATTTTGATTATATTTTGTATATTTAATATATCTAATATTTTTGATTCGTCAAAGTCAAAGTTTCTTTTGCCTGTAAGTATTATTTTATAAAATTTATTTTCTTCTAAATTTCCTTCTCTTATTTTTTCTATTAGATCTTCTTCTGAATTCAATAAACTTATATCTATTTCTTTTTCTTCAAAGGTTTTTTCTTTTACAGGAATAAACTTTAGCTTTAATTCTTTTTGTTCTGATATTTCTCCTTCTATTATTCCTCTTTCTCCAAGTTCATCAAATCCTAAAGACACTGTTGATCCAGGGTATACTATGTTCTGATTTTTGTAGTCATTATAGCTTTTTTTATGGATGTGTCCTAGTGCGACATAATCGAAATCCAATTTTTTTAGTTCACTAGTAGCGAACGGATTATATTTTATATATTCTTTTTCTCCATCTAAACTACTATGTGTTATAAAAATATTTATTTTATTTTTATCTTTTATCTCGATATCTTGTTTAGGTCTCTCCATCTGAAAATCGTTAAAGCCATAACCATAAATATCTACTCCATCACATTCTATTCTTTCAATTTTGTTTGTAAATATATGTACATTTTCATTCCATTTAAACTGTTGATAAAATGAGTTTTTTATGTTTGGATCATGATTTCCTGGTGTTATAAATATTTTTGTATTTGGTATTTCTTTAAACAAATTATTTATATATTCTATTGTTGCTTTTTTTATGTATTCTTGCTCATATAAATCTCCCGCAATAAATAAATATGGAATATTATTTTGTTTAATATATTCCACTATTTGTTTCATTACATTTCTTTGTTCTAATCTTCTCTCTGTAGCTAGATTTCCTTTTCCAGCTAATGTTACAAATGGTGCATCAAAGTGCATATCTGCCATATGTATAAATTTCATTTTATCACTCTCTTTTCTTATAAATTTATATCATAGTTTCTATCTCAAGTCAATAGTTTTTAGAACGTTTGTTTCCTACTAACAGAAATATTTTTATACTATAATAAAAAAAATTCGGTTCTGATATTTCTAAGTACATTACAAAAACCAGCATTTAAAATGCTGGTTTGATTTAATTATTATTGTTATTATCTACTGGGCCAAACAGTTCATCAAATTTTGCTTCCAATTCTTTTTGCAAGTCTATTGAAAATAATTCTTCTTGTTGTGGTGTTTCTTCTTCCATTGGAAGTGTTGGAATTTCTTCAACTTGCTTTGCCATTGGTTCTTTTTGCTCAACTATTGAAGTTGGTTTTGAATCAGATTTTGGTTCTTCTTCAAATAAGTCGTCCAATGATTCTATTTTTAAATCTTGATTTTGTGTTTGTCCCTTGTTTTCTACATAAGGGTTCATTGGATTGAATTTTCTCCATTCTCCTCTTACTCCTGAGTCAAAGTTGTTATGGTTTATTGCATATTTTTGGAATTCTTTTATCATAGGTTTTCTAAAATAATAGAATTTCTTTGCCTTTATTGGTTTCAATCCTTTTTCAAAGATTATACATAAGTCATTATCCATTCTTCTTAACTCGTCTGGAGTCATTAAAGCTCTTCCCATTACCTGGTCAGATGTACTGTAACCTTGTTTATAGTAATTCTTATCTCTGTTTGTTGATTTTGTATCTCTTACTATTGTTGTTTCCCCTAATTGTTTAGAGAAATATTCTACTGTTTTAAATGAGTTACTTCCTAAGAATACATGAGTATCACAGTTACCCATGATTGTTTCATATGATTTCTCATATACTGCTTCTAACTGGTCTAGGTTTTGTAATATTACACTAAATGATATTCCTCTACTTCTACTTGTCGATATTTTTTTATCGAAGTCTGGTATTTGTCCAATATTTGCAAACTCGTCTAGTATGAAGTATGTACGTGTTTTTAGCTTTCCGCCGTTTTCGTCTGCATAGTTGTATAGTTGTTGTATCATTTGCGCAAAGAATATTGTTAATAAGAAGTTATATGCCGTGTGTGTATCTGATGATATTACATATAATGCTGTCTTATGATTTGCTATATCCTCAAAGTTTATCGTGTTTGTTGACGTTACTTCTGCTATCTCTTTAGAATCAAATTTTCCTAGCTTAGATTGCAATGTACTTAGTATTGAGCTGTATGTTTTTTCTGATGCTATTTCGATAGATTTAAAGTTTGTTCTTGCTGGATGGTCAAATGGTAATTCGCTCATTAGTTCTGATAATAAACTGGTTCCATTATTGTTGTTTGCCGCTCTTACAAGTTCTGCACAAGATGCTAAGTTTCTTTCTTCTTCTGGTCTTGTTGCTATTAAGTAGTATATTAATGCCTTTAGTAACATCTCAGCGTTGTCGTCCCAGAATGGGTCTGAACTTTTTCCTTCTGCTTCTTGTCCTTTTACTATTGTGTGTGCAATAACGTCTACGTCTACTTCACTTGTTATATGCATTAATGGGTTATACCCGTCACTGTTAGCTGGATTTACTAAGTTTAGTACTTTTATGTCGTATCCATGCTCTTTTAAATATCCTGCTGTGTCATCATATAATTCGCCTTTTGGATCTGTAAATACGTATGAACCTAGCATTTGATATGCATTTGGTTTTGAATAGCAAGCCGATTTACCAGAACCTGAACCTCCGACTACTAGTACGTTTACGTTACCCATTTTGTCTAATGGTAAGTAATTATTTTCAGCTAATATAATACCTTTGTTTCTACTTAATATTTTGTATTGTTCTCCACCTTGGCTCCAATCACTTGAACCGCTTTCTACATCTTTAAATTTATTTTTTGATTTTGATCTAAATACTCCTATTAAGAAACATAGTGTAAATATGATTGTGAACCATAGTGTTGCTTTTCCAAAAGTTGGTATTATATTTGTTTGTAGTACTTTTGTTATTGATTTCAAGCTAGATATTTCGTTTATTATGTTTGCTATGAATTGGTCCATGTTTTTGCTTTCAGCTACTGTCACTGCTATAGGCGCAATTAATACTATTTCTAGAACTATCCAAAGTACTAGAAATAGTATTACAAACTTTTTATTTTCTCTAAATGCTCTCGCTAATTTATTTCCCATATATAATCACCTTTTCTTGTGTATTATCTTTCGTCTTGTTCTCTTTCTTGTACTAATTTTAATAGTACTGGGTTTTCTCCAACTATTTCATTTTCTTGTGCTAGTGGGTTATTAGCAACATTTATTGTATAAGCTACTTCTCCACCAATAATTTTATTTTCCTCATTAACTTTTAAGTCGCTTGTGTAATTGAATGAACCCCCATTTGTCGGTTCCTTGACCTCATTACTCATTTACCTATCCCCCTTAATTATTATCTTCTCTTACTTCAAAAGCGAAATAAGATTTATATGGTTTTAATTTGCATTTTCCTCTAACTTCATTTGTATCTTTATCAAAATAAACTACTGGTTTTACTTCTTCTGTTGTTTCAGGATCTATTATTGTAATAGGTCTTTGAAAGTTTGGCGTATATTTTACATCTTTATATTCTGTTTCTTGTTCAGAATATATCGTATCAAATTTTACAGGGACAGGTCTTTTTGAAATTCTAACTTCATCTTTATTTAGTAATCCCATGTTAACAACAACTCTATCTTGTCCAAAAGATAGAATTATTAATTGGTTTCCTTCATCTTTAGGTGCATCAACAAAAAAAGTTTTTCTTTTATTTAGCCCTACTAATTCTTCTCTACATTTTAGTCTCTCCAATGTAAACTTTGGTGTATTTTCTTCCATCAAACCTTCTGTTTTATTAATTTGATAAATTACTGTGTTTACATTTTGTGGATCTGTTATACTAAAATGTTTTCCCTGTACTTGGTCCATATATTACACCTCTTTCTATATGAAACTTCTTCCATATTTTTTCTTCTGCATACTCTTATATTATAACTTGTTTTAAAGAATATGTCAATATTTTTATGTTACCTTTTTATGTGTTGTTTTATATTTCGCGTGGATTAAATTTTGAAACTTTCTTTAACTGTCTATAAATTTCCTTTTCTTTTTCGGTTATGTTCTTAGGTATCATTATTTTTATTTTTATAATAAATTTTCCTCTTCCACCTTTATTGTCTTTATATCCTTTATTTTCTATACAGATTTCTTCGCCTGTCTCTATTCCTTGTGGTATATAAACTCCAATTGTTTCATCTATTGCGTTAACTTCTACTTTTGCACCTAAAACTGCTTCCCAAGGGCTTATGTTTAGCTCTGTATAAATGTCAGAGCCAACTAATTTGTATTGTTTGTCCTCTGCAACATTTATTCTTATTAATAAGTCTCCATTTTTTCCGCCATTTTCACCGGGTTTTCCTTGACCTATTAATCTAACTTTTTCTCCGTTTCTGATTCCAGCAGGGATATTTATTTCAAAGTTTTTCATTTTACCATTAATTGTACGTAAAGAAATTTTCTTGGTTTGACCAAAAAAACCTTCATATATTGTTATTGGTATTTCTGTTTCAACATCTTCACCTTGAACTGGTACTTTTGATTTTCTTTGTTTTGCTGGTTCTTTTTCGTCATTATTGTGGTCTAGCCCAAATAATACGTTTAAAATTTCACTTCTTGTAGCTGTCTTTTTTGCTTCTTGTTGTTTTGTGGCTTTGTTCTTTTTTCTTCCTATACGAGAATACCACATTCTATCATATTTTCTTCTTGTATTTGCATCAGACAAATTCTTATACGCTTCGTTTATATCTTTTAAACGTTCTTCATATCTGTTGTCCCCAGCATTCAAGTCTGGATGATATTTTTTTGCTTGTTCTCTATATGCTATTTTTATTTCTTCTACGCTAACTTTATTTGTTTCTAATCCTAGTATTTTGTAATAGTCCTTGAAAATCATTTGATATCCCCCCGCCTCATGGTATTTGCATTATATCATACTTTGTTGAGGTTTAAAAGGTTTTTAGTGACATTTATTACAGTTTTTTTACAAAAGTTTCTGATTTGTTTCAAAATTATTTTACATTCTTTCCATTAGTAATTTATTTCTTGTTTTGACTATTGTTGGATGCATTAGCTTTTCTTTTTTTACTAACTTTTCAATACTTGCATCTATTATAAACAAAACGGCTCCATCTAAATCTATTCTTGCAAGTTCACGTTCAGCATCTAAATCAAATTTTTCCGATTTTCTGTTTCTTTCTATTTTATCTGACACGTATATTATTTTTGCTAACTCGTCCATGCTAGGACTTGTTTCTGTGTGATATTCTATTGCTTTTTGTATTTGCTCGCTTACATCATATAGCGTTTTTGCAATGTGTGCACCTATTTTCCCATGCAATAATGAAACATTAATTTTTTCTACCTCATCAATTGCTATATTATTTTTTTCAACATATTCTAAACTTTCCTCTTTTGTCATTTCCTTTGCTATATCATGAAGTAAACCTGCAATTCTAGCACTCTCAACATCCACATTGTATACTTTAGCAAGCTCTTCTGCCATTTCCATTACTCCTAACGAATGCATGTATCTGTATTCAGTTAAATTTTCTTTTAGATCACTTTTTATTCTTTCAATTAGTTCCATTTTCTGTTCCCTTCTTTTCAGCACCAATCCAGTTGAACAAGAACAAATTTTATAGTTCTTGTTCAATCAATCTATCTAGCAATTTTGAGTATGTTAATCCACAATTTTCCCACAATTTTGGATACATGCTTATGTTTGTGAAACCTGGCATTGTGTTTATCTCATTTAAGTAAATTTCATCTGTTTCTTTATCCACAAAGAAATCGACCCTTGCCAAACCACTTCCTTTAACTGCTTTAAACGCTTTTATTGCAGTTTTTCTTATTTTTTCTGAAATTTCTTTTGAAACGTCTGCCGGAATTATTGTTTTAGACTCTGCATTTTTGTATTTTGAATCATAATCATAAAATTCGTCTGCTGATAAAATTTGACCAACACAACTTGCTTTTACATCGTCCATTCCAAGCACAGCACATTCAATCTCTTTTCCATTTATTCCTTGTTCAATTAATATTTCTTTGTCGTATTTTACTGCTTCTTGTATACTATTTTTTAGTTCTTCATCATTTTCTGCTTTACTTACACCTACTGATGAACCAGAATTCGATGGCTTTACGAATACTGGATATTTTAATTTTTCATTTACAATTTTGCATATTCCCTCTATTGTGGTGGAGATATGATTTAACTCTTCATCTACATATGTATAGCCATTCTTAGCGTTTACAACAACTGCTTTTGCTTGATTTATATTTGCCTTTTCGAATATCATTTTTGCATATACCTTATCCATACAAATTCCAGAAGCTAGTACTTTACATCCAACATATGGAACTTTTAGCAATTCTAATAACCCCTGAATAGTTCCGTCTTCTCCATACAAGCCATGTAGAACTGGAAATATTATATCTTGCTTCTTTAACGTTTCAAACTCATTTGATATTTTCTCTAGTTCTTTAGGTTGCTCACTTATTTCAAATATATCAATATCTTGTACTGGTTTTATATAATGAAACCATTCGCCTTTTTCTGATATATAAATAGGATAAATTTCATATTTTTCTTTATTCAGGTTCTTTATTACAGAGCTTCCAGACACAACAGATACATCGTGCTCTGTAAATTGCCCGCCAAATATTACTCCAACTTTTATTTTTGACATATTTTATCACAGACCTTTCTCTTATTTTTTATCGCTCTTTATATTTTTACATTATTAATGTTTCAATAAGCTTTCAACTATTTTCTTGAAATTCATTGAATTTGATGCTTTTATTAGAGCTACATCGTCAACCGCTATTATTTTTTTCAACTTTTCTGTTGCATCCTTGTTATTATCAAAAGTGTATACATGTTCTATTCCATTGTTTTTTGCAACTCTTGCAATATTTTCAGCTTCTTTTCCAACAGTAATTAATATGTCTATTTTATTTTTTGCGACTTCGAGCCCAACTTTTTCATGTAACTCCTTTGAGTATTCTCCAAGTTCAAGCATATCTCCTAACACGGCAATTTTTCTTTTTCCTTCTATGTTTTTTAAATATTCTATTGCAGATTTCATCGAATCATAATTTGCATTATAACAGTCATTTATTATTGTATAACCTTGCTCTGTTTTTTGAATATCCAGTCTCATTTTGCTAAGTTCAAACTTTTTTATTCCTTCTTTAATTTCAGCAAGTGGAATGTTTAATAATTTGCCCACACTAATAGCAGCCAAGCTATTGTATACAAAAGCTTCTCCTCCAACAGGTACATCAATTTTCTCATTATCTGGTTTTAACACAAATTTACTACCTGTTTCATTATATTCTATATTTTCAGCCATATTCGAACTATCATTATTTATTCCATATGTAACAATTTGATATTGCTTATTTTCTAAATACCATTTATGTAATAAATCGTTATCATTATTTATTACAGCTGTTCCGCCTTGTTGTAAGCCTTCAAGTATTTCTAATTTAGCCTTTAAAATGTTTTCTCTTGAACCTAAATTTCCAATATGAGCTGTACCAACATTTGTAATAACCGCAATGGTTGGCTTTGCAATGGCTGTCAATTTACTAAGCTCGCCAAAATGGTTCATTCCCATTTCTACTACAAGAGCCTCGTGGTCTCTTAATCCTAAAATTGTCATTGGCATTCCTATATGATTGTTCATATTCCCTTGAGTTTTTAATGCATTATATTTTTGTGAAACGACACTGTATATAATATCCTTTGTGCTTGTTTTTCCAACACTTCCAGTAATTGCAATTACTGGGATGTTGTATTTTTCTCTCTTCAATTTTGCAATTTGTCCTACGGCTTCAACAGTATCATCTACTTGAATAACAAATTTATTTTCTAAACGCTTTATCTCTAAGCCATCAATTTTATTTATAATTGCTCCTTTTGCTCCATTTTTCAGAGCGTCTTCATAAAACTTTCCACCATCAAAACGCTCGCCTCTAAAACCTATGTACACGTCTCCATCTTTAATTTCCTTTGTATTCTTAGAAAAACTCTCACATTCTTCTAATTTACTTCCATATATAAGAGTTCCATTTGTGGCTTTTAAAATCTCTTCAACAGTTATATTTTTATTCAAAATTTATCACAATCCTTTCGCGTGAAGTACCAGTTAGCTTTCACAGTAACAATAGTCTCCAATCATTTTTTACTATTATATTCCAGAGGGATTTTTTTTGCAACAATTTACATTTAATATTCATTTAATGTTCTTCTTATAAATTAATAAAAAGCACAAGGAGGAAAGTATGAAAAAGTTTTTTATTATTTCAATTTTAGTGTTGCTATGCATATTTTCAAGTATTCCATTTACATATGCATCAAGCACCACGGTCATTTCACTAATTGACTCAAAAATTACAGTAAACGTTGAAGCAATTAGTACAGATACAAGTAGTAGTGTCTATTTATCAAATAAAATGGATAATGGTGGCACGAGCAATGATGCTACAAGTAGTAACATAGAGATTTCTAATATCATCAATATCAACAGTGCCGTAACTTATGAATTTTCTGGAATTCTAACTGATGGTCAAATTTCTATTAATGCAAATAATATCATTGGAGAAGTTAGAATTATTTTAAATAATGTAAATATCACCTGCAAAAACGCCCCTGCAATTTTTGTATATTGCAAAGTAGTTACAGAGACTGCAAGTGGATCAACTAACACTATCGTTGGTGGAAAAATAAAGCAAAGTGTTGAAAGCTGGGAAGATCAAGATAGTATTCTGTATTTCATCGAAAGAGGAACGTCCCTATTGAGCGAAGCTTTTTTACTTTTGGTCGATAATTTTGCTACTTTATTAAATTATAATTTTTTTAACTTTACTTGCTAATTCAAATTTCTTCATTTATAATAAAATTAAGAAATAAAAGGGGGTTAATTATATGAAGAAAAGACTAATACTTACAATTATAGTTTTTATAAGTTTTGTAACAAAATAAAAAAAGAACTGCCTTACTAAAGGCAGTCCTTTTAATATCTTTTAAATTTTTATGTATTATTCAGCCTGATTTTCAGCTTTAGGCTCTGTAACAGTCAATGCAATACGCTTATCTGTAGGGTTAAATTTAAGGATATAAGTCATAACCTTATCGCCTACCTGAAGAATATTGCCATTCTGGTTTTGAAGTTCAACAACTTCGTTGTGAGGAAGCAGAGCTTCTACTCCAGGGAATACTTCGACAAACGCGCCAAAATGTTTAATTCTTGTTATAGTACCTTCAACTTTATCGCCTTCTTTTATTTGTTTTTCAGCTTCTAACCATGGATCAGGTTCAAGATTTTTTAAACTCAAAGATACTCTTTGTTTTTCATGATCAACTGCAATTACTTCAACGTCAATCTTGTCGCCTACACTCAGAATATCAGTAGGATGGTCAATCCAGCGCCAAGATAACTGAGATAGAGGAAGCAAACCGTCAATACCGCCCAAATCGATGAATGCACCGAAA
>ENA-OPXC01002360-OPXC01002360.1-human-gut-metagenome-genome-assembly--contig:-NODE-2360-length-11330-cov-3.005322_pt1 | contig 11330 bp, 11 predicted proteins | sample MGYA00241512_ERZ502016 | MGnify/ENA primary metagenome ERZ502016 (study PRJEB25962, sample SAMEA2043043) | human gut metagenome | biome: human gut; feature: human-associated habitat; material: faeces...
TCTTGTTAATTATTATTCTTTCTATTATCATTGCAATATTGCTTACTAGCCAATACAGAGCTAATCCAAGAGGAGCAATAAATGCTATTGTAATAGACATTATTGGTATCATATAATTCATGCTCTTTGTCATATCTTGCATTGCTTCCATAGCTTCTTCCGATTTTGCTTCTTCTTCAGATATAAGAGCCTTTTCTTCATCATTCTCTTTGTTTTCTGCTGCTTTCTTTTCCTTGTCAGCTTTCTTCTTTTCTTTCGCTTTGTCTTGCATATTATTTGTCATCTTTATTGAAACAAAAGAAGTTATAACATACAACACAGGAATAATATATACTGTTATATCTTTTAAGTTTTGATTTGGAACTTTGCTTAAGTCTAATCCCAAGAAATCCATGTTTATAGCAACTTCTGAATCTTCTGCTGATTTCGTTTGAATAACTTGAATTTCTGGATATGCTGACGTTTTTCCCTCTTCTGTCTTTATTTGCTCAATATATTCATTAACCTTGTTTGAATCCACCTTTTTCATGTATGTTAAAGGTTTGCTTACCAACCAAAATACAGAAATAATTAAAATTATTTGTATTATTGAGCTTAGGCATCCACTAAAAGGACTTACCTTCTCTCTTTTATATAGTTCTATTGTCTCTTGGTTTAATTTTTCAGGATTATTCTTATATTTTTTTTGAATCTCCTTCATTTTTTCCTGCACTTTTGCATTCTTTTTCATTGATTTTTGTTGTGATACCGTTATTGGTATTAATATAATTCTTAATAATATAGTAAATACAATTATTGCTATTCCATAATTGTTAAATAAATTATAAAGAAAGTTTAGTAAATATCCAAATAAATTTGCTATTGCTCCCATTTTTACCTCCTGTTACTCTAGAGGGTCATATCCGCCCTTTGAAAAAGGATTGCATTTTATTATTCTGACTAGTCCTTTTAGAATCCCTATTATACATCCGTATTTTAAAATCGCTTGTTTTGTGTATTCTGAGCACGTTGGATAGTATTTGCAGTTAACACCTCTATTAGCAAGGCTTGGCGATATCTTTCTCTGATACCACTCTATTATTTTTACTAGTACACTTCTCATAAAAAAACTAAACTTTTTCAATCAGATTTGCCTCTTCAAAAATTTCTCTTATCTCTTTGTGAATTTTATGAAATTCTACACCTTCAACTTGTTCCTTTTTGTTCCAAAGAAAAACAATGTTATATCCTTGCTTTAAAGATTTCATTTCTCTGTAATAAGCTTCTCTAATAATTCTTTTAATTCTATTTCTTTTTACGGCATTACAAATCTTTGTATTTACTGCAATTCCTATAACATTTCTATCTATATTATTTTTATATATGTATATTATAACGTGTTTTCTTACGAAATATTGCCCTTTTTTAAGAACGTTTTTAAATTCGTAATTCTTTTTTAATGTATATATTCTTTTCATATTTTCACTCATTTTCTTTATTACAAAAAAGCCACTAAAAAATTCTAGTGGCCTTGTCATAATTTACGCACTTAGTTTTTTTCTACCTTTTGCACGTCTTGCTTTTATTATATTTCTTCCAGATTTAGTACTCATTCTTTTCATGAAACCATGTTCTTTACTTCTTTGTCTTGTTTTTGGTTGATAAGTCATTTTCATTTTTATGCACCTCCTATTATATTGTTGTAAAAATATATAAATATTTATCTCTAAAATTAAAAAGCATATCAATTATACTATAGGAAATAAGTATTTGTCAACATTTTATTATATATTATTTACAATCTAAAACTTATAAAAAACAAACTTATACACATAGTGGATAAAAAATTATTCACACCCTAGAAATGTTATTTATTGTCGTAAAAAGAAAAAATCTGTTCTCTATTGTAATATTACGGTATTCTAGCATTTATAAAATTTGTAATATTTTGTAATAAAATGTAATTTTATTATTTTTTATACACTTATCCACAAAATTATCCACATTATACACAGATTTATTTAAGTTTTTTGTCCTTTATTATTGACTAAGTTACTTTATTTATATATAATGTAAAAACAATAGGGAATAGTAATATTTTTTATTTTTTTTTGTAAATATTGACACTTGTATTACAGTATTTTTACATATTTTTCAAAGTTATCAACAGTTGTGGATACTGTTGTGGATAACGAAAAAAAGTTACGTTATTCTTTATTCCCTTATACTTTTTAGGAAGGATTGAAAGAAATGTCAAATGAACTAAATGAACTTTTAACTAAAGCAAAAGATCTTTTAAAAGATGAAATGACAAATATTTCTTATGAAACATGGATAAAATCATTAGAAATAAGAGATTTTACTGATGATAAAATAATATTAATCGCTTCTTCACCTTTTCAAAAAGATGCTGTGGAAACAAGATATTATGATTTAGTAACAAATACATTCAAATTTATTACAAATAAAGATTGTAAAATCATAGTAGAATATAAGGATCCTGATTCAGAAGAAGAAGATGTTAAGTTAGAAGAAAAAAGTTTTAATGACAATGAAATTGGTGTTTCAAATAATTCTTTAAATCCCAAATACACATTTGATACATTTGTAGTTGGAAATAACAATAGATTTGCACACGCTGCTTCTTTAGCAGTTGCAGAAGCACCAGGAACTTCATATAATCCATTATTTTTATATGGAGATGTTGGATTAGGAAAAACGCACTTAATGCATGCAATTGGACATCAAGTAATAAAAAATAATCCAAATTCAAATGTATTATATGTAACTTCAGAAAAATTTACTAATCAATTAATTAATGCTATAAAAGATAATAAAAATGAACAATTTAGAAATAAATATAGAAATATTGATGTTCTATTAATAGATGATATTCAATTTATAGCTGGAAAAGAAAGAATTCAAGAAGAATTTTTCCACACATTTAATACACTACATGATAATAGAAAACAAATTGTAATCTCTAGTGATAGACCACCAAAAGATATTCCTTTATTAGAAGATAGATTAAAATCTAGATTCGAATGGGGATTAATTGCTGATATATCAATTCCAGATTATGAAACACGTTTAGCTATATTAAGGAAAAAAGCGCAAACAGACAATATAATAGTGGATGATGTAATCTTATCAACAATAGCTACAAGAGTTGCTTCTAATATAAGAGAATTAGAAGGAGTTTTTAATAAATTAGTTGCTTTTTCCACATTAGCTAATGGTCCAATAACCATAGAAATGGCAGAAAAAGCAATAAATGATATTTCTGCACAAAAAGAAAAAGTAATCTCAGCAGATTATATACAAGATGTAGTAGCAAAATATTTCAATATAAATAAGAAAGATTTAAAAAGTTCAAAAAGATCAAATGATATTGCTTATCCTAGACAAATAGCAATGTACTTGTGTAGGGAAGTGGCTGGTCTTTCATTTCCTAAAATTGGTGAAGAATTTGGAAAGAGAGATCATACAACAGTAATGCATGGATGTAATAAAATAGAAAAAGAAATAAAAGAAAATACAAATACAAAATTAATTGTGGAAAGTGTGAAAAAAATAATTTTAGAAAAAAAATAAAGTAAATATCAACCAAAAATAAAATTTTTTAAAACTTTAGTTCGCCAAAACAAATTTTTGAAAAAAGTTTTGCTTTTTTACTTACGGAAGTAATACATTAGATATACACAGGCAGATGTTAATAATGTGTATATAAACTGTTAATATTTCATTAATCCACATTTTTTTCAAAACCATGTGGATTAAATTACAACTTTTCCACGAAAATATAAACATAGTTTTTTTACGGAAATAGGGACTTTCAGAACTTTTCCCCACAATTAACAACACCTAATACTATTACTTCTATAATTATTATTTATTAATAAAGGAGAGAGAAAAATGAAGATAGTTTGTTATAAAGACAAAATTCTTAAAGCTATTAATTCCGTAGTAAAAGCTGTAGCATCAAAAACTACAATGCCTATACTAGAAGGAATACTTATTCAAACAAATGATAATGAAATAAAATTAACAACATATGATTTAGAAATAGGTATTGAATACATAATGGATTGTGAAGTAGAAGAACAAGGTTCTACAGTAGTAAATGCTATAATGTTTAGTGAAATTATCAGAAAATTACCTGATACAGAAATAAAAATTTATTTAGATGATAACAATTTATTAGTTATTGAATGTGAAGGTTCATTATATAAATTAGCAACTATGGATCCAACAGAATTTCCAGAATTACCAAGAATAAATGTTGAAAACTCAATACAAATAGAACAAAATGTATTAAAAAATATGATTAGAAGAACTATATTTGCAGTAAGCAATGAAGAAAACAGACCTATTTTTACCGGTTGTTTATTTGAAGTTGTAAACAATAAGTTAAATGTTGTAGCAGTAGATGGTTTTAGATTAGCATGGAGAAGTAGTTTCTTAAATGTACAAGCAAATGATTTTAGTGCTGTAATTCCTGGTAAAACATTAAATGAAGTAAATAAGATTATTTCAGATTCTTTTGAACCTATAAAAATAGGGATTTCAAAAAATCAGGCATTATTTGAAATGGATAATTGTAAAATAGTTACAAGAGTTTTAGATGGGGAATTCTTAAATTATGCTAATGTAATACCAAAAGAATGGGATACAAGAATAAGAGTAAATAAAAATATTTTACAAAGTTGTTTCGAAAGAATTAGTTTAATTTCTTCTTCATCTGTGGAAAAAGAGAAAAAATATCCTGTAAAAGTAACTGTTGATATTGGAAAATTAACAATTTCTTGTGCAAACCAAACAGGAGATGCAAAAGAAGAAATATATGTATCAACAGAAGGAAAGAATATAGAAGCAGGATTTAATCCAAAATATTTCTTAGATGCATTAAAAGTTATCGATGATGAAGAAGTTTACGTTCATTTTGGTTCTAGTATATCACCATGTATTATTAGACCTGTTGATGAAGGTGACTATGTATACATGATATTGCCAATAAGATTAAAAGACTAAAAAATAATTAGATAGAAAATAAGCTATTATTTAATATTATAATAGCTTATTTTTAATTTGTTTAAAAAAGAACTTGCTTTATTTTTTAATTATGTGTATAATGCAATATATATTTGAAAAATATCCACAGAATCTTACGGAAATGTGGATAACTAAGTGGAGAACTTTATGAATATAACAAAATTAAAATTAGAAAATTTTAGAAATTATGATAGCCAAGAAATAGAATTTAATAAAGGAATAAATGTCATTTATGGCGATAATGCACAAGGAAAAACAAATATATTAGAGGCTATTTTTTTATGCTCAATGGGAAAATCATTTAGGACAAGTAAAGATAAAGAGCTTATAAAAATAAATAAAGATTTTGCTAAATTAAATATCGAATATGAAAAAAGTGATAGGGAAGGAAAGATAGAATATATAATTTCTGAAAAGAAAAGCATAGCTATTAATGGGGTAAAGATAAAAAAATTAAGTGAATTGTTAGGAAATATAAATTCTATTATTTTTTCACCTGACGATATGGAAATTCTTAAAGATGGTCCACAAAAAAGAAGAAAATTCTTAAATATGCTAATAAGTCAGCTAAGACCCAGATATTTGTTTAATTTAAATGCTTATAATAAAACATTAGAACAAAGAAATAATTATTTAAGACAAATAAAACTTGAAAATAAGTCAAAAAATATGTTGGAAATATGGAATGAAAAATTAGCTAATCATGCACAAATTATATATGATTATAGAAGAGAATTTGTTGATAAAATATTGAACAAAATAATAGATATCCACAAAAATATAACAGATAATTTAGAAGAAATAAATATAAAATATATAAGTGATTTTAAAGATAGGGAATCATATATAAAAAGATTAAATGAAAAAGTAGAAAATGATGTATATAAAGGTTATACTTCCTCAGGAATTCATAGAGATGATTTTGAAGTATATCTTAATGGAAAAAACATTAACCTATATGGCTCACAAGGGCAATTTAGAACAGCAATACTATCATTAAAATTAGCTGAATTATATGTTATTTATGATGAAATTGGGGAATATCCAATTTTGTTATTAGATGATTTTATGTCAGAATTAGATGAGAAGAGACGTAGAAAATTTGTGGAAAACATTACGGATGCGCAAGTAATATTAACAGGTACTCACAAATTGCTACTTGAAAATTTTAATTATAATATATATAATGTAAAAGATGGACAAGTAAAAAAAGAAGAACAATTTTAACAAAAGAGGGATTATAAATGTTTGTACACATAGGAAATAATATAATTTTAGAAGAAAAAGATATAATTGGAATATATAATATAGAATCAATGAAGGATTCAGAAGAATATAAAAATTTAATAGAAAGTTTAAAAAGAACAGATAATCTTGTTTCACAAGCAAATGGAGATGCAAGATCATTAATAATGACAAAAGAAAATGGAAAAATAGTAGGATACGAAACAAATGTATCTACTATGTCTATAGCAAAAAGAGCAGAAGATAATAAAAATAGGAAAGGCACATTATTAGGAGGTTTTTATAATGGAAAAATATAAACATGAATATGGAGCAGAACAAATACAAGTATTAGAGGGGCTAGAAGCTGTTAGAAAAAGACCAGGTATGTACATAGGAAGTGTTTCTGCAAGAGGATTACATCATCTTGTGTATGAAATAGTAGATAACTGTGTTGATGAAGCTTTAGCTGGATATTGTAAAAATATTCATGTTCAAATAAAACCAGGAAATATTGTAACTGTTCAAGATGATGGTAGAGGTATTCCTGTCGAAATACATCCTAAGACTAAAATATCTACTGCAGAAACTGTTTATACAATGTTACATGCAGGAGGAAAATTTGGTGGAGATAGTGGATATAAAGTATCTGGAGGTCTTCATGGTGTTGGTGCTTCTGTTGTAAATGCTTTATCTGAATGGACTGAAGTTGAAATATGCCGCGATGGCGGAAAATATAGGATGAAATTCGCAAGGGGAAAAACGGTAGAACCATTAAAGAAAATAGAAGATTCAGACAAAACTGGAACAACAGTAACATTCTTGGCAGATAGTACAATTTTTGAAACAACTAACTATGATTTTTCTGTTTTAGAAGAAAGATTTAGAGAGATTGCATTTTTAACAAAAGGCTTAAGAATAAAAGTAGAAGATTTAAGAGAGGAACCAGTAAAAAAAGCAGATTTTTGTTTTGAAGGTGGTCTAAATTCTTTTGTAGAATATTTAAATCAAAATAAAGAAAAACTTCATAAAAAACCAATTTATATAGAAAAAACAGAAGGAGAAGTTCCTGTAGAAATAGCAATTCAATATACTACAGCATATTCAGAGAACATTTATACTTTTGTTAATAATATAAATACTGTTGAAGGTGGAACCCATTTAGAAGGATTTAAAAGAGCATTAACAAAAGTATTTAATGATTATGCAAGAAAACATAACATTTTAAAAGAAAAAGACTCAAACTTACAAGGTGAAGATATAAGAGAAGGAATAACAGCAGTTATTTCTGTAAAAGTAAAAGAGCCTCAATTCGAAGGACAAACAAAAACAAAATTAGGAAATAGTAATGTTACAGGTATCGTTCAATCAATGGTAAACGAGGCTTTATCTGATTTCCTAGAAGAAAATCCTACTGTTGCAAAAGCAATACTAGAAAAATGTATTGGAGCATCTAGAGCTAGGGAAGCTGCAAGAAAAGCAAGAGAATTAGTAAGAAGAAAGAGTGCTTTAGAAACATCTACATTACCAGGTAAATTGGCAGATTGTAGTGAAAAAAATGCAGATTTATGCGAAGTATATATTGTTGAGGGAGATTCTGCTGGTGGTAGTGCAAAACAAGGAAGAGACAGAAAATTCCAAGCAATACTTCCTTTATGGGGAAAAATGCTTAATGTTGAAAAGTCAAGAGCAGATAAAATATATAATAATGATAAATTGCAACCAGTAATATTAGCTGTTGGCGCTGGAATTGGTGCAGATTTTGATATAACAAAAATAAGATATGGAAAAGTTATAATAATGGCTGATGCCGATGTTGATGGTGCGCATATTAGAACATTATTATTAACATTCTTCTTTAGATATATGAGGCCTTTAATAGAAAATGGAAATGTATATTTAGCTCAACCACCATTATTTAAACTTGCTAAAAAGGGTATGAAAGATATTTATTGTTATACAGATGAAGAGCTAGAAGAAAAATATAAAGAGTTAGAAGAAAAAGGTATTTCAAGAGATTCTATATCTATTCAAAGATATAAAGGTCTAGGAGAAATGAATCCAGAACAATTATGGGATACAACAATGAACCCAGAAACTAGAATATTAATAAAAGTTACAATGGATGATGCAATAAAAGCAGACCAAATATTTACAGTATTAATGGGAGATGAGGTTGCACCTAGAAGGAAATTCATTGAAGAGAATGCAAAATATGTTAAGAATCTTGATGTATAAAAAAAAGAATCCTGCGGGATTCTTTTTTCATATATTTAAATAGCTATAAATGTCGATTTTTGTATGACGAATTTCGTTGACAAATAATGGAAATGAGAGTATTATTGAACAAAGATAAGAGGTGATATATGTAAAAACAAATAATAAATCTACACAAAATTGGTTAATTGTAGAGAGTATAGATAAAAATGGAATTATAAAAATAAAAAATAAAAATATTTTTATAAAACTAATAAGAGTTCAACCAATAAATTTTAATTTAAAAACAACTTTAGAAAAAGAAGCTATTTTAAATTCATATAAGATTCTTTTAAAAACATGTAATTTTAATCTTCAAATTTTAATTCATACAAATAAAGAAGATATTTCCAAAATCGTAAGTAATGTTAAAAAGTCAAATAATGATTCAATTTCAATTATTTCTAAAAAGTATATTGAATTTTTAAACAAAATTAATTCTGAAAAGCAAACATCCACAAAAAATTATTATATTATCATAGATGAACAAAGTGAAATAGAAAATGAAAATTTAGCAAATATTTATTATATGTTAAATGAAAAATATTTTAAGATAAAAGAATGTCTTAATAAATGTGGAAATCAAGTAAAAGAATGTAAAAAAGAAGATATTATAAAGGTTTTACATTTTTTCTTAAATACTAATTATAATTTGAATAGGTAGGTGATAGAAAGAAATATTTTAAAAAAGTTTTTTATTAAAAATACAAATGAAAAACAATGTCTAGAAGAAAATTATATTTGCCCTTCATACATAAATAATGAAAATCCTAAATATTTAGAAATAGATAATATGTATTATGCAGGTTTAATGATTGTAAATTATTTAAGAGAGAATGAAGACTTAATTTTAAAAGGAATAATAGATACAGACATAAACATGAATATTTCAATATTTTATGAAAAACAAAATAAATATAAAATTTTAAAAGAACTAACTTATAATATTGGTAATGTGTCTGCAGATTTAAAAGATATAAATAATAATAGGCAAGATGTTGACATAGCACAATATACATACAATGATGCGAAATATATAAGAAAAGAAATGCAAATAAACAACCAAGATATATATTATTTATACATTTATATTAATGTTTTTGCAGAAACGATAAAAGAATTAGAATTTAATCTAAGTAAAGTTGAAGGTATATTGCAAGGTTCTGGCTTGCAAACTAGAAGAGCAAATTTTAGGCAAGAACAAATATATAAGTCGAGTTTACCATTAATGCATAATGATAAAGATTTACAACTAGCCACTAGAAGAAATATTTTGACAGAAGGACTCGTAAGTACATATCCGTTTATTTCTTCATCAATTTTTGATGAAAAAGGAGTATATATAGGCAGAAATATTCATAATAATTCAATGATTTTTATAGATAGATATAATACTCAGAAATATAAAAATCCAAATATGTGTGTATTTGGAATGTCAGGAGCTGGAAAATCATTTTATATAAAATTATTAATATTAAGATATGGAATACAAGAGATAAATCAGTACGTTATAGATCCAGATAGAGAATATGGAAATGTATGTAAAGCATTAAATGGAACATTAATAAAAATAGGACCAACTTCAAATACATATATTAATGTGTTTGATATAAGAGAAGAAAGTATAGAGAAAGATGAAAAGGGATATCTCGCTATTAAAATTGATAAACTTAAGGGATTTTTCAATTTAATATTTGGAGAAATGAATGAGGAAGAAAAATCTATTATAGAAGAAAAATTAATTAAGCTATACGAAAGTAAGAATATAAATTTTAATGATAAGAGTCTATACAAAGTAAAAAATAAAAAAGTAGTTTTTAAAGAAAGTACAGATATGCCAATATTACAAGATTTTTATGAATTACTAGGTCAAGATGAAAGAACAAAAAGATTTTATATAAAATTGTTGCCTTTTGTAAAAGGGAGTTTAAATTATTTTAATAAATATACAAATATAAAAATAAAAAACAATGACTAAGGCAGACATCGTAAACGAGATTTCAAAAAATACAGGAATCGAGAAAGCTATCGTATTGGCCACCGTTGAACAGTTTATGGAATCGGTAAAAGGTTCTTTGGCCAAAGGCAACAATGTATACCTGAGAGGCTTCGGTAGTTTCATCGTGAAAAGAAGAGCCCAAAAAACCGCTCGCAATATTTCCAAAAGCACGACTATCATCATACCCGAACATAATATCCCGGCATTCAAACCCGCCAAAACTTTCATGAGCGAGGTAAAATAAGCCGCACGAATTTTTTTAAGTAATCAATTTATTAACAATATAAACGCTTACAACTATGCCCAGCGGAAAAAAAAGAAAAGGCCATAAAATGGCAACACACAAACGTAAAAAAAGACTGAGAAAAAACAGACATAAGAGCAAGTAAGCCCATCTTATAGGCTGAAAGCCGAAGTCTCACACAGTCTTCGAGTATGGGCGGTGCTTGTCGGCGCGACGTTCTAATCCCTTGGAATAATGTCGGCAAGCCCCGCCCACTTTTTTTTGAGTCTGGCGAGGCCTGCAAATCGTCGCGGAGCGAAGCTTCTTATTATAGGTATTATATGATAGGGATGCAACCGCTGCCAGGACGGACAGGCTCAGCCATTAACCAACTTCATCAGGATAAGTAAAGAAAAAATGACCAGCGAAGTAATTATCGATGCTCAGCCCAAGGAAATCTCGATAGCCTTGCTTGAGGACAAGCGGTTGGTGGAGTACCAGCGCGAGCCCCGCGAGGCAAGTTTCTCTGTGGGCAACATTTATGTGGCAAAGGTAAAGAAACTGATGCCCGGCCTTAATGCCTGTTTCGTGGATGTC
>ENA-OPXC01002362-OPXC01002362.1-human-gut-metagenome-genome-assembly--contig:-NODE-2362-length-11325-cov-3.809494_pt1 | contig 11325 bp, 10 predicted proteins | sample MGYA00241512_ERZ502016 | MGnify/ENA primary metagenome ERZ502016 (study PRJEB25962, sample SAMEA2043043) | human gut metagenome | biome: human gut; feature: human-associated habitat; material: faeces...
GGGGGCTGCCGTCGGCTCAGCCGTCACTTCGGGGGCTGCCGTCGGCTCAGCTGTCACTTCGGGCGCTGCCGTCGGCTCAGCTGTCACTTCGGGTGCTGCCGTCGCATCGGGGTTCGGGGTCGGGTCATAGTAGCAATCCGCCGTGTGCGTGTGCTCTTCTTTGCCGCAGATATAGTGGCGTTCGTAGCAGTCCGCCGTGTGATGATGGCCGGAATCCTCCGCCGTCACCGTCACAACGCATTCATTTGTATGCTGATGCCGCAGCACCTGAATGTAGCCGCAAGTGTAGTAGCCGGTTTTCGCATCGACGCAGGACGCGGAATGCGTGTGCACCTTCGCCGGGTCGGGATAGAGCTTGCATTTCAGGTCGCCGCGCACCATCTCGTAGCAGGAATCATCATGCGTGTGTGCGCCTTCGCCCTCAAACAGACCGCAAGTCGGTTCTTCCGTCGTCGGATAGCAGGCATCCGTATGGTGATGCGCGCCCTCGCCTTCCGTCAGGCCGCAGGTGTACGTCCGGGTCACTTCGTAGCAGCTGTCATCATGGACATGCGGCATGTCGGAGTTCGTCGCAACGTCCTCGGTGCAAATCAGCGTGCGTGTTTCCGTCACGCAATCCGCCGTGTGCTGGTGCCCTTCACTCTCAAACAGACCGCAAGTCGGTTCTTTCGCCCGGTAGCACGCATCCGTGTGGATGTGCCCCTCGCTTTCCGGCAGCGTGCAGATCAGCTGTTTCTCCCAATTGTAGCAGGCATCCGTGTGCTTGTGCATCGGATGCTCCTCCAGCGTGCAGATAAGAACGCCGTTGCTGTCGTAGCACTTCTCGTCATGCTCGTGGATGTAGCCATCCCAGTAGCCGCAGCTGAGTTCGCCCTGCGCATTGTAGCAGTCGGAGGAATGGCGGTGCGGCTCAAAGCTGCAGCGCATAATATCGGTAAAGACTGTCTCCGCCTCGCGCTCGGAAATCAGGCAGGTCAGCTCATCCACATAGCAGTCCGCCGTGTGGGTATGCTCCTCCAGCCCGCAGTACGTTTCCGCCGCCATCGTCAGACCCGGCATCATCAGCACATAAGACGTGCAGATGGCGACAACGAGTGCCAGCGCCGTGACCGTCTTGAGCAGACGCATCCGGCGCTTCCGCTGCGCAACGTATTTTTCTGCTAATTCCATGAGTTTGCGGTTCATGTCAGCATCCTCCGATTCTGGAACCTGTGTTCCTCTTCTTGCTGTATTGTACTTACGTTATTGCAGGAATCCAATGCGGTTCAGCGGCCAAATGCGGAGCGTTACGCGCCCCATAATCTGCTCTTCGGACACTGGGCCAACCAGTGTGCTTCGGCTGTCGCGCGAGGTGGAGCGGTGATCACCCAGAACAAAATACCGCCCGTCCGGCACTTGGTACGGCAGCGTGATGGAGCAGTCGCCCAGCGCGCGGTCGGTGATGTACGGCTCATCAAGCAGTTCGCCATTGATGTAGACGTTGCCGCTTCCGTCGATGTTGACCCACTCGCCCGGCAGGCCGATAACGCGCTTAATCAGCACCTTATTGTTGTAGTAAAAAGCGATAATATCGCCGCGCTGCGGATTTGACCCGCGCACGACCATTGTGATTTCGCCCTGCCCGACCACTGGCGTCATTGACGTGCCGGTGATTTGCAGGATGGGCATGACCATGGTTGCAATCAGCACCGCGACCGCCGCCACCACCAGCAGCGTATAGAGCGTGCTGCGCAGGGCGCGGTTGTAGCTGTGCTTGCGTTTCTCATGCTTCAGTTCCGTTTCCAATTGTGCGGATGTGGGGTTCATTTCCCGCAGCAGGTGGGCGCGTTCCGCCGCTTCCTGCGTGTCGTTAAGCAATTGTTTGCCCGTTTTCTGCTGATTCTTGTCTTCTGACACCTGCGCGCCCTCCCTTCTGCCATGTTTCTTTACTGCTGATTGGCGGCTTTCTCTGCGCGCGCGAGGATTTCCTGCGCTTGGCTTTCTGCCGCGCTGATTTTCTCCTGGCAAAGCCGCTCGACGTTCTGCTGATACTGTTCTGCGGCCTTCTGCGCCGCCTCAAACACGCCGTTTAACTTCAGCGACGCCTCCGCAATCGAGCCGCACGTTTCCAACTGCAGCTGCTGACTTTGCAGCGCCGCTTCTGCCGCATTCAGCCGCTGCTCCAGTGCTTCAAATTCCCGTGCCTGTTCCAGCAGCAGTTCCAGCAGCTCTGCGCGTCCCAGCTTCCGCAGTTCCTTCTCTGTCACAGTTCACGTCTCCTTCACATGTAACTCATTTATTGTTTCTCGATATGTAATTCGCCAGATTTCCGGCAAATCACAGTTCGAGTTTTTACATGGTTTATTATACCATCAAATCTTCAACTGTCAAGACGGAAAAATAACATTTATTATGCTCATTTGGTGCATTTTTGTGTGTTTTGCCATACTTTCGTGCGGTAATTTTGTCATTTCCACCTGTTAACGGCTTGTTAGTTTCCTGAGCATTGTTATTTGCATGTTAAAACTATCGTAATAGGAATATTCTTTTGTCTGTTGCTTTCCTCGACTTTTCGTAATTTTCGTTCAGTGTACGCAAATCTTCGACCGGTTTTTCTTTGTTTCCACGCCATTCGTTCGTCTTTTTCAATGTAACATTCCAAACTTGGTAAACAGAAAACAGCAAAATATTGTTGATTCACAAAAAAAGCAGGAGCAACCCGCAAATCGTGCTGCTCCTGCCAAATATTCTGTTACCCATTCGGGTTTGCGCTGTCGTCATCCTGGCGATACTGATCTGTACGGCGACGATGGCGCGGCGCTTCCTCTGCCGATTTTGCCACCGGGCGCGCATACGGATTCTCCATCGTCGTCGTGCTCTTCGGCGCGGCAGCGGACGGGGTCTCCTGCGGCTTCGTCAGGGGCTGAATCGGCGTGCGATAACCAACTTGCGGTCGGTTTTGCATGTCCTGCGTCTGCGGAACGGGTGTCGCCGGGCGCACCTGCACTGGCGAAACGCCATTGCTCGTCTGCGGACGCTGCTGCGGGGTCGTGTACGCGCCTGTGCGCATCTGCTGCGGCTGACCCGCCTGACGCGCAACCGGACGATCCGCATTGCGCGCTGCCTGTGCGCGGCGCTGCGCCGCCTTCATCGCAACCTCACGCTGTTTCTTCTGGTATTGCATGAAGGCGAATCCGCCGCCGCCCAGCAGCAGCACGACCGCAATCACGATGAAGATAACCAGCCCGCTGTTGCCGCTCTCGTTCACCACAGGGTACGTCGCGGCTGCGGTGGGCAGCGGTTCGAGCGTCGGTGTGGGCGAAGCGGAAGGCGTCGGCGTGGCGGTTTCCTGCGCAGGGGCAGTTGTGGGCGAAGTCAGCGGACCGGGCGTTGAAAAGCCCTGCCACGGCACATAGCTGACCGTTGCGCCGCTGCCCTTCCAGTCGTTGATGGTCTTGTCTTCTTCCGGAATCAGACCGCTGGTCGGTTTTGCAGTAGAATTCCCCGTCGTGTTATTCTGGATGCCCTGAATGTACTCACTGCTTTGCAGGAACTCTTCCAGCTCCTCCACCGTCATCCAATGGAAGTATTTTCCGTTGACGTAACCTTCTTGGTCATTGTAGCGGATGTGATACCACGTTTCGCCGTCCGTGCCGGTCGTTGTGCCGAGGACAAAGCAGAACGCGTAGTTGTACAGCTTTCTGATACGGCTCGCGTTCATGCTGGGCTGCTGGCGGAAGTTGACCGAGGTCGTCGTGGTCACATAGCCGTAGCTGGAGTAGTTCGTCGGGTCGTAGGGCTGGGGCGTAGTGACAAGCGTGGGTGCGGGCGTGGCGTTCAGGTTGTTCAGGTACGCCTCGATTTCCGCCTGCGTCATGAAGCGGAGCATGTCATAGCGCACATAGCCCCACTGCCCATTATACTGCACGCGGTGCCACGGCATACTGCCCAGATAATCCTGCCCGGAGACGTAGACAACTTCGCCCTGCATCAGGTACGCCTCAATCGCGCTGAAGTCGCCCGCCATCTGCCGCAGCGGCACGTTGTTGCCCACGGCGTAGGCGTAGCCCATCTCCTGTGCGGGAACAGGCGTCAGGTACGGCGTGGGGCTGGGCGTGGGCGTGCTGCGGGACTGGTTCCACTGCTGAATGTACACCTGCGCCTGCGCGTCGGTGACGTAGCGGAGGTTCGCGTCCGGCACATAACCAGACGTCCCTTCCAGCGTGGTCACAATGTCCCACGTTTCGCCTGCCGTGTTCAGCTGGCTATTCACATACACCAGCACATTCGCCTGCAGCGTCGCCATAACGTAGTTGCCTGTGCCGATGCCGGTGCGCATTTCGGTTTCGCGCGTAGTGACGGCATAGCCCTCGTACGGCACAGCGGTCGGCGTCGGGGTCGGAGCCTCGGTCGGGGTCTGCGTCGGCGCGGCGGTCGCCACCTGACGATACCAGAAGGCAATATCCGCCGCATCCATGCTCAGCGTGCCGTCTTGGAAAACAGTCAGGGTGATTTGCTCGCTGCCGGGAATCAGCTCATAGCCATCCCGCAAATTCGTCGGCATCGGGCGCAGGGTGTATGTGCCGGGGGCGAGCGTCATCGACTGCGCATTCGCCACCGGGCTGCCGTAGCTGTCCAGATACTGGATGATGATGGTCGCGTTCTGCGGCGCGGCGGTCGGAGTGGCCGTCGGCACTTCCGTCGGAATTTCGGTCGGAATCGCCGTCGGGGTCTCGGTCGGAACCGGCGTTGCCGTCGGCACAGGTGTTGCGCCGGTGGATGCGGCATACGCGTCGCTTTCCGCCTGCGTCATGATGGTCAGGAATTCGCTCTTGATGTAGCCGCTCTGTCCATCCACCATGACGACGCTCCACCGTTCGCCCTTGTCGTTCAGCATTTCGTTGACGACGTAGACGTTCGAGCCATTCGCCAAGCGCTTGATGATCGTGTTGCTCTTGCTGGTCGAAGCCTCGCTGCGGAACGCCACTCGATTGCCGTTGATGGTCGCGTAGCGGTTGACCGGCTGCCCGACGGGAATCGGCGCTTCAGTGGGCGCAGTGGTCGGCGTTTCGGTCGGGATCGGCGTATTCGTGGGCGCTTCGGTCACGGGAACATCCGTCGCAGCGCTTTGAACCGGGCGGTAATAGAACGCAAGGTCTTCCGCCGTCGCTTCGTCGCCGTTGATGGCAATGGTGCCGTCCGCATAAATCGTCAGGTCGAACGACGTCCAGCTGCTTTCCAGCTCGTAGCCGGGAATGCTGTCATGCGCGGGCGTGACGTGGTACGTTCCCGGCATCAGCTCCGCCACGCTTGCGTCGGCAATCTCCTCGCCAAGCGTGTTGTAGTAGCGGATGGTGACGGTCACGAACTGCTGCGCGGGCGCAGGAGTATCGGTCGGCGCTTCGGTCGCCGGAACGTCGGTCGCAGGCACGTCCGTTGCGGGCGCAGGCGTGTCCGTCGGCGCTTCCGTCGCGGGAACATCCGTCGGAGTCTGCACCGGGTGATAGTAAAATCCGACCGCATCCGCCGGAATTTCTTCGCCATCCATGTACAGCGTGCCGTTCGCATCCACCGTCAGGTCAAACTGCGTCAGGGTACTGTCCAGCTCGTAACCGGGGATTTCGCGCTCCGGAATCATCGGATACGTCCCCGGCAGCAGTTCCTTCACCACCGGGTCGGCAATTTCCACGCCGCTCATGTCGAAGTAGTGAATCGCCACCGGCATCGTCTGCGGGGCGGGCGTGTCCGTCGGCGCGGGGGTGTCGGTCGGCGCTTCGGTCGCGGGTGCTTCCGTCGTGGGAATATAATAGTAGAAATACACCTCGCTCGGCGTCGCGATACCGCCGGAAACGTTCACTTCGACCGTGCTTTCCGTGCCGGGCATCGGCACATAGCCGTCCGCCATGCCCTGCGGATTCGCCGTCACAAGGTGCGTCCCCTCGCCCAGCGTCAGCGTGTCGTCCATCGCAACAGGCTCACCCTCGGAATTGAGGTAGTGCACGGGCACGTCCACTTCGGTCGGCTGCGGGTCGGCATAGAAGAAGGACACACTCGCCAAGTCGGTCGTACCGTCAGGACGCAGCGTGACCGTCTGCGGATTTTCGCTGATGAGGTCGTACCCGCCCACGCGGTCGCTGGCGGTATAGATGTAGTTCACGCCCTCGGTCAGCGTCTGCGACTGCTGATCCAGCAGCGTGCCGTTCTCGTGATAGTAGAACACGTCGATGTTGGATGTTACCGGCTGCGGCGTGGCATAGTGGAACACAACGGGATTCACGCTCGCCGTGCCGCCGTTGTCCACCCACACATGCACCGTGTCCTCGCCGACAAGCTGATACCCAGCAGTCATCGCGCTATTGGCGGTGACATAGTTGTCGCCCTGATTCAGCATCACATACTGCGTGTCCAGAATCGTGCCGTTGTCATCCAGCTGATACAGCACGGTCACTTCCGCCTGAATGACGGGCGGCTCGGTCGGGGCTTCGGTGGGCACTTCCGTCGGCGCTTCGGTCGGCTGCTCCGGCACGGCGTAGACAAAGCGCACCTCGCTCGGCGACGCGTTGCCCATGCTGTCCACAAACACATCCACCACACCGGACGCAGGTTTGACAAGCAGATAATCCCACGGCACAACACTGGAATTGGCGTACACTTGGGTAGTCGCGTTCGTCAGGCAGCTTGCGTACTGGAAATCCAGCTGCTGGCCATCCTCCGTCACATAGTACACCGGCACGTTGACACTCTCCTGCGCGGGCGTTTCAGGCATTCCCTGCGACGAGAGGTACAGCGGGAACATCCCTTCATAGACGCTGTTGCAGTAATAATCCACTTCATACGAATACATCGGGTCAAGGGCGGTCGCATCCTGCGTCCACATGATTTCCGACGCATAATCTTTCAAGTAGAAGGTATACGCCGGGTCAGACGATACAACCTGCACCTGAACCGTGCTGAAAAGGGCGGACGCATCCAGCGTCGCCCAATACGCATGTTCCGCGCTGTCAGGCACGGGGAACGCCTGCGTTGTCTGCTGCTGACCCTGCGAATCCGTCCAAATGACGGACACGACGACGTCCTCCCAGCGATCCAGCGCCAGCGCCGGAACCATCGCGGTTGTCATCAGCAGCGCCGCCACCATCAGCACAGACAGCAGACGGCCAAGACCTTTGACGCCGGATTTTCTCATGTTGGGTTTCCTCCTTGCTCCTGCCCTTTGCGGGCCTGATGCCATTCTATTATACCGCAGCGGCGCGGTTTGTCAATCTTCCGCACCCTGCCGCATTTTTCCTTGCGATTCGCAGGATTTTTTGCGTCTCTTGTCGAATCACTATGGCGAAAATCATCCTATTATTGAGGAGGACATTGACCATGATGGACGACAAGCAGCTGACGGAAGAGTATTTGGATGGGAAAGTCGTTTTCCCCGGCAAGATTATCCGCGTTGAGCATTGGCATGTGCGCCTGCCCAACGGCGAAACCGCCCTGCGCGAGGTGGCGTGCCATCCGGGCGCGGCAGGCATTGTCGCGCTGGATGATGACGGCAACGTGATTCTCGTCCGCCAGCATCGCATCGCCGTTGGCCGCTTGACGCTGGAAATTCCGGCGGGCAAGCTCGATGGGGTGGATGAAGACCCGTTCGTCTGCGCCCAGCGTGAGCTGAGCGAGGAAACCGGGCTGACCGCCGACCACTGGCGCAAGCTGACCGTGCTGGAGACGACCCCCGGCTTCTGCAACGAGCGCATCCACCTCTACCTGGCGACGGGGCTGCACGCTGGAAAGACGCATCCGGATGAGGATGAGTTCGTCTGCACGCTGCGGATGCCGCTTTCCGACGCGGTGCAGAAGGTGATGGACGGCACGTTCCGCGACGGCAAGACCGCGCTGGCGCTCCTGATGGTACAGCAGCTGCTGTCCGCCCCCTGCAAACAATAAACGTGCGAAACGCGCGTTCTGTTCCATCCACGCTTATTGTAACAAATATTTCATCAAAATGCAATCGTGTGGACGGATTTTTGCGCGTTTTTTCGGAAAATTTCGCTGACGGAGGTGCTTTATGGCTGGAAAAAAGCAGCGTCATCCCCTGTATGTTCTCTTTCTGCTGCTGATGCTGCTCATGCTGGTGCTGGGTGTGTATCTGCTTGTCGTCGGCTGTCAGCAAGGGAATCCCCCTGTGCCGCTTGCGCCGTTTTCGCCGCAAATCATCGGAGGTTTCTTCCGCCATGTATGAAAAGCTGGGGCAATGGCTCTCCCACCGCAATCCGCCGAATGAGCCGATTCCCGCAGCGGATTACTTCGCGTCCCTGCCGCGCCTGACGACCGACAGGCTGCTTCTGCGTCCGCTGACGATGCGCGATGCGGCGGATATGTTCGCTTACGCCCGCGACCCCGAAGTCGCTCGGCATGTTCTCTGGGATGCGCACAAGTCGATGGCGGATACGCGCAGCTGCCTGCGCTACATCATCAGCCAGTACCACAGCGGCGCGCCGTCCAGCTGGGGCATTGTGCTGCGCGAAACGAACCGCGTCGTCGGCACGATTGGCTTCATGAGTTACAGCGACGCGGACAGCGTGGTGGAGCTCGGCTATTCGCTCGCCCGCTCCTGCTGGAACGGCGGACTGATGACCGAAGCGCTGGCAGCGGTGCTGCGCGAATGCTTCACCGTTCTGCGCATCCACCGCGTCGAGGCGATGCACGAGTGCGACAACCCTGCCAGCGGGCGCGTGATGGAAAAATGCGGTATGCGCCACGAAGGGACACTGCGCGGCAAGGTGTTCAACAAGGGCAATTTCCACGATGTGGAGCTGTGGGCGATGCTGCGGGAGGACTGGGACGCGCGCCATTGAGCGAGTTTCTTCCTATATTATATGGGAAGATACACCATGCACGGTGGATTTGTTCGTCCGCCAAGACGCCTAATCAGCAGAAAAACAGCGCATCAAAAAAAGAGGGCTTCTGCCCCCTTTGAATTGGATTTATACTAATTCGATTCTAAAACATGACATCGAGCATAGCAGTTTTTTCGTTCCGGCAAAGCTGAGTGAAGCGAGGCGTACTGGAGGTACGCGCGAGCGGAACGAAGCAAAGCTGGGGCGGAAAAGATGCTGTGCGAATGACATGGTTTCGATGAGAATTAGTATGAATTCTCATCAGGAAATCGCAACCCATCCAATCATAGAACGCGGCATATGGATGTTTTTATCCCGCTGAATCGTTCTATGGTCGAAATTCTTCTCAACAGGAGGCCATCATGCCTGAACTCAAACGCCGTCGCCGCGCCGCGTCCGAGCCGGACGCTGATTCCGCGGATGCCACGCAGGAATATTCGCCCTATGTCCCGACATTCCAGTCCGCGCGTCCCGAAGACCCGAATGCTCAGCCGACTTTCACTAACGAAAGCACATGGCAGCCGGACTACGCGGATGATGATGCGGATATTCCCGCCCCGACTGCCGAAGAGGTTTTCGCGGACGAAGCCCTCGAAGATCCGGATTTATACCTGACTGAAGAGGAACAGGCGGAACTGCGGCAGAATCACTGGCGCTTGTTATCCGGCTTCGGCGATTTCATCAGCATTATCGCGGGCTGCGCGGTGATTCTGGTGCTGATTACGATGTTGGTCAGCCTGCTGAATTGGCTTCATTCCGACATTCTGCAATCCATTTCGCTCTTCCAGACGATGATTTAAGAAGGTGAACACGCCATGCCTGACCTCTCTTGGGAACTCTTCGAGCGTCAAGTCGCGCAGTGCCAAATGTGCGGCCTGTGCCAGAACATCCACCACAAAGTCCCCGGACAGGGCGACCGCCACAGCCCGCTTATGCTCATCGGTGAAGGGCCGGGACAGGTCGAGGATGAGGAAGGGCTTGCGTTTGTCGGCCCGGCGGGGCAGCTGTTAACCAAAATGCTCGCTGCTATTTCGCTCCCGCGCGACCGCGTTTATATCTGCAACGTCGTCAAGTGCCGCCCGCCGCAGAACCGCGTCCCCACTGATGAGGAAGCCGCCGCCTGCAAGCTCCACCTCCGCATCCAAACCGCCCTCATCCGCCCGAAAGTTATCGTCCTGCTCGGCTCAACCGCCGCGAAAAACATTATTGGGGCGGACATCCGCATCACTCGCGACCGCGGCAAGTGGTTCGAGCGCAAAGGCATCTGGATGATGGCGACGTATCACCCGTCGGCGCTCCTGCGCGACCCGTCGAAGAAGCGCGACGCATGGGAGGACATGCAGTCCCTGCGTGATCGGCTGATGGATTTGGAGCTGTACAACGACATTTATCAGGAGCAGACACCATGAGCGAAACCATCAAGCCCGGACGCTACCGTCACTTCAAGGGCAAAGAGTATGAAGTCCTCTATATCGCCACGCACAGCGAGACGCGCGAGGAAATGGTGGTCTACCGCGCGCTGTATGGTGAACGCGGCGTGTGGGTGCGCCCCGCAAGCATGTGGAATGAGGTCATCGAGCGCGACGGAAAGACGTATCGACGCTTCACCTACATCGGCGAGGGCGACGCGTGACGCTTGACAAGCGCATCGAAATATGCTATGCTATTTTTGTTTCCATGAAGGAAGCCATCGGACGAGAATGCCCGGCTTTCTTCATGGTATTTTTCTTTTTGGAGGTTTTTTCTCATGGCAATGAACCGAAAGAGCGGTTTGTACTCCCTGCTGGTAACAGCGATTCTGCTGGCTGTTGGCATTGTATTGCCTTTCCTGACGGGCAATATGCAGGTGCTGGGGCAGGCCATCAGTCCGCTGCATATTCCGGTGCTGATTTGCGGCCTGACGTGCGGCTGGTGCTGGGGCATGGGGCTTGGCATTGTGCTGCCGCTGCTGCGGAGCGTGCTGTTCGGTATGCCGCCGCTGGTGCCAGTCGCAATTCCGATGGCATTCGAAATGGCAGCGTACGGCGCGCTGTGCGGGCTGCTCTATCCGATGCTGAGCAAGAAGATGAGCAAGGCCTGCTGGGCCATGCTGATTGCCATGGTAATTGCCATGCTTGCGGGTCGGCTTGTTGGCGGCGCGGCGAAGGCGGTCGTGATGGGCATTCAGGGGAATGCGTACACATTCCCAGCGTTCGTGACGGCGTATTTCGTGAATACGGCCGTCGGCGCGGTGATTCACTTGCTTGTTGTGCCGCTGGTGCTGACGGCGCTGGAGAAAGCGCGGCTGTCGCCGTTGGGCTTGAAGGCAAAAGCGGCTGTGTGAGCCAAAAAGGAACGGGTCAAGGGGCATCAAAAAAACGCCTCTTGACCCGTTTTTGCGTAACTGCTGTGTGCAGATTATCTGCGTCATACTATTTCCAAATGAGAATGCGCCAAGATGCGAAGCGAATTTTTCGCGCTG
>ENA-OPXC01002369-OPXC01002369.1-human-gut-metagenome-genome-assembly--contig:-NODE-2369-length-11297-cov-2.141345_pt1 | contig 11297 bp, 10 predicted proteins | sample MGYA00241512_ERZ502016 | MGnify/ENA primary metagenome ERZ502016 (study PRJEB25962, sample SAMEA2043043) | human gut metagenome | biome: human gut; feature: human-associated habitat; material: faeces...
GTATACGAAAGCTGTGCACCTGTAAGCAGTCTTACATTAAGTATATTTCCGAGAGAACACGTCTCATCAAGTTTTGTAAATATAATAGACCAGTTGTTAATATCTTCATATCTCTGTGCTATATTTACCAGGTCTTTGTATTTTGTTGTTATACTAAGAACAAGATATATCTCAACGTCAAAATTGTCTTTTAACTTTTCAGCTTTTTTGAACATATCGCTAAGCTCATCCATCTGTTCTTCACATTTATGTGAACGGCCTGCCGTATCGACAAGGATCAAATCATAATTCTTATATTTGTCAAGTGATTCTTCAAGCTCATCGGCACTATATATAACATCTACGGGGCTGTCAATAATTGAAGCGTATGTATTGAGCTGTTCAACTGCCGCTATTCTGTATGTATCTGCCGTTACAAATGCCACTCTGGCATATTCTTCAAGTTTGAATCTTGAAGCAATTTTTGCAATTGTAGTTGTCTTTCCTACTCCTGTAGGTCCGATAAAAAATACAACTTTAGGTTTATCACCAAGTTCAATCGGTTTTGGCTCACCAAGTTTTAAGATAATTTTCTGATATACAGCCGACAGGATACTGTCAATATTAGACTCTCTTTTTAATGAATTCTCTATATCTGCCATTATTTCATCAGCGAATTTTTCATTCACTTCATTGTCAACAAGTTTTTTGTATATCAGTCGTATAAATTTCATATTGGCATTTTCACGTTCTTCTACAGCTTTTTTCCCGGCAATGCGTTCAGCTGCAATGTCATCACGCTCTTTTTCATCATCAACCTGCATGCTGTTCTTTCTGGATGCACCTGCATTAATCTGGCTCTGTAAAAGGCTGTGAAGCGAATCGAGTTTCTGTTCTATAACAGCCGACTCACTCGAAACTGATATTTTCTCATCTGCTAAAAGATTAAGACCGCCTGCAGGTCTTGAAGATATATCAGGCTGCTTATGCATATTTCCCGCATATGATGATGCTTCAAAAGCTTTTCCAAACTCTTTTGCACCTGTGTTTGCTTTTTTCGATAATTCTTCTTCTTCAAGTGCCGCTGTTACTTCGACAACATCCTTTTTAAATAATTTTAAAATTCCTCTCTGCTTAATAGTTTTCACATTTAAAACTACGGCATTATTTCCCAATTCTTCCTGAGCCTTTAAAATAGCATCTTTTTCTGTTTCGCCCTGAAATTTCTTCACTATCATCTTATTCTGTCACCATCCCTACTGACTGTAATTCCACATTTGATTCAACTTCATTATATGAAATCACAATTATATCTTTTATGTAATCCGAAACAAGTTTTTTAAAATAAAGTCTTACTATCGGAGATGTAATTACTATCGGATTCTTGCCCATATCTTCAAGTTTCTTAATTGCATCTTTAAGACTGGCAACAATTTTTTTTGTTTTTTCAGGGTCAAGTGTAAGATATGATCCCTGTTCTGTATTCTTTACCGAACCCATAATATCCTGTTCAACCGCCGGATCGAGAGTAACAACATTAGTAACTTCGTTTGGTGGAAAATATTTTCCGGATATTGCACGCTTCAGGCTCTGTCTCACATATTCCGTAAGAATATCTGTATCTCTTGTAACCGGTGCATGATCTGCAAGTGTTTCAAATATGGTTACAAGATCCCTTATTGATATGCCTTCTTCAAGAAGATTCTGAAGAACTTTCTGGATTTCACCAACACCAAGAAGTTTAGGCACAAGCTCTTCAATAAGCGTTGAATTGTTTTCTTTAATATTATTAATAAGATTCTGTACATCCTGACGTGTAAGAAGTTCAGCAATATGCTGTCTGATAACTTCTGTCAGATGTGTTGCAATTATTGATGGCGGGTCAACTACTGTATATCCAAGTGATTCAGCACGTTCTCTCTGACTTTCTGTTATCCATATTGCCGGAAGATGGAATGACGGTTCAAATGTAGGAATACCTGTAATCTCTTCCTCAACATATCCCGGATTCATAGCCATATAATGGTCAAACAATATCTCACCTTCACTCACCTGTATACCTTTTATCTTAATTACATACTGGTTAGGATTGAGCTGGATATTATCCCTTAAACGGATAATAGGCACTACAGCACCAAGTTCCAGGGCAACCTGGCGTCGTATCATTACAACTCTGTCAAGAAGGTCGCCCCCCTGATTGACATCGGCAAGAGGAATAATACCATAACCAAATTCCAATTCAATAGGGTCTACATTAAGAAGACTGACAACGTTCTCCGGCTTCCTGATTTCCTGTGCTTCTGTCTCCTCACGTTCCACTTCTTCCTCTATCTGTTCTTCACCCTTCTTATCTCCAAGCTTTCTTCCTGCAAGAATAAGTGCTACACCAAAAGGAACAAATACATATATAGGAAGTGGCGTAAATACACCTAATACTGTAAGAGCACCACCAACCATCATAAGAACCCTGTCCATTGAGAACAGCTGTCCAACAATCTCATCGCCAAGTTCACCATCACTTGATGCTTTTGTTACAAGAACACCTGTTGCAAGAGATATAAGCAAAGATGGTATCTGGCTACAGAGTCCATCACCGATTGTAAGTATTGTATACTTTGATAAGGCTTCATTGATACTGAGCCCGTTATACATCATGCCCATTACAATACCACCGACAATGTTAATACCGGTAATAATAAGACCTGCAGTGGCATCACCTTTTACATACTTTGTAGCACCATCCATTGAACCAAAGAAACTGTTTTCAAGCTGTAGCTTCTTTCTTCTTTCAGCTGCTTCTTTATCTGTGATTGCACCTGTATTAAGGTCAGAGTCAATTGCCATCTGCTTGCCTGCCATGGCATCGAGCGTGAATCGTGCTGTAACTTCAGCTACTCGCTCTGTACCTTTATTGATAACTATAAACTGAATAATAACGAGAACTATAAATATTATGGCACCGATAACAAGATTGCCGCCGCCTACAAACTTTCCAAATGTATCAACGACTTTACCGGCATCACCTTTAGTAAGGATAAGCTTTGTTGAAGATACATTGAGGGAAATTCTAAAAATAGTTGTAAATAACAACATTGTAGGAAATGATGCCATATCAAGCACTTCTTTTGCATATAACGCATTAAATAATATAATAAGTGCAACTGCTATATTGAGTGCCAGAAGAATATCAAGCAGCCATGATGGGATTGAAATAATAAAGAAAATAACCGCAGAGAGCAGATAAATTCCAATAAACAGGTCATTTTTCTTAATCTTCATATTTCTTTCTCCCTTTCATCATCTTTTTTCGTCATAAACTGACATTATAATATTTTACCATGAATAATTTATTTATTCAACTTAATTTAAGTCAAATCAGGCTGTAACACTCTTGCAAGAATCTCAGCAACCGCCTGGTATAACTCAGGTGGTATTTCCATACCTATATCAACATTATGATAAAGAATTCGTGCAAGTGGTTTATTTTCAACAATTTCAATATTACATTCTTTCGCTTTTTCTCTTATCTGAAATGCCAGATAATCAGCACCTTTGGCAATTACAACAGGAGCCATTCCGCTGTCAGGCTCATATTTTAATGCAACTGCAAAATGCGTCGGGTTTGTAATTACAACATCCGCCTCCGGAAGCTGCTGCATCATACGTCTCCTTGAAATCTCCTGCATTTTTCTTCTAATCTGACCTTTTACCTGAGGATCACCTTCAGAATCTTTGAACTCATCTTTAATTTCCTGCTTTGTCATCATTGTATCATTTTTAAACTTTATTCTCTGATAAACAAGGTCAACAAAACCTATAACAAGGAAAATCGCACTTATCTTTATACCCAGATCTACAATAATATCGCCAACTGCGGCGAGGGCCTGATAAAGTGTAATATCATAAAATGTAAGAAGAAGTCCAACTTTTTTTCTTATAGTCACAAACACAACAACACCTATAACTATCATCATTGCAATTGACTTTAACAGTTCAAAAAGCTGCCTGAATGAAAACAATCTTTTAAATCCACTGATAATACTCAGCTTACTGAACTTCGGTGTAAGCGGCTTTGATGTAATCATCCATTTCTGCTGTAAAACATTGCCAAGTATTGCAATTACAACAGCTATCAAAAATATTGGAAGCGTAATATTAAGCACATCCATAAAAACATTTTTTACTGCTGAAGCACCAAGTGCTACCGTAAGTCCATCCGAGCTTGAATGAACAATAAGTTCAAAACTGTTATAAAATTCCTTGAATGAACTTATGAAACGCTCTCCCATTGCTCCAACATATATTTTAATTATTATAAAAAGCGACATAAGTGATACTGCCATTATAATATCTTTGCTCTTTGCAACCTGACCTTCCTTACGGACATCATTAAGCTTTTTACTTGTAGCCGGCTCTGTTTTTTCACCGCCTGGTCCGTCCTTGGCAAAGAACTGCAGATTATAAGAAATAAGAATTCTGTTCTCTGTCATGGGCTCATCCCCCTTACGAGTGAAGCCATAAGCGTTTTTATCTCATCTTCAATAAACGTTGATACTGCCGGCATCATCACTATTGTAAAAAAGACAGCAAATATGCCGACAAATATTTTAAGCTGCATTCCAACAACAAACATATTCATCTGTGGTGCAATTCTTGCAAGAATTGCAAGAATAACATTCAGAAGCAGTATTGCAGAAAATACAGGAAGTGCAATTCTGAAGCCTATGACAAAATAATCTGACATAAATCCAATTATATCATTATAAATAGATGCAGAAAACTTTACCTGTCCTATCGGAATGACATTATATGTCTCAACAATAGCAGAAATCAGATATCTGTACAGGCCTGATACCATCAGAAGCAGAAGAAGTATATAGTAATAAAAATTACCAAAAATACCAACCTGCACATTAGTCGTCGGATCCATAATCTGAGCCATTGCAAGACCTGTATCCATATCTATCATTTTTCCGGCAAACATAATAATCTGGACGCAAAACGATGCCATTGCACCAAGAATAAGACCAACTGCAACTTCCTGCAGGACAACAACTGCATAACCTATAATGCCGGAATATTCCACTGTCATATCCGGCTTAATACTATATACAAGAACTGTTACAAAAAAAGCCAGTCCAATCTTTGTTCTTCTTGGAACATTAGCTGTATTAAAAAAAGGTGCAACATATATGAAAGATGCAATACGCATAAGTATCAAAACAAAAATTTCCAATTGTTCCAATGCAACTTCATATTGAATCATTGTTTTACTACCTTTCCATTTTCAAATTTAAAAAACAATACTTTCACGATATATACTGGCTGAAACTGCCCCATAAGGTATTTATAAAAGCAACTATCTCGTTGAGTATCCATGTTCCCATTACCATAATTCCTATAAGAATTGCGATAAGTTTTGGAACAAATGTAAGTGTCTGTTCCTGAATTGACGTAAGTGTCTGAAAAAGGCTTATTATAAGACCTACAACCATCGAAACTAATAACAGCGGCACAGAGGTTTTAACTATTACCCAGACCGTTTGTCTTGCAATTGTGATAATATCTGAACTACTCATAAACTTTCTCCCTGCTGTTCCGGCAAATTAAAGAATATGCCTGTGCTGTAACGCACAGGCACATATAATAACCATTAATTAAATGTTGACATAAGATTTCCTATTATAAGATTCCAGCCATCTGCCATTACAAACAAAAGAATTTTAAATGGTGTAGAAATTGTCGTTGGCGGCAGCATCATCATACCCATTGACATAAGCGTAGACGAAACAACCATATCAATAACAATAAATGGCAGATATATAAGAAATCCAATTATAAATGCAATCCTTAATTCACTAACAATAAAACTCGGTATAAGAACCTGAAGTGGAATATCATCTTCAGATTTAACTGAACCCTCCTCAAAATCAGCTATTTTAAGGAATGTATCCAAATCTTTTGTTGAAACCTGTTTAAGCATAAACTTTCTTACAGGCACAACACCTATATCAAATGCTTCCTGTGCTGTAATCTCATTATTAGTAAGCGGCACAACTGCACTTGTATATACTTCATTAAACGTAGGTGCCATAATAAAAAATGTCAAAAATAAAGACAAACCTACTATTACCTGATTAGGCGGCACTGTCTGTGTACCAATAGCAGCTCTTGTAAAATGCAATACAATAACAATTCTCGTAAATGAAGTGAGCATCATTAATATTGATGGTGCAAGCGACAGAACTGTAAGTACAAGCAGCATCTGAAGCACGCTCGCCATATCTGAACCTTCACCTGATGAAATACCAATACTTATCAAATTGTTATTACCATCTCCATCAGCTGCAAATGTATGACTTACCATAAACATACATATTGCAAAAAAAGCTGACGATCCTAATGAAACTCTAAGAATTTTCTTCTTATACCTCTTTAAAAAATGTAACATATTGCTGATTCCTGCCTAGTCCTGCGGCTTGTCTTTCTTAAACTTTTCTAATATCGCATTAAAATTTTCGGATTTTAATTTAGAAGAATTGTTTTCCCTGTATATTAAATCCTCTTCATTTACCTCACATAAATATGTAATAGTATCTTTACAGACTGCAATTGCAAAACACTTAGTTCCTATCTTAATTATCTGTAAATATTTAGTTCCAGATATTTTCATGGTCTCAAGCACTGTAATATTGCTTCCGGACATTTTCTCTTTTTGATAATTGCCCACCCACTTTGTGGCAAAATATGTAAGTGCAAGTACAAATGCAAAAATAAGAACAAGTGTAATTAATTGTGCAAATGCTTCAAGTCTGCTGCTTCCTATTGCAAGCATTGTCATTATCCGACAACCTTCCTTACAGCTTCAATAACTCTGTCTGCCTGGAAAGGCTTAACAATGAAATCTTTTGCTCCAGACTGAATTGATTCAATAACCATAGCCTGCTGGCCCATAGCTGAACACATAATAATAGCAGCATTAGGATCGCTTTCTCTTATCTTCTTGAGTGCCTGAATACCATCCATTTCAGGCATTGTAATATCCATAAGTACAAGGTCTGGCTTGAGTTCGGCATACTTTTCAACTGCTTTTGCACCATTCTCAGCCTCTCCTGCAATGTTATATCCATTCTTTGTGAGAATATCCTTAATCATCATTCTCATAAATGCTGCATCATCACAGATTAAAATATTTTTAGCCATTTAATTTTCCTCCGTTTATTTGGTCTGTTCTCTGCCTACTTTATAATCTCCGTAATTCGTACGCCAAAACTCTCTTCAATTACAACAACTTCTCCCTTGGCTACGAACTTGCCATTCACCAATACGTCGATCGGCTCACCGGCAATACGGTCAAGCTCTATGATCGTTCCCGGAGAGAAGTCCAGAATATCGGATATGGATTTTGTCGTTCTGCCAAGCTCCACCGTTACTTCCAGTGGAACATCTTTGATCAGTCCGATATTCTCCTGTCCGGTAGTGCCCATATTGTCATTCGAAAAGCTCTGGAACTGCGCAGGCTGTACATTCACATTCTGTCCCGGCATTCCCATCATGCCCATCTGGTTCATGCTGTTCATGCCCATGTTGCCCATCTGGTTCATGCTGTCCATGCCCATGTTGCCCATCTGGTTCATGCCGTTCATGCCCATGCTGCCCATCTGGTTCATGCCATTCATGCCCATGTTGTTCATCTGGTTCATATCATTCATGCCCATGTTACCCATCTGGTTCATGCCGTTCAGATTCGTATTGTTCATCTGCGTCTGATTATCAGTACCCGGTGCAGGAATCTGCGCTGTGGTATCATTCTCCGGCTGTTCAGGCTTTTTCTCTGTCACTTCATCAATGTTAGCCATCTGCGTATTGATAAATGTCTCTACCAGCTTACGGGCAAAATCTATGGGATATAGCTGCATGATAGTGCTGTCCACCAGATCATCAATCTGCATGCGAAAAGAAATCTTTACAAAAGTACCGCCCAAAAATGGAGAAATTTCTTTGCCGTCTTTTACTTCTGTCAGGTCGAACAGGGAAGACTCCGGCGGGCTGATGTCGATCACCGTCTGCAGCAGCGTAGATAGTGAGGTGGCTGCAGCTCCCATCATCTGATTCATTGCCTCGGAGATTGCACTCAGATGCAGCTCTCCCAGTTCTCCTTCTGTATTGGTACCGTCACCGCCCATCATCAGGTCGGTGATCACTTTTACATCATGCTCTTTTAACACCAGAATATTGGTGCCGTCCAACCCCTTTGTATACTTGATCTGAATAAATACGCAGGGCTTCTCGTAACTATCCAGCAAAGTCTTCCATGTGGCCAGTGTAACCACCGGAGTGGTAATATTTACTTTGCGGTTTACCAGTGAATATAATGTAGTGGCGGAAGAACCCATGCTGATATTGGCTACCTCGCCAATCGCATCCTTCTCTACATCGGTCAGTTTCTCTTCGTCTCCGACAGTCGGTGCCACATCTTTCACATATGCATTATCCGTATTTTCAGCCGAGCTGCTGTCCTGAGGTGTCTCCGGCGATGCACCGCTGTCCGCGGTGTCCGACAGATCCATGCCTTGCAGCAGGGCATTTATCTCATCCTGAGATAACATCCCATCCATCGTTACTCCTCCTCTCTGATCACCGATGTGATCTGAACAGCATACGAATCTTTCTCTGTACCCGGTAATGCTGTGAACTTCTTAATATTGCCCACATACACTTCCATATCGGTATCCACTCTGGAATCCAGTCGAATACAATCTCCAACCTGCAGATTCAGAAAATCGCTTACGGAAATTGTGCTCTTGCCCAGCACCGCTTTAATGGGAACATCCACTCTGCGGATCATGGATTCAATGTACTCTTCGTAGTGTTCATCATGGTTCTCCTGCATTGTGGAGAACCAATATTTGGTGTTCAGTTTATCCATCACATCTTCCAGTGTAAAGAAAGGAAGACAGATATTTAACATTCCTTCTACATCCCCAATTTTCATGTTCAGGGTTACAATGGCGATCATATCACTGGGAGCGATCACCTGCGCAAACTGGGGATTCGTCTCTAGCCTGCTTAAGACCGGCGAGATATCAACAACATTTTTCCAGGGTTCCCGTAACAATTGGGTGAACATTACCAATAATTTCTGTAATATTGTCAGTTCAATATCTGAAAATTCCCTGCTTTTTTCCAAAGGCTGTCCGCTGCCTCCCAGCATACGGTCAAGCATGGCATAGCACAGATTGGTTGCTATCTCAATAATGATATTGCCGTTAAGTGGTGCAAAATTAATAATGCCGAGTACCGACGGATTTGATAGTGCATTGGAGAATTCACTGAAAGTAACCGTCTCGGAACTTGCAACCGATACCTGTACGTTTTTACGCAGATATACCGGCAGGTTTGTCGATACCAGTCTGCTGTAATGTTCAAATATAATCTCCAATGTTCTTAAGTGTTCTTTGGAGAATTTGGTGGGACGACTGAAGTCATAATTTTTAACCTGCTTCTCATCCTCACCCTGAATCTGATCCACATCCAGATCTCCATCCGACAATTGTTTCAAGAGATTATCAATTTCGCTTTGTGAAAGTATATCACTCACAGGACCTCACCTCCTGTCATCTTATTTTTGTGGTTCATCAGCCGAATTTCACTCCACTGATTGCAACCTTATAGATGAAGTCGGATTGGAACAGATCCTGCACAGACTTCAGGATTTCCTCTTTCAAACCTTCCATATCCTCTCTGCACTCATCTTCCGTATGTGCGGAAACCGTAGCGGTAATGGCATCCTTGATCAGATTTTCATAGCCGGACAGTGTTTCACTGCTTCCGTAGGTCTTATAATCCTTGCTCTTTTTATTGATAGACAGCGAGACATCAAACATAATATAATCCTGCTTTGCTCCCGCCTCACTCTTCAACGGGATCGTCATAGAATCCGCAATATTATATACTTCTGTGTCCGTAAGAGGAACATTCGTCGTCCCCTCTGCTCCCGGAACCGTCAGTTCCAGATTCATGGCGGTCGTGATATTATCCACCAGCTGTGCCGTCTTCTTATTCGTTTCCACAATGCTTACCAGCATAACACCGGTCAACGCAATATTCACGATAAGTAGTGCCAGGATCAGCACTGTCATCAGATTTTTCTTCATACTATTCTGCTTCCTTTCCCTGTCTGCCTTAATTTGCCGCAGAAGGATTATATATTCTGATCTCTACCCGTCGATTCTTACTTCTGCCCTCTTCTGTGGAATTGTCCGCCACGGGGGTGCGGTCTCCCATTCCCGCATGCCGGAGATTTGCAGGATTCAGTGAAGTATTATCCACAAGGTAATAAAATACAGATAGTGCACGTGCACTGCTCAGTTCCTCGTTATCAGCGAACCTCGCACTATGTATCGGAACATTATCCGTATGTCCCTCAATTTCAATTACAGAATCACTGCCATATCGTTCCAGGATCACTCCCACTTTGTCCAATACTGTCTTGGACTGTTCCTTCAGGGAATCGCTTCCGGAATCAAATAAAAGAGCTCCCTTCATAGAAAGCTGTACATATTGCGCTGTGAAAGATACATCCACCTGATCCGCCAGGCTGTCCTCATTTACAGCTTCCTGTACCATTTCGGACAGTTCTTCATTGCTTTGAAGATTTTTCTCATTCAGTGCCTCCTGCAGTGCCTCTGTGCTATCATATTTCTCATAATTGTCGGAATCCGTTTCACTGTCCGCATTTCTTCCAGCATTACTGATATACTCATCCAGATCATTCAGCTGGCTGACGCCGTTACTGATCAATATTCCTTCACCTATGGCCGTAGAGCCGGCGTTAAAAATACTAAAAGCACTGTTAGACATTGCCGCAGCCATTTCATCCCATTTGTTGGCATCAATAGATGACATGGAAAACAGCATGACAAAGAAGCACAGAAGCAAATTCATCAGGTCACTGAAAGTGGACATCCATGCCGGTGAACCAGCAGGTGGATCTTCAGGCTTACGTTTTGCCATTAAGCTTCACCCCCCGCTTCTCCTTCTTCATCTGCACTTGTTCTGTCCTTCGGAGGAAGGAATGACTTTAATTTCTCCTCAATGACACGGGGATTTTCACCTGCCTGTATGGACAAAAGTCCCTCGATCATGACTTCCTTCTGCTGCATCTCTATCGCATTATCCGCTTTTAATTTATTGGATACCGGCGTACAGATCCAGTTAGCCAACAGGGATCCGTACAATGTAGTGATCAGTGCAACCGCCATGGCAGGTCCCAGTGTGGACGGATCATCCATATGATACAGCATATCTACCAGACC
>ENA-OPXC01002370-OPXC01002370.1-human-gut-metagenome-genome-assembly--contig:-NODE-2370-length-11291-cov-1.679601_pt1 | contig 11291 bp, 10 predicted proteins | sample MGYA00241512_ERZ502016 | MGnify/ENA primary metagenome ERZ502016 (study PRJEB25962, sample SAMEA2043043) | human gut metagenome | biome: human gut; feature: human-associated habitat; material: faeces...
GAATTCTTGGAAAAAGGATATCAGGGAGCCTCGCTTCGATCAATCTGTAAGAATGCCGGGGTGACAACAGGTGCATTATATTTCTTCTTTCAGGATAAGGAAGATTTGTTTGCGGCAATTGTGGAGCCCGTTTTGGAGAAACTAAAGCACATGCTGCAACAGCATATGCGTCAGGAACTCATGGAACTGCAACAGCTTCCGGATGCAAAGGAAGATAACATGCAGGATGATATGTTTGCAAGTGCGCAGATAATCCATCTTCTATATGCGAACTATGATATGTTTACCTTGATTTTGACGAAGAGCCAGGGGTCGCGGTTTGAAAATTGCATCGATGAATTCGTGGCAATTATGGAGAATGGATATCAGGTCTTTGCAGCAGAACAGGCGAAAGTGTTGGGCGTGGAATCACCGGATGAATATACGCTGCACTGGGTGGCACATGTACAGATCAATGCATTTTCTCACTTACTGCTGCATGAGAAGGACGAGCAGAAGGCGTTGAAGCATATGGAACAGGTTATGAACTATCTGCTGGGGGGATGGAACGCCATGTTCCAAAAGCAATAAAGAAAATCAGCTATGTATGCATTAATATGTTGCATAGCTTTTTATAAGACGACGACATAACGATGTTATGTCGTTAGCAATCTTAGGTAAAAAATCTTTCAGCTTAATGCAATCAAAACATAACACTGTTATGTAAATGAGAAAAAATCTCAATTAGAAAAAACCAAATTTTCAGGCAGGAGGAGAAAAATGTATTTAGAGGTCAGGGATTTAAAAAAGAGCTATGGGGAAAACGGAAGCTATGTACAGGTATTGAAGGGAATCAATACAGAAGTGGAAAAAGGACAGATGTGTGTGATCCAGGGAACGAGTGGTTCCGGCAAGTCCACACTATTAAATTGCATCGGCGGACTGGATACTGCAGAATCAGGTTCCATTGTGGTGGATGGAACAGAGATCGTAGGAATGAAGCAGGATAGGTTGTCCGAATACAGAAGAGATCAGCTTGGTTTTATCTTCCAGTTTTACAATCTGGTTCCGAATCTGACCGTAAAGGAAAATATCCAGGTCTGCGAATATCTGACAGAACATCCGCTGGATATCAATGATCTGATGCAGACGCTGGGACTTACGGAGCACCAGAATAAATTTCCGTCACAGCTTTCCGGTGGACAGCAGCAGCGTTGTGCCATAGCAAGAGCACTGATCAAAAATCCGAAACTGTTACTCTGTGATGAGCCGACCGGTGCGCTGGATTCCAAAACAAGCCGTGATATTCTGATCCTGCTGGAAGAGATCAATGCAAAATACGGAACGACAATGCTGATCGTTACGCATAATAATTCCATCAAAAACATGGTACATAAGGTGCTGATCATCAAGGACGGACTGATCCATAAGAGCTATGAAAACGAAGTAAGAGTACCGGCAAGAGAATTGGAGGATTTATAAGATGCAGAAAGTATTACGGAAAAGAATCTTACGGGATCTGAAAGAAAATCTGTTTCGTTATCTGGCACTTTCTGCACTGATCATATTTGTCATGTATCTGGTTGTCAGTATCGTGGGTGCAGCGGATACGATCATCATCGGTTCCGAAAAGCAGGCAGAAAAAAATCAGTTGGAAGACGGACAATTCGGTGTATTTGTCCCGCTGACAGATACAGAAACGGAAAAGCTGGAAAAAAAGGGTGTCAGGCTGGAGAAACAGTTTTATCTGGACTTTGGCATGGAAGACCACAGTACACTTCGTGTATACCAAAATCGTGAAGAGATCGATCTGATCGCACTCGAAGAAGGAAAATTGGCACAGACAAAGGACGAGATCGTGCTGGAAAAGCGGTATTGTGAGGAAAAGGATCTGCATGTCGGAGACAGCATCATACTGGCAGATGCGACCTACAAAATTGTCGGTATCGGTTCTACACCGGACTATGATACACCGCTGAAGCAGACAAGTGATACCACTGCGGACAGCAGCATTTTCGGAACTGCTTTTGTAACGGCAGATACCTATGACATGCTTCGAAAGAGCGGAAAGAGCGAAAAAACGGAAGAGTATGTTTATGCTTACAGGCTGCCAGGAAACCTGACCAATGCACAGATAAAGGAAGAACTGAAAAAGCTGGAATTTTCTGCAGAGGATGTCAAGGATACTTATTTTCAGGAATACTGGGATCAGACAATGGGGAAAAAGGATGATCTGGAGAATGGCATAAATGATCTGGTGGACGGTGCAAATGAGCTGCGTGACGGACTTAGTGAACTGCAGGATTGCAGTGACGACCTGAATGACGGCGCAGATGAAATTTTTGATGCCTATCTGGATGAGGCAAATAAAGCTTTGAAGGGATATGGCATTCAGGAGGTAACGGCAGACAACTTTGAAACGGTTTTAAATGATTATGTAAACCAATCAAACGACCCGGGCGCGAGAATGGTGGCAAGAGGCGCCAGAATGCAGCTTCAGGAGCTGAAAAGCTACGTGGATGGTACAAAGGAATATACGGATGGCGCAAAGGAAGCTGCAGACGGAAGTGAAGAACTGGCGGACGGTGTACGGGAGTTAAAAGATAATACAGATGATATCATCGATGATATTTTCGATGTGGATGTCAGCAATATGACATATTTCCTGGTAGCAGAGGATAACCCGAGAGTGCTTGGTGCAGCAGGTGATCAGGAGATCAATAAGATCGGCGGACTGATCGCAGGTGTGATCTTAATGGTGCTGTTTACTTACGTTATCTCTGTTTTTGTGGTGCATGGCATTGAGCAGGAAAGCAGCGTCATCGGTGCATTGTATGCACTTGGTGTAACGGCGGGTGATCTGATGCTGCATTACATTACACTTCCGGTTGTTGTTTCAGCCGTATCTTCCGTGATCGGCGGACTGATCGGTTTCAGTAAATGGGGAATCGGGCTGCAGATGCAGGATTGCTTCGGCTTCTTCTCACTGCCGGTACCGGCGTTTGAGTATACACCATACCTGATCGTTTACACCTTTGTTATGCCTGCACTTACTGCAGCGATCGTCAACTGTCTGGTGATCCGCAAGAAACTTTCCAGACCGGTGCTTTCCATGCTGCGCAAGGAGCAGAAAGCAAGCAGGATCCGGGATCTGAACCTCGGCAATATGGGATTTATAGCAAGATTCCGTATCCGTCAGATGCTGCGTGAGATGCGCTCCGCATTTGCCGTGATCTTCGGTATGTTTGTTTCCATGCTGATCGTCATGATGGGCCTGGACATTTACGTGATGTGTCAGAATGTCAACATTGAGAATAAGGCAGATACCAAATTCGCCTATATGTATACATACAAATATCCGACAGAGGAGGTACCGGATGGCGGCGAAGAAGCATTTGGCAAAACGCTGAAAAAGGAACGTCTCGGTTATAATCTGGATGTCACGCTTCTTGGTATCCATGATGACAACCCGTATTTTGATGCCAAGGTGGAGGATGGTAAAAATAAGATCGTCATTTCCACAGCAGTTGCACAGAAATACAATGTCGGTGAGGGTGATGTCTTTGTCTTAAACGATGAAGAAACCGATACTAAATATGCCTTTGATATTGTTGGTATTGCTCAGTACTCAAGTTCCCTTTATATCTTTATGGACATTGACAGTATGCGGGAACTGTTTCATGAAGGCAGTGATTATTACAATATTGTATTTTCTGATAAGGACCTTTCCATTCCGTCCGGCAGATTATATGCGACAACGACAAAGGAAGATGTAGAAGAAGCATCCGGTATCTTCATTAAGATGATGTGGCCGATGATCTATATGCTGCTCGGCTGTTCCGTGATCATCTTCTGTGTTGTCATGTATTTGATGATGAAGGTAATGATCGACCGGTCTTCCTTCCATATCTCACTGATCAAGATCTTCGGATACCGCACAAAAGAGATCGGTAAGCTGTACCTGCGCGGTAACTTTTATCTGGTGGCAGCTGGTGCACTGATCTGTATCCCACTTGCCAAGGCATGTATGGATGCAATCTATCCGATGCTGGTTGCCAATGTCTGCAGCGGCATGAACCTGACGTTTAGCTGGCAGTTGTATGCAGGTATTTATGCAGCGGTGATCCTTCTTTATCTGTTCATCAATCAGCTGCTTGTGGGCAGACTGAAGAAGATGGTACCGGCTGAAGTGCTGAAGAACCGTGAATAATGGCAGGGCGTAAAACGGAAAATCAGAACGGTCTCAAATATAAAATAGAGAGAAAACCGCAGGGAAATATTGAAATCCCTGCGGTTTTTGCGTATGATATAGTAGCTGCTTCGAAGAAGCGGCTGCAGAGCACGAAGTGCAAATCTGCGAGTCTTAGAAACAAAGGAAAACAGGGAAATATGACAAAACGTGTACTTACAATGCAGGATATTTCCTGCCTGGGACAGTGTTCTTTAACGGTAGCACTTCCTATTATATCAGCATGCGGGATCGAAACGGTGATCCTGCCATCCGCGGTGCTTTCCACGCACACAGGCGGCTCTTTTAAAAATTATACATTCCATGATCTGACGGATGATATTCCGGGAATACTGAAACACTGGAAACTGGAGGGCTTTCGGTTTGACTGTCTGTACACAGGTTATCTGGGAAACATACGGCAGATCAATCTGGTAGAGGAGATCAGAAAAGAACTGCTTACGGATGATGCACCGTGCATCATTGATCCTGCCATGGCAGATTTTGGCAAGTTGTATACAGGATTTGACACGGCGTATGTACATAAAATGAAGGAGCTTTGCGGGCAGGCAGATGTGCTTTTACCGAATCTGACAGAGGCAGCCTTTCTGACCGGGCTTCCGTACCGGACAAGAATGTCGGAGGCAGAGGTGCATGTGCTTTTGAAAGGGCTTGCAGCCTTGGGCTCTAAGCACATCATCTTAAAAGGAGTCAGTGATACGCCGGATCAGATCGGTGTGGCAGTCTACAACTGCGAAACCGACAGAGTTTCTTATTATTTTACGAGAAGATTACCGAGAAACGGTTATGGAACAGGGGATTGTTTTGCCTCTGCTTTTACAGGTGCTTATATGAGGGGCATGGAGATCAAAGAGGCAGCAGCACTTGCCGCAGATTTTGTTCTTGCTGCCATGGAAGCAACGACAGGAGATGAAAAACACTGGTATGGGGTACACTTTGAACAGGCTCTGCCACTTTTAATGGAACGACTGGTTATAGAATGAAACTATAACCGGTTGTTCCTTTTTCCTATTAGACAGATGGGAAAACTCATGCTACTATGATGCTATCAAAAGAAAACAGACAAAACCTACCGGAAGAGGTAGACGACAGGACGAAAACAGAAAAAGAAAGGACTGCCAAAGGCAGAGCGTGAGTGAAAATGAGTAAAAAAACATATGCAGAAAGAAAATTAAAATTTGAAACGTTACAGCTTCATGTAGGACAGGAAAGCCCGGATCCGGTAACGGATGCAAGAGCTGTTCCGATTTATCTGACTTCTTCTTATGTATTCCATAACAGCCAGCATGCAGCAGACCGTTTCGGTCTTCGTGATGCAGGTAACATTTACGGAAGACTGACAAACCCGACAGAAGATGTATTCGAACAGAGAATCGCAGCACTTGAAGGCGGTATTGCAGCACTTGCAGTCGGTAGTGGAGCAGCAGCATTGACTTATGCATTTCAGGCAGTTGCACACAAAGGAGATCATATCGTAGCAGCCAAGAATATTTACGGTGGTACCTATAACCTGCTCGCACATACACTGCCGGATTACGGTATTGAAACAACATTCGTTGATCCTTTTGATTATGAAGGTATTGAAGCGGCAATCAAAGAAAATACAACAGCGATCGAGATCGAAACACTCGGTAATCCGAATTCAGAAGTAGTTGATATTGAAAGAATCGCAAACATCGCACATTCTCACAATATTCCATTGATCGTGGATAATACATTTGCAACCCCTTATCTGGTGCGCCCGATCGAGTATGGCGCAGATATCGTTGTACATTCCGCAACAAAATTCATTGGCGGACATGGTACAACGATCGGTGGTGTGATCGTAGACAGCGGTAAATTTGACTGGACTAAGAGCGATAAATATCCATGGCTTGTTGAGCCAAACGTATCTTATCATGGTGTCAGCTTCGCAAAAGACTGTGCACCGGCTGCTTTTGTGACATACATCCGTGCGATCCTGCTGCGTGATATGGGCGCAACTTTATCACCGGTACATGCGTTCATCTTCTTGCAGGGACTGGAAACATTATCACTGCGTGTAGAGCGTCATGTGGAAAATGCATTGAAGGTAGTACAGTTCTTAAAGAATCAGCCACAGGTAGAAAAGGTAAATCATCCTTCCGTATCCGATGATCCGGAACAGCAGAAGCTTTACAAGAAATATTTCCCGAACGGCGGTGGTTCTATCTTTACCTTCGAGATCAAGGGGGACGCGAAAAAAGCGCAGGATTTTATCGACCAGCTGGAGCTGTTTTCTCTGCTCGCCAATGTAGCAGATGTGAAATCTCTTGCAATCCATCCGGCTTCTACCACACATTCCGAATGCAACGAAGCAGAACTGCTTGATCAGGGAATCAAGCCAAATACGATCCGTCTTTCTATCGGAACGGAAAATATTGATGATATCATCGAAGATCTGGCAGAAGCATTTAAAGCGATCGAGTAGGCAGGCTGCACGGCAGTATAGAGATAAGAATAAGCATATGAGAAACACCGGCAGATGCAAAGCATAAGCCGGTGTTTTAAAATGCTGTGATAGGTATGATCAAAATACCGCAATACAGAAGAAATATGTGCTTTATGATTCAGTCTGAGCCGAAGCAACAAAATTCTTGATCGCCTGAAAGCTTTCTTTGCTGACAACGTGCTCCATCTTGCAGGCATCTTCTGCTGCGATCTCAGGATCCACACCAAGCTTTGTCAGCCAGGAAGTCAGGAATTCGTGTCTTTCGTAGATCATGTCTGCGATTTCGCGACCTGCCTTGGTAAGATTGATAAAGCCTGCATCACTGACTGTGATCAGTTCCTTTTCACGAAGATTTTTCATCGCAATGCTGATGCTGGATTTTTTAAAGCCAAGTTCATTGGCAATATCAACGGAGCGAACAACCGGGAGCTTTCTGCTCAGGATCAGGATCGTCTCTAAATAATTTTCTGCTGATTCATTAGGTGCCATTTTAATTCCCTTTCTTACGCAAAACGTATCAAAATAACGAACTTTTTATATTGACGCAAGTATAGCACATTTCTAAAAAAAAAACAATAAAAGTTGTTGACATCTAATATCCGTTAGAGTATACTAACCTCGAAATGAAAGAAAATTATCGATAAGATGCTAAATGGTAATGAAAAAGAAAGAAAGGGATGAGTATGATGCCTCTGTCAATGGCAAAAGAAGGAGAGCCTAATGTTATTAAAAAAGTAGGCGGCAAGGAAGAGACCAGACAGTTTCTGGAAAATCTTGGTTTTGTAACGGGCGGTATGGTTACGGTAATATCTCAGATGGGTGGTAATCTGATCGTGAATATCAAGGAATCCCGTGTTGCCATAGGAAAAGATATGGCAAATAAGATCATGGTCTGATAAGTTTAAAATGTCAGGCATCTAACGGTGCATGATAATAAAATAAAGAAAAGGAGCATAAACATGGCAAACGAGTCAAAAACACTGAAAAACGCTGCTGTTGGTGCAACTGTCAAAGTTAAAAAGCTGACAGGTGACGGTCCTGTCAAAAGAAGAATCATGGACATGGGTATCACAAAAGGCGTAGAGGTCTATGTAAGAAAGGTAGCACCACTTGGTGATCCGGTGGAAGTTACAGTAAGAGGCTATGAGTTGTCGCTGCGTAAAGCAGATGCAGAAATGATTGTTATTGAATAACAATTTTTTTTGCCATCACGTTAGTAAACACTAACAAAAGTAAGCAAAGAGCTATTCTAATTAGTTGTATAAAATAAGAAAGAGGAGTAGAGAAAATGGCAATTAAAATCGCATTAGCAGGTAACCCAAACTGCGGTAAAACAACTCTGTTTAACGCATTGACAGGTTCCAATCAGTTCGTTGGAAACTGGCCGGGCGTTACGGTTGAGAAAAAGGAAGGTAAGCTGAAAAAAGCTTACAGCGGCAAGGAATCGGATGTCGTTATCATGGATCTTCCGGGTATTTATTCTCTGTCACCATACACACTGGAGGAGGTAGTTGCCCGTAACTATCTGATCACAGAGAGACCGGATGCAATCATCAATATCATTGATGGTACGAATATCGAAAGAAACCTGTATCTGTCTACACAGATCATGGAGCTTGGTATTCCAGTAGTTATGGCAATCAATATGATGGATCTTGTTCGCAAGAGCGGTGATCAGATTAATGTTGATAAGCTGTCCAAGAAGCTTGGATGCCCTGTTGTTGAGATTTCAGCATTAAAGGGTGATGGTATTAAGGAAGCAGCAAACAAGGCAGTTGAGCTTGCAAAGAAAAAAACATTAAGCAAGCCGGTACATGAGTTTTCAAAGGAAGCAGAGGACATTATTGCAGCTGTTGAGAATAAGCTGACTGGAATCAAGGATGAGCAGAAGCGCTTCTTTGCAATCAAGCTTCTTGAGAAGGATGATAAGATTGCAGCTCAGATGAAGTCTGTTCCGGATGTTTCTGATGAGATCAGCCGCATGGAGGATGCATTTGATGATGATACTGAGAGTATTATCACAAATGAGCGTTATACATACATTTCATCTATTATCGGTGAGTGCTGTAAAAAGGCACATGGCGGCAAGAAGCTGACGCTTTCCGATAAGATTGACCGTATTGTAACGAATCGTTTTCTGGCTCTTCCAATTTTTGCTGTTATCATGTATATTGTATATTATGTATCAGTAACAACAGTTGGAACCATTGCAACTGACTGGGCAAATGATGGAGTATTTGGCGATGGTTGGTATCTGGCAGGAATTGGCCGCAGTGCATATGAAGAAGATGCTGGTGAGTATGGCGATGCAGAGACAATCATTAATGCATTCGTTGATGAGTCTGGTGATGAGGAACTGGCAGCAGCGGTAGATGCTGAATCAGAGGATTATGATCCAGAGGCAGCAATCACAGCTGTAAAAGCTTATGCAGCAACAGTAGCAGATGACGCAGAAGTAACTTACGTTGTTCAGGATGAGGAAACCATGGCAGAGGAAGATGAGACTGCTAATGGCGCTGATTTAAAGGCAGCAGTAGAAGTTTATGAAAAGTGGAATGCAACCGCTCCTGATAATGCCGATTATGGCATCTGGATTCCTGGTATTCCAGCATTTTTGGAGTCTGCTCTTGATGCAGCAAATTGTGCAGACTGGTTAAGAGGTCTGATCATGGATGGTATCGTAGCCGGTGTAGGAGCTGTACTTGGTTTCGTTCCACAGATCTTGATTTTGTTCATCTTCTTAGCTTTCCTTGAAGGATGCGGATACATGGCTCGTATCGCATTCATCATGGACCGTATCTTTAGAAAGTTTGGTCTTTCTGGTAAGTCATTTATCCCGATGTTAATCGGTTCTGGATGTGGTGTTCCTGGAATCATGGCTTCACGTACTATCGAGAATGACAGAGACCGCAAGATGACCATTATGACAACTACCTTCATTCCGTGTGGTGCAAAGCTTCCGTTTATCGCAATGGTTGCAGGTGCTATCTTCGGCGGTGCTTCTTGGGTTGCTCCGTCAGCTTATTTCCTTGGTATCGCAGCAATTATCTGCTCTGGTATCATCTTAAAAAAGACAAAGTTATTTGCTGGAGATCCGGCTCCGTTTGTTATGGAGCTTCCGGCTTACCATATGCCAACAGTAAGCAGCGTTCTTAGAAGCATGTGGGAGCGTGGATGGTCCTTCATCAAGAAGGCTGGTACAATCATCCTTCTTTCCACTATCGTAATTTGGTTTACTACTTACTTTGGATTTGTTGATGGTGCATTCCAGATGCTTGAGGAAGATCAGATTGATTCAAGTATCCTTGCAACTATTGGTAAGGCAATCAGTTGGATCTTTATTCCGCAGGGATTTGGCAACTGGCAGGCAACTGTTGCATCTGTTACGGGTCTTGTAGCAAAGGAAAACATTGTTGGTACAATGGGTATCTTGTATGGCGGACAGGAAGGCGTAAGTGTCTATGCAGCAATGGCAGCTTCCTTTACAGCAGTAAGTGGTTACGCATTTTTGGCATTCAATTTGCTGTGTGCTCCGTGTTTCGCAGCAATGGGTGCAATTAAGAGAGAGATGAATAATACAAAGTGGTTCTGGATTGCAATTGGATATCAGTGTGGATTTGCTTATCTGGTAGCTTTAGTAATCAATCAGATTGGCCGTCTCTTTACAGGTGCCGGTTTTGGTGTTGGAACAGTAGTTGCATTTGTAATTATCGTTGCATTTATCTATCTGTTGTTCAGACCATATAAGGAGAGCAAGACTCTTGAGGTTGCAGCCGTAAAGTAATAGTTGGTAACAAGAGTGTATGTGTTTGAAAGGTAAGGTATCTTATGGGAACAGTAATTGTAGGAGTTGTAGTAGTAGGTGTGGTTGGACTGATTGTTCGCAGTATGGTAAAGGATAAAAAAGCAGGAAAGTCACTCCAGTGCGGAGGCGACTGCAAGCACTGTGGAGGACATTGCCACTGAGTAAAAAAGAATGGAGCAGCCTATGCAGCAAAGAAATATGCAAAAAGATGCGATCTTAAACAGACTCAGACAGCGAGGATGCAGGATCACTAAGCAGCGGATGGTGTTGCTTGATATTATACTGGACGGGGATTGTTCAAGCTGCAAAGAGATTTATTACAAGGCATCGAAGATTGACCCAAGCATTGGCTCAGCAACAGTTTACCGTATGATTAACATGCTTGAGGAAATTGGAGCAATTAATCGCCGCAATATGTATAGGGTTTCCTGTACACAGCCTTGTGATGAATTAGAAGATGACGCGCAGAAAAGTGGAAAACATGCATGCACAATTGAATTTGATGATAATTCAAGTATCATGCTTACACAAAAGGCGTGGAATCAGATCATACAGACAGGACTTTCCGTATGTGGTTACAAAGATAAGCAGGCGATTCGCAGTATCAATCCGGCATAAGTTGGTCTGGCTTAATTGAAAAAAAGTTCTTAATGATAAACTTTATCATTAAGATGGTAGAAATTATTACACATATTCTTTATAATAAAAAGCAGGCAAGGAAAAAAATTTTGCCTGCTTTTTACATAGATACCGAATAGGAGGATATAGCTATGAGTTTACGTGATTTA
>ENA-OPXC01002377-OPXC01002377.1-human-gut-metagenome-genome-assembly--contig:-NODE-2377-length-11275-cov-1.417469_pt1 | contig 11275 bp, 10 predicted proteins | sample MGYA00241512_ERZ502016 | MGnify/ENA primary metagenome ERZ502016 (study PRJEB25962, sample SAMEA2043043) | human gut metagenome | biome: human gut; feature: human-associated habitat; material: faeces...
GCCCAGTGTCAGACACAGCTTTGTAAAATCCGCAGGTCCTTCCCCTTTCAGTGTCTGTATTGCCTCTATCACTTCCAGCGCATTTCCGACTGCATATCCAAGCGGCTGATCCATATCGGTAATGACCGCGATCGTCTTTCTGCCCGCTCCGTTTCCGATCTCTGTCATTTCTTCTGCCAGACTGACCGCATCCGCTTCCTGTTTCATGAAAGCACCGCTTCCGGTCTTGACATCCAGTACGATCGCATCTGCACCGCATGCCAGCTTTTTACTCATAATGGAACTGGCGATCAATGAAATCTGATCGACCGTTGCTGTCACATCTCTGAGCGCATACAGCTTTTTGTCCGCCGGTGCCAGATCCTTTGTCTGTCCCATGATCGCAATACCGATCTCATTGACGTTCTTCTCAAATATTTCGATCGGGATATCCGTATGGAAACCCGGAATGCTTTCCAGCTTATCGATCGTTCCGCCCGTATGCCCCAGTCCTCTGCCACTCATCTTTGCAACTTTGCAGCCGCAGGCAGCTACCATCGGTGTCAGTGCCAGACTTGTCTTATCTCCGACACCGCCTGTGCTGTGTTTATCTACTTTTACGCCTGCAATACCGGACAGATCCAGCATATCACCGGAATGTGCCATGGAAAGAGTCAGCTGCAAGGTTTCTTCCTTTGTCATGCCCTGAAAATAAATTGCCATCATCATGGCAGACATCTGGTAATCCGGAATATCTCCCTTTGTATAGCCTTCTACCATATAAGCGATCTCTTCCGGTGAAAGCACACCGCCGTTTCTCTTTTTCGTGATCAGATCATACATTCTCATATGCGTTTCCTCCCTTTCCGTTTCATACCTTCCCACATTTGTTTCGTCTTTTAATCCAGCAGACTCATGACATACGTTCTTGCAGGCGTTTCACTCACCTCGATCATAAAAATCATCCAGCCTAACGGATTCAGCTCCTTCTGCAGACTGTCCAGTAAAAATTCCGTCAGATTTTCCAGCGTCGGATTGATGGTTGTAAACGGTTCAAAATCATTGATGATCCGGCTCTGATATCGGCGCAGGAATTCCTCTACCTTTTTCTCTACCTGATTAAACAAAACAAGCCCGCTGCTCATCTTTGCCACATGCAGCACGATCTCCCACGTATGCGGATGCACCTCTCCCCTTGTACCGTCAATATAGATCGCATGCGATGCATTCAGGTAAAAATTAAATTTATACTGGTTTTTCGGAATGCTTTCCAGATCCAGCACTTCCTTCTCTGTCCGCTGCGCCTGAAGCATTTTTGCTTCTCCTGCCTGTTTTTCCGCAAGCCTGTTCTTTTCCACTTCCTGTTCCAGAAGAAGCTGTTTTTGCTGCAGCTCTCCTGTCAGCCTGTTGATTTTTCTTCTGCCTTTTATCCGGACATACTGCAGGTAATAAACGATCATGACAAAGCACACCGCTGCAATGATACCATACATCAGAATATGCATATACATCATATCATATCCCATGATTGTTTTCACATAATCTTCCCTGACGCAAACACCGACTGTGTATCCGTTTTCCGTCTGAAAAACAGATGTTCTGTAAGCACCTCTGCTCTTTTCCATCCGTTTCATATATGAAGTCAGATCAAGCTGCTGTACTTCCAACGCATTCATTTCCGCGGTATTTTTGACAAACAGAAGCTGTCCGGCCTTTTCTATATATACAAACTGACTGGCAGAAGTCTCAAAGTCTTCTTCTATATTTGCAATCAGTCTGTCCGGATAGGTATCTTCAGGCTCTGCTTCCGTCTGCAATACAATATTGCAGGCAGCCTGCTGTTGCTGCTGCAAATAAGTCTCTAATCCGGTTTCGATCTGTGTGTCCATTTCCAGCTTCATGATCCAGACAAAAAGAATACCCAGAAGCAGCGTCCCAAAAGTCAGTATAAAATTAAACGGACTGTCCGCCCTGCGCAGTTTCCTGTTTTTCTTCATGTTTTTCTTCCTTGTTTGTTAATTTTTTTACCCCCTTGTGCCACGAGATCAGCCATGCGAAATCATGACAGACAACGCACTTTACCTGCTCCCATTCTTCCTTCCACGTCTGCGTACGCCATGCACCGGTTGTTTTAATGCTGTTTAAAATACCCGCCATACGGAACCAGTAGATCACAAAATTATAAAAAGGCAGCAATAACAAAATCAGCACATTCCCCGCATAAAAGCGGCGCAGTTTTTTGTCATATCCCAGATAAGATAAAATGTTCAGATAATACAAAAATGCCGACAATACATATAAAATATAGATCAGCACAAGCGAGATCAGAATAAAGGAAAACGGATAATTCAAAAAGGTCAGGCAGATCAGTGCAAAATACCAGATCATACGCGGAAATGCAAAGGTATGGTCAAACATAATGACTCTTGTCATAAAATTGGTCAGAAATCCTTTTACCACGCTGCCTCTGTCCATAAACATATGGGCAACTTCCAGTTCTCCTCTCTGCCATCGTTGTCTTTGCAGACAGAGCTTTTGCAGATTTTCGATCGGATCCACAAAAAATACCGCGTTTTCACAGATTGCGATCTTCTGATGGAGAAGCTTCCGCACCTGAAAAGTAACATGGGTATCTTCACAGACAGTCTCTGTATTGTATAGCTGTGTTTTTAATATGGTTGATTTCCGGAACGCGGAAAACGCACCTGACATTGTAAAAATGCTGTTCAGCTCCGCTTCAAAATTACGGCCTGCCAGAAACGCCTGTGCATATTCATAAAATTCCGTCTTTTGGAATATACGACGGAACGGATTCTTCTCTGCCTTGATCATTTCGGGATTTGTCAGGATCGTTCCGTCATACAATGCAGCTCATTATGGGCTTCAAACCGCTTTACCAGATTAGAAAGTGCCTCCGGATGCAGAATACCGTCCGAATCAATGTGGATGATGTATTTCCCTTCGGCATGAAACAGTGCCATATTCAAGGCTCTGGATTTTCCCTGCTCGGAATTCATCCATTTCAGGTTCATCTGCGGATGCTCCTTCTGATAGGCTGTATATATTTCAAAGGAATTGTCCTTACTGCCGTTGTTGACCAATAGGACATCCAGCTGCTCCGGCTGATAATCACTGTTCCTGATCGAATCCAGACAGGCATACAGAGTGTCTGCAGAATTATACACCGGAACGATCAATGTGACCGGCGGATAATAAATGAGCGGCGCATCTTTTTTATACAGGATACGTTTTTTGACAAGCAGAAAAAAGCCTGCTACTGCCGGTACGATCTCCATGATCAGCGGAATAATGATCCACGATACCCAGAAAACAATTTCATTAGACAGAAGTGTCAGTATTCTTTGCATAATGGAATCCTCCGATCTTCTGTTTTACAATCTGCGATTTTGTAAAAATATAATAATAAAGTATCACAGACAGGGCATAAAAAATAATCCTGCCAACAATCGTATGCGCAATGTAATACGCATCATTACCAAAATAGTAAATGGTTGTACCAATCACAAATAACCGGATAATATTGGCAAAAAAGATCATCATACAGCCAAGCACAGATAAAATAATGCGCTGCATCCAGTCATATACCCGGAAAAAGGCAAGCATGGACACATATGCCATCATCTCGATAATACCGGAGCATTCATAGTCGATACACAGAGAAATGGCTTCACTTCCGTGCTGCACAAATAACATACTGTATTCACTGTAAGACTCATAAAAGCCTGTCATCCTGCCTGCAACACCTGCCGCAGAGCATACCAGATTAGTCAATGGCCGGATCGCCACGGGCTGGATCCACATCATCATAAACACAAAGAGTCCGACACTGCCCCAGATAAACTGATAAAAATATAGCTTTCCGCGTGTAAACACGGACAACAGGTATATCCAGACAAGAAAGCAGACAACTGTAAAGATCGTCATGATTTCTGTAATCCTTTCTTCTTACCCAGCAGCCCAAAAAAAACAACCGCTCCTGCCATCAGCAGGATACTGAAAAATGCACCTGTTGAGGTGCCTACCATTGTGACTTTTCCGCCACCGACATTAGGCATGGTCACTTCCACTTTTACACCACTTGCGATCGTTCCCTGCTCAAGTCCCATCAGCTTCTCTACCTCTGAAATTTTCATTCTGACCTCAAACCGGTCATTCGGGTCTCCGCTCGATACTGTCACTGCAGCATCTCCCCAGCTGTAAGCCGGGTAATAGGTGAACGGACTGAGTCCTGTATAAATACCGTCTTTGCTTAAATTGACATTCTTTCCCCAGTCAATTCCGTTTCTGTCCGCTGTCGGATACCGCAGAAAGAACGGAAGCTGTTTTCCATTTACATGTAAATAATAAGCATCTATCGGAATAGAGGAGCTGTAAAGCGGATGCATTTCCACATACAGATACAAATATTCCCCATCCCTCACAAGTGCAGCATGATTATTACAGAGCTGGTTATTGCTGTAATAGGTGATCATTGTCTTTGGAATTCCTTCCCAGTCATCATAATAGCCGTCGATCGTGATCCCGCCTGCGGCTTTTGTCTCTATACAGTTTACCTGCAAAATTGCTATTATAATCAGGCAAAACAGAACCACACATGTTATCTTATGCTTCCAATTTTTGTTTTTCTTTTGCATGTTCTTCATTTTCATCATTCCTTTTCATATCGTATTTGCTGATTCCCCACAAAAATAATAAGATCAAAATGATGCCTACAAGGCTTACGATCATCCCCTGTTTCAAATAAGGATACTGCAGTCTGATCACTGTTGTTCCTTTTCCTACCGATACCAGATACCAGTCTACGGCAATCTCTCTGTCCGGCTGAAAAATATCATAATAGGCAAGCGCCGTATTCGTATTTTCATAATCTGTCCGTATCGTGATTGAATCACGATCCCGCGCAATTTCAAGTGGTACAATTTCCCGCTTCGGAATTGTCTCTCTGTCTGTTCCAAACACCTGCTCCAGAAGCGTATAAACCGTTTCATCTCCGGTAAGCTGCAGATGATATGGCAGATTCATCGCCAGAAATGTGATATTTTCATATGCAGATACACTCCCTACATAAGGAAGTATCCGTTCTCCTACTCTGACAGTCCCGTCCACCCGGTTCAGTCCGTTCAGATATACGGTATTCCAGTCTGCATTTTCCGATGAAAACTCCTGCGGCGTATAACTTTCATCCCGGTAAGTCAGCTGTCCATAAGCATTCTTCAATGTAATACTCTGGGCAGTCACTCCTAAGAAAGTCGTAACGCCTTTTGAATCATTTGTCGAAATATGATTCATATCAATTATGATATGCACACCTGCATCGGAAAGTTTCTGCACAAGCGCTTCCGCTCTCTTTTTATCTTCATAATTGAAATCCGACAAATAAATCGTTTTATAAAGAGATAATTCTTCAAATGTATAATGATCGATGTAAGAATCCGAAAGCTCTTCAAACGCCGGAAACAATCTGGCAAGATCCGATCCGCCTCCTCCGATCGCAGCAGCCTCATAGGTCGTGACTGTTCCGAACCGATCCGGTGTATCCACTGTATATATCAGATAGTCCGCTCCCTGCTCCTGCAGGCTGTAGCCACTTTTTTCAGCCGCCTCCGATACTGCCGGAATGTCCTTTTCCTGCCGTGGCAGCAAAGCGATCCGAAGGAGCACCGTATCATTGCCCATCAAGAGACAGCGATCAAACAGATAATAAAAGTTTCCCTCCGCATATGCACTGTTCAGCTGTACAATATTGACCGCCGTCGCAGCCCCCTGCCATGCCCAGCCAAACGTATAATCCTTTGATGGTTCCACCGCAGAGATCATATAGGCGGCAAATGCACCGTAGCTGCTCAGATCAAAAAGCGCCATTCTCTGCTTTGTCAGTTCCTTCGCCTGCAAAATACCGTAGTTTTCCGCACGCCGCATCTGTGCAGCGCTGACATTGGTTGCACGGTCTGCCTTTTCCGCATACAGGTAAAACCGCGCCGGGTATACATCGATCAGCAGGAGTATGCAGAGCACGATCAGAACGCTGCTCTTGGCATTTCTCCAGAGCAGAAGTGCCAGAAAAGTAAAGCCCAGTCCGACCGGAATAAAGCGGATCATCCAGAAAAACTGATGAAACGGCACTTTGGAATAAAACTCGTATAAAGAATTTGTCGTGGAAAAGAATAAAAACAGTCCCGTGATAAATCCTGCTGTGCTCTTTCTGCCCGCAAACAGCATACCAATGATCCCTACGACAAAAATACCGATCCCATAATAAAAGGTTTCCAATTCTCCGCTGTATCTGTCCGCAGGATTCAATGATGTAAATCCATCCGCAAAAAAATCACGCATAACCTGTGCGGTTCCTGCCTCACTCATTCCCATCAGCCCGCCGCGCAGTGCAGGTACAAGCCAGATGCCGATCAAAAGAAAAGAAAGCACCATTCCTGTCAGCAGATAAATCCCCCGCCGGATCCGTTTATTGCAGACCGCATCAAAGCAGACAAACAAAAAAGTGGTAATGCCGACCATTGCTGCGATCATCAGATGACACAGCGCTATGAGCGCCATCAGTAAAACAATCGCATACATGGCTTTTGTCCGTTTTTCCTCCAAAAACTGCCAGATGGCATAAAGCAGATACGGAAGCAGCGTTGCCACAACCGCACGCGGAATATTACCTTCCGCAACAGGACACGCATATTATCGGGCAGTAAAAACCATGCCACACCCAAAAAAGCTGCCAGATATTGCTTCTGGTAACGAACACCGAACAAAAGCCACCCACAGGCGCCCAGCACAAATAAAGCGCCCAGAAATAAAATATAGCTGCTCATCAGGTTTCCGCCCGTCAGAAACAGACAGCCCGCCAGCATATACAACGGAACAGGTGCCCAGTAACGCATCAATTCGATGCCGTTGTACCAGCTTGTATCATACAGAATATACCAGTTTCCTTCTTTGATTCCTTCATAGACCAGTCTACCACGATACATATGATTCAGCGTATCCGATCCGCGCGGATAAATCCCTGACTCCGTAACGGTATACATCATAACCACAGCACTGACCAAAATAAAAAGAACGGCTAGCAGCGTCTTCTTCCATCCGTTTCCGGATATACGAACCCCACTATCTGTTCTTTCATGATCACCCATAGTTTTCTGCTCTGCAGTATTTCCGCTGCCTGCTGCAGCTTCTGAAACTATCGCCGCCTGCACCTTTTCATTGCTTTCCGCAGTTTCTTCCTTCTCTTTTACCCCATTTTCTGCAGACTTAATCGTTATAGCAATTTCCTGTACCTTATCCTGTAAATGAAGATCTGCAATTTCATGTACCCGGTTGATGCTTGCATCATATAATTCCTTTGTGACGGAATACGTACGCACCGGCGTTTCATAAATATCAAGCCGCAGCAGGGATAAATCATCCTGCAGCACCTTTGTCAGCTCTTCAAAAAAAACATTACCAATGTTCTCCAGCGTCGTATCACCATTCTCAAATCCGGGCATCTCATCCAGATTCCGGTTCTGAAACGGTGACAGCCAGCTTTCGATCTTCTGCTCGATCTCCTGATACAGCTCCATTTTCCGCTGTGCTTTCAAATAAAGCACAATGGAGAATGTATGCTGATGTCTGCCGGCTTTGTCACCAATCACATTGGAATGCTCCGCATGTAATTCAAACTTCAGCTTATAGATATTCTGTCCCATACGTTGTTAAAAAAATGTTCTTTCTACCTTCTTATTGATCATTTCAATGCCCGCTTTCAGATCGGGATGTGCTTCCAGAATTTCTTCCGCCTTATCCCGCTGCATTTCATTGATGCAGAGCGTGCATTTTGATTTTTCCCCTCCTGCGAAAACTCTCTTAAAAAATGAAACATCATCCCATTTTTCATAATAGGAGATCCGTTCATCTAAAAATAAACGTTCCAGCTGCTTCTTGACGTTCAGATCCGTAATTGTACAAAATTCCACTTCATTATGTACCTTCACATCAGCAAATGATATATCTGCCATTTCTTTCACCCGTCTTTTCTTTTAATGTCAAAAATAGAATCCTCTCTTATGCACTTTTCTTAGCATATCATAATTTCCCCTGTTTGAAAAGCCCACAAAGTCTTATTCTGTATCTTTCTGATCGCCTGCATAAAAATCCTCAAACAATTTGTTGACTGCAGAACGGGTATCCTGTGAGATCTGTGGCAGTTCTTTTCCCCAGGTCTTCGTTGCCTGCTTGAATCCTTTTTCAAATGCTGCCTGCATCTCTTTCATCTTATCCATATCACCGCCGGAAAGTGCTTTTGCAAAATCAAAAATACGTTCTGAAGTCTGTTTCACACCCCAGTAACCGTCTTCTGCGATATCTGCCTGTGCCTGTGCTTTTGTCTGGGCATCAACCGTAAAGTTTCCGCTTGCTAAAAACTTCCACATATCATTTGCCTGTCCATACGCATTTCCCTGCTTGGAGATCATCTGCTGTACAAGCTGCTGCAGCTGCTGTGTACGCGCCTCTGCATCTGCCTTGAGCCGGCTGATAATTGCTTCATTTTTCTGCTTTGTTGTAACAGTATCTGTCTTTTTTACATCTTTAGACGGTTCATACACTGCTGATGCTTCTGTCTGCTTTCCTTCTGTTTCTGTTGCAGCTGCTTTCTGCTCTGTGCTCTTATAAGCAGCATAGGTATTTGTCTGATTTGAAATTCCGTTTACATTCATTCTAATATCCTCCTTGATCTGCTCAAACGACTACCTTGACACGATTCCTAGTTCTGTAAATGATATCGGCTATTTTACCCGTTTTGTTTAGTAATATCCTGCTTTTATTATTTTTCACTGTTTAAAAGAAAATACTCCATGGAATCGATCCGCTGAAATACAGCAGAGCTGACTGCCTCATACCGTCCTTCCGCGCCCTGAATCTCATGTATCTCTGTTCCGATATTTTCTCCGCACGCCCACAGTGAACCATCTGCCTTCTGTATCACAGTGTTGTTGTACTGCATGGGATAGAAGCCTTCATACTCCGCTATTGTTTCATAGGTTGGATCCAGTCCCAGATCTCCTGTCCAGACCATTACCGCATTTTCTGCAACGCAGACAGGCTCTCCGATCACAGTCCGATCTACAATACCGCAATTTCCCGCACTGTTGTAGCCCCATGTCCAGACTGTTCCGTCCAAAAGCAGTGCTGCATGATGAAACCAGCCACCGGTAATAACCACTGCGTTTTTGGCTTTTCTATAAAATATACATCTGATGACTGATATCCGCCATTGATATAAACAGTTCCCCATGTCCAGACCGTTCCATCCTCTTTAAGCGCCACCACATCATCTCTTCCACAGACGGCATATGTTACATCTTCCATAAGCAGATATGGTGTACTGATCGCATAATGTTCTCCATCCAAATACATTTCCCAGTCAAAGCTGTCATACTGCTGCAATGCACCGCCTCCTGCATTTCCGACACCATACAGCTTATGATCCTCTGTCAGAAAGACCATAAATCCTTTCTGCGAAAAATCTACATGGATCACATGCTCCGCTATTTTTACCGGGTCATTATAAAACCCATCATAGTCCTGCGTATTTTGTGCTAACTGTCCGTAATTATTTCTGCCTTCTCCCCATAATGTGTTCGCCGCATCAATTTTATATAAATTGGATGCATCACCGGCGTTTCTGATATACGCTGCCCCTTTGCTTTCCGCTAAGATCGTCTGTGCGTCCAGTTCAGACTGCGCATCCGTTTCCGTTTTTTCTTCCGCATCCGGCTCTGTTTTTTCCTGTTTCTCCGAAACAACCGTTTCATTCACAGGATCCGGCTGTTTTTCCTCCGGATCTGTCAACAGACAGACTGCAAGAGACGCACAGACAAGCAGAACCGCACCCATGAGCAGAAAAGACGGTTTTCGATACCGCATGATATTTTTGATCCTTTGTTTTGGATTTCCCTCGCCAAAGGATAATCCGCCGCCGGCAATTATCTGCCTGCCTGTTGCCAGGTGTAACAAAGAAGCAGAATACTCTGACCGGATATCTCTGTCCATCTGTTTTAATACTGCCTCATCACAACTCATTTCCATGTCATTTCCCGCAAGTATATAGGCGATCCATACAAGCGGGTTAAACCAGTGCAGGCATAATGCCAGAAAAGCTGCCAGCTTTATGATATGATCCAGTCGTTTTATATGATGCTTCTCATGTAATATGATATATTCCCTTTCCTGTGGTGTAAGTGAGGATGGCAGATAAATCTGTGGTCTGAAAATGCCCAGGCAGAACGGAACCGCTATTTCATCACACAAAAAAACCCTATTCCGGATCTGCAAAGATGCCCTTGTCTTTTTGCGCAGTTGGATCATAGAAAACATATTGACGCACAAAAGCAGTAAAACACCCATCCCCCATACAAGATACAACGCTCCGAGAATCCGATTTCCCTTCTTTGAAAGTTTCGTTTTCCAACTGTTTGCAGCATTTTGACCGGTTCTTGATTCCGTTACCTCTGGCATGGCTGTTTCCGTTTTCTGAGACACAGAACCTCTCTTCTGCACATCCATATCCGTTTCTGCCCCGTTCCGATCCAAAGTCGGTACGTCTGCTATTCCATCATATACCGCAAGCTGTACCTGCTCCGCTTTTTCCACCGGCTCCGATAACAGTCTAAACGCAGAAAATCCGGAGGAAATGGATATCGGGCAAAGTAGTCTGAACAACACAATTCCCCATAATGCATAAGAAAATATTTTAGGGGCTCTGCGCAGCAGGACTCTTACTGCGATCAACACAACAATGATCATACCCGCTGTAACGCTTCTGTTAAACAGCTTTACAAGAAATACATCTGAATAGAATGTTCCAAACCATTGCAGCATATGCGTCACCCCTTTTCCCCATTTATAATATTCATGATCTCTGCAATCTCTTTATCCGAAAGCTGCTTTCTGGAAGTGAATGCAGCTATAAAAGCCGGCAAGGAACCACGAAATGCTTCTTCTACAAACACCTCTCCCTGCATTCCATAATATTCTTCTCTGCTTAACACAGATGAAACAACTCCCTTTACATTTTGAAAAATACCTTTCTCACACAGCTTCCGAAGTACGTTATAAGTCGTTGGACGTTTCCAGTTCAGTTCCCGGCTGCAGATTTCCGCAAGCTCTCTCGATCCGATCGGCTCATGCGCCCAGATGATCTCTGCAAAATGTGTTTCCACCAGTCCTGATTGTTCAGATACCAGTCGATCGTCTGACGAATGCCGGTGTCAAAATTGTATTTCGGCTT
>ENA-OPXC01002398-OPXC01002398.1-human-gut-metagenome-genome-assembly--contig:-NODE-2398-length-11182-cov-1.946616_pt1 | contig 11182 bp, 10 predicted proteins | sample MGYA00241512_ERZ502016 | MGnify/ENA primary metagenome ERZ502016 (study PRJEB25962, sample SAMEA2043043) | human gut metagenome | biome: human gut; feature: human-associated habitat; material: faeces...
AAATACATATGTTCCTTTTTGGCTAAACCCTATTTCGGTTCCGATTTAACCACGATTATTTATTTAATCCTTTATCAGAAATCAACTTCTGTTCCATAATATGTGCATGTCAGGAGTTTTTCCATATTTGCCGGATCGATTGCTCTTGGATTTGAGCCGGTGCATGCATCACCTACTGCAAGTTCTGCGATCTTTGCAACTTTTTCCTTGAACTCATCTTCCTGAATTCCAAAATCTTTTAATGTTTTTGGGATATTTAATCTTACATTGAATTCATCAATCTTTTCACAGAGACTGTTGATCAATGCCTTCTGGCATGTTCCTTCCAGTCCCATTCTTCTTGCGATTTCTGCATAACGTTCTGCAGCTACAGGATCTTTCGCATTATATTTAATTACATATGGAAGATAGATTGCATTTGCACATCCATGTGGAATATGACCTGTAGAAAATGCAGCTCCTGTTTTATGAGCCATTGAATGAACAATACCAAGCAGTGCATTGGAAAATGCCATTCCTGCCAGACACTGTGCATAGTGCATCTGCTCACGTGCCTCCATATTTTTATTATAAGATGCCGGAAGATATGTCAGCACCATCTCGATTGCCTGCAATGCAAGCGGATCTGTATATGGACAGTGTAAAGTAGAAACATATGCTTCAATTGCATGTGTTAATGCATCCATTCCAGTATACGCTACCTGTTTAACCGGAAGTCCTTCTACCAGCTCCGGATCAACGATTGCCACATCTGGTGTGATATTAAAATCTGCCAGAGGATATTTAATTCCTGTATTATAATCAGTAATTACAGAGAAAGCTGTAACTTCTGTAGCTGTTCCTGATGTGGATGGAATTGCCGCAAATCTGGCTTTCTGTCTTAATTCCGGGAATCCAAAAGGTGTAATAATATCTTCAAATTTTGTATCCGGATATTCATAAAATGTCCACATTGCTTTCGCTGCATCAATTGGTGATCCACCGCCCATAGCTACGATCCAGTCCGGCTGAAATTCCTGCATTACTTTTGCACCTTTCATAACAGTCTCAACAGACGGATCCGGCTCAATGCCCTCGAACAATTTTACTTCCATGCCGGCTTCTTTCAGATACTGCTCGGCTTTGTCAAGAAATCCGAAACGTTTCATCGAACCACCGCCGACGCAGATGATCGCTTTCTTTCCCTTGAATGTTTTCAGGGCTTCGAGTGCTCCCTTTCCATGGTATAAATCTCTCGGTAATGTAAATCTTGCCATATAAAAAACCTCCATATACTATGTAAATCATTTCGGCTTTCACGGTTGTTTCCGGTGCTTTCCACAATGAAAATTTCAACGCCCGTCTTCCACTGTTCTGCCTTTATCACTAGACATATTGCACAAAAAATCGACCGTTGTACGCCTGCAACTATGCATTAATTCTACCATTAAAGGGAGGAAATTTCAATTCATATTTTTTACTCTCTGCTTCCATATAATGGGTCATCCTCTCCCACCGGTTCCTCGTCTATATATTTTGCAAACACTTTATAAAAAAAGAATGAACATACATATGCAAGTAAAGCAAATCCTATCAGAAGCAGCAGCACATCCGTAATGATACTGGTATATGCCATATAGCCTGCCGCCAGTACTATCACACTTACAAACAGCGTATATGGAAAAAAATGGGCAACCGCCATGGCGGCTGCATTTTTTATCTGCACACGCAAAGGATTTTCCAGTTTTGCAATCACCGGAAACAGCCATAAGAACACAATAAAAACCAAATAGCCTACGCATACACTCACCACTGTCATAAATACGGACATGAAAGCAGGTCCCACATTGCGCCAGAAAAACAAATCAATAACAAGCAGGCACACAAAAAGTAAGCCTATCATTCCCGCCACAAAAGACTGTTTAAAATTCTGCTTAAACGATCGGAAAAAAGTCTGTATAACATACCCATCTCCATAGCGTACCGATCGCAATGAAACAGCATACAATGCTGTAATTGCCGGTCCGATCGTCACAACCGGAATACAGCACAGCAGAAAAATCAGATTCAGTAAAATCAAATCTGCCATCTTATTTAAAAAAGCAATCACCGGATTTTCTTTTGGCATACGCTGCCCCCCTTTACCATGTATAAATGTCTGTTCGTTATAATACTACAAAAGCAGTCCGCATCGCGCAAGCGATTTTTATGCGAACTGCTTTCTTATATTTTGTTGAGGATTGAAAAAAACAAATTTTATAATTTGTTACTTATTTGATACCGCTGATTGCAATGGACTCAATGATCATTCTCTGGAAAATAAAGAACAATGCCATTGTCGGAATCATTGCAATTACGGATGCTGCCATGATCAAAGCATAATCACTCTGAATTGCATAATAGGAATTGAAGGAACGGATAACCACCTGCAATGTCCAGTTCTTTTCGCTTCTCAAGAAAATAGTAGGTGCAAGATAATCATTCCAGATTCCCATAAACCACAACATCAGCTGCGTTGCCAGAGCCCCCTTCATCAATGGCATAAAAATCTGAAGAAACGTACGGAAATATCCACATCCATCCAATTTTGCTGCTTCCATCAGATCATCCGGAATTCCGATCAGGTTCTGTCGAAGGAAAAAGATAATACTGACATTTCCAAAGCATCCCGGAATAATAAGTGGAAGCAGAGTATTGGTCCAGCCCAGTTTGGTAAACATGACATACTGTGGAATCATGACAACCGCAAACGGAATCATAATGGTTGCCAGCAATGCCAGAAACAATGCATTTTTGCCACGAAATCTCATTTTTGCAAATCCGAATGCGGCGAGGGAGGAGGTAAATCCGCCAATAATCAATACCGGAATTGCAACCTTCAGAGAATTAAATATACCGTTTATGAACTGTCCCTTTTTTAATACTTCAGAATATTTTCCTATCAGAATCGGATCCGGAAGAATTGTTAATGTACCGGACAAAATCTGATTTTTTGTCATGAATGATGTCGCAATCATGTAAATTAACGGGAAAACCATTACAACTGCACCAAGAAGAAGTAATACAAAGATAATCCAGTTAAAAATTTTCTCTTTTTTTGATACAAGCCGGGAGCTTGCCAAATCTTTTTTTGAACTCATATGACTCCCTCCTAGTCCATGGTCTTCACCCATCTATCCTGACCCGCGAAATTAAGAGCCGTGATAATGAAGATGATGATTGCAAGAATAACTGCCAGTGCACATCCGTAGCCTAACTGTCCGTTTGAAAATGCTTTATCATACAAATAATAAACAACGGTTGCTGCACTATAGTTTGTTCCACCTTTATTCGTCATAACCTGTACTTCCACGAACACCTGGAAACCGCCAATCAGGCTGGTAATTAAAATATAGAACGTAACCGGCGAGACCAGTGGAACGGTAATATGACGAAATTTCTGCCATCCATTTGCTCCATCAATGGAAGCAGCTTCATAGTAGTTACGCGGAATGTTTTGCAATCCGGCAAGATAAAGAATAATAGAAGTTCCCAATCCTTTCCATACCATGAAGATGATTAAAGCTACTTTTACCCAGAACTCATCTCCCAGCCAGTTTGGACCATGATGTCCGGTCAAAAGTTTGATGATTGAATTAAATAATCCATAATCGTAATTATAAACCCATGCCCACAAAATAGACACGGCAACCAGTGAAGATACTACTGGTACATAATACATTGTCCGAAGCAGCCGGATTCCCGGAATCTTACGGTTCATTCCCATTGCCAGAAGCAGTCCAAGGATCATTCCGATTGGAATACCGATCAGATAAATAATGGTTGTAAGCAGAGATTTCCAGAATTTTTCATCATGAAAAATATTGATGTAATTCTGCAATCCACAGAAATTATCCACCAGAGAGTTCATTCCCGTCCACTTGCTCATACTTGCAAACACTGCAAAGCAGATCGGATAAGCCATAAAAAGTAAAAATCCAAGGAAAGGCAGGGCGATGAACAGCCACGCAGTTCTTTCTTCTTTCTTCGCCATTGCCGACATCTTATGTTTCGGTTGTTTTGTTTTTCCGCTCATATGCCCACTCTTTTCCTACGGACTGCCCCATGACAGGGGCAATCCGTTTTAATCTTAATTATTAGTTGCTGCATTCTGTAATTCGATCGCGTTGTCCAGTGCTTCCTGCATCTTTGGCGCTACCTGTTTACAATAATCATCTACGGAAACTTCTCCGGTCAGAACATTCGGCATTCCTTCCAGGAAAGTATCCCACCATTCACTGTTGTAAGTGTAGGTTGTTTCCGTAAAGATTCCTTTATATTTGTCACTTCCCTCAATATATCCGAAAATAACATCTACATTGCTTGCATATGGAATTGTTCCATCATTTACTTTGTCTTTAAATGTTGTCTGTGCATAATCCATAATGTTTGGAATCTGTAAAGACTTACCGGATGTCTCGCCGCAAAGTTCTTTCTGTCCGTCCAGATCTGTTGATAAGGACTGTATTAACTCTGCACATAAATCCGGGTTCTTTGCCTGTGAAGAAACTGCGAAACCAACGGTTCCGAGCCATGCTGTGGACTTTCCGTCTCCGTTTGGTCCTACCGGCCATCCACATAAATCCCAGTTGTATGGGAATGTTGCATCATCCATAAATGCTGCGACATCCCATGTACCACATGCATAAAAAGCAACCTGTCCGTCCAGCCATCTCTGGTATCCGCCAAGCGCAGTATCCTGTTCTACCGTTGGCGTTACTTTATACTTTAATGTCAGATCCGTATAATACTGGAAAGCATCCTTAAAATTCTGATTTTCATCAATGACTACCTTTGTCTGATCATCATTTAAGAACTGACCGCCATTGCCGTATACATAAGGAGTAAAACCAAATGCATTTGCATTTGCAACACCCCACTGATCAATTTCGCCATCACCGTCTTTATCCTTTGTCAGTTTCTGGCACACATCTGCAAATTCTTCCCATGTGTATGGATTTTCCGGATCCGGATACTCCAGTCCTGCTTCATCAAAAAGATCTTTGTTGTAGGCAAATGCAAAGCAGGATAAATCTTTTGGCAGGCAGTATAACGATCCTGAACCAATATTAGATCCATCATACATATATGCGCTCTTGATCGCCGGCCACAGATTGTCAACCGCAGTAGCATCTACGAGATCATCCAACGGCTGTACATATCCGTTATCTACATAACTTCTGACTGCTTCCGGTCCCACATAGAAAATGTCCGGAAGTTCTCCCGCTGTCATGGCAGCTGTCATCTTCGTTGCGTATTCATCCTGTGTTGTTACCTCAAAGTTTACTGTAGAAATCTCATCTGCATGCTCTTTTGTAAATTTATCAATTAGTTCCTGATAAACGGCTTTTTCGTGATCCTGTGCATAAATAAGAATATTGATCTCATTATCACCGGTTCCTTTCATCTCTGCAACGGAGCTTGCAGAGCCTTCTGTGTCTGATCCCCCATCACTCTTTTCAACTCCGCATCCTGCTACCATTGTTGCGAGCATTGCTGTACAAAGCAATGTTGATATGATTTTTTTCTTCATAGTTTCCTCTCCTTTTTAACCACCTTGATCATAATGAAATAAAATATAAGCTCCCCTGTTCGTTATTCTGACCATCTGATTCCGACGCGCCTTTAAAAATCATTCGGCAGATTAACTAATATTTTAAAATTTGTCAGGTCTTATTGGTTACATTATATAATTGCCCAATAAGTATGTCAACATGTTTTTTAGATTTTCCTAAAATATTTTATTTTATTGTTGTTATTTAGTGTTTTATAAATTATTTTCGTTTTTATTCTTTTTCTTTCACTCATGCGTTGACGCATTCCGGAAATGATACTATAATTTATAAAACAGAAATGAAACAACAAATAAAAAGGGGGTAATTTATGCTTCACATCACTTCACTGGATGATGGACTGGACATTTTTAAAGCACTTGGCTCCGATGTTCGGATTGAAATTATAAAACTGTTGATTGAAAACAAAGAAATGAACATGAACGAACTGGCAGCAAAACTGAACATTACGAACGGTGCTCTGACGGGACATATAAAAAAACTGGAGGCATGCGGAATTGTCAATACGTCCAATGATTCCAGCGGGCACGGAAACCAGAAAATCTGTACTCTGCATCTGGATAAAATTCTCATTGATCTGGACGCACCGGAAGAAGCGCAGAATGTTTACAATGCAGAACTTCAGGTCGGACATTACTGCAATTATGAAGTCTATCCGACCTGTGGGCTGGCTACCGCTTCCCATCTGATCGGTGAAGTGGATGATACGCGCTACTTTGCACATCCTGATCGCTACAATGCAGATATTCTCTGGTTTTCCAAAGGATTTGTGGAATATGAAATTCCAAACTTTATTCCAGGTTCCCAGAAAATCACGCAGATTTTAATCTCTGCCGAGCTCAGTTCCGAAGCCCCGGGAATCAATAACGTCTGGCCATCCGATATCAGTTTTTATTTAAATGATGTCTGCATCGGCACCTGGACATCCCCGGGAGATTTCGGAGATGTCCGCGGTATTTTCACTCCAGACTGGTGGTTTCCGAACTGGAACCAGTATGGATTGTTAAAAATGCTTGTGATCAATAAAAAGGGAACTTTCATAGACGGATTGCAGATTTCAGATGTCACCATCCGGGACTTTAATCTGGACTATCGCAGCAGCATGAAGCTGCGCATGGCAGTCAATGACAATGCAGAACACGTTGGAGGACTCACGATTTTCGGTAAATCTTTCGGTAATTATGGACAGGATATTAAAGTCAGCATTAATTACGCACCAATTGAAGAATAATTTTATTAAAAAAGGCCTTTGCATGTTATTTCTCCATGCAAAAGCCTTTTTAACCAGCATCCATTATACCAGATTTCCGATTCTTTTCGCCCAGAATGCAACACCATCACTGCGCAGTCCGCACAACAGAATTGTTTCACACTTCCGCTGTGCATCCCAGCCACAATAAACCCGCACCTCCTCCGTATAAGGTCCATATGCAATCATGCCCCTGTGGTCTGCAGTATACTCCCATTTTCCCTGAACAGAACAGTTCTCATAATATCCATCCGGTGCAAGTTTCATTGGCACAGAACAGGTAATTCCCTGCGGCAGTGCCGGCGCAAGCGTAATCCGCTCATAAAACCCGCATATCTGCTCTTTCGTTACCGGCTTTATCCCGTCTCCTGTATCTGTCTTCGCAAGGGGCTGTGCTGCCACAAACGGCCACCCATCCTCACTCCAGAAAATTTCACGTATCTGCATCTCAGACGGTTCTTCCTGTTGTGTAAAGTTTTTCCTGCGGATATGACATACAAGATACCACCGTCCGTTTACATCATGTAACACTGAATTATGTCCAGGACCCATATATGCCTGCCCTTCATTCCATTGATATCCACACATGGCGAGTAATCCTGTGCTGTTATCCCCATCCTCATCCGCAATCAGATCCTTTCCGTGGAAATCAATAAATGGTCCGCAGATACTCCGGCTTCTTCCCACCCGGATATTGTAATCGGATTTTAAAGATCCGTAGGAAACAAACAGATAATAATAATTATTCTGCGCATTGTATACCATATACGGGCCTTCCATACTGCCGCTCTGCCACTTCGGGCGTCGTGCAATGCATACCCCGATTCCTTCTTCTTCGGCAAAACCTGTAGTCTTGTTCAGTTTTAATACATGGCAGCCACCCCAGAAAGAGCCATAAAGCATATACTGCTCCCCTGTTTTTGCATCCTCGATAATATTTGCATCAATTGCATTGGTAACACTCTGCGGAAATTTTTCTGTTGTTTTAAGCACACACCCTTTGGGTTCGAACGGACCTTCCGGGCAGTCTGCCACTGCCAGAAAGATACAGGACTGGCGCACACCCCAGCTGGAATTGGAACAGTACAGACGATATTCTTTTCCCACCTTTACGATATCCGGTGCCCAGATATCTTCACTGCCGGTCCATTCCACCGACTCCTGCGGCGGACGTTCCACAACTTTTCCGATTTCCTGCCAGTGCACCAGATCTTTTGATTTCTGGCATATGGCACCTGTACTGTATGTATAATAATTTCCACTAACCTCATCATAAAATATTGCCGGATCGTGTATCATGCGTCTCTCCTTCTTGTTCCCATTTTTCATAGGGACAGTTCTGTCCTTTTACCGCAGCACGAAGCTGCACATAGCATCCGCAGGCACGGCACATATGCTCCCCATACCATGTGCATTTCCCACAACATGCCAGACGCCTTGCATACGTCACATCTTCTGCCTGTTCTTCCGGCGTAAGCTGTGCAAGGTACCGCAAAAGATATTCCTCCAGACCGCCCCCATATTGTTTTGCCAGTTCGCATTTTCTGCAATACCGTTCTGATTCTTCCATATGATCCTGTCCATTTTGCATTATTGCAGGCGCAGTTCCACCACACTGCATGGCGGAAGCATGATTTTTATTCCATCTGCACACTTTTTATATGCGGTAAACACTTCTTCTTTTACAAGTTCCGGCGCATCAAACGTATTATGTGCGTGCATCTCTGCCGAGACAACCTTTGCTTCCTTCACAGAATATATGTGTTCATCTCCGGCGATCACAATCTCTATTTCTTTTTCCTCATCCGCAGAAAGATTGTTTAATGTAACCGTAATGATATGCTCCGCATCCTCAGATACAGATTCCGTCACCTCCGGAACTTTCCATTCTCCTATACCGGTTTCGCCCACTCCTGTCAGTGTACTGTTCAAAAGCGTTGCACCCTGATGATGCCGGTACATATGGAATACATGATACGTCGGCGTCTTAATCATCTTTGGTCCTTCTGTGAGAATGACAGACTGCAATACATTTACCATCTGTGCAAGATTTGCCATCTTCACGCGATCGCAGTGCTTATTAAAGATATTCAGGGTGATCCCTGCAACCAGCGCATCCCTTACCGTGTTCTGCTGATATAAAAAGCCCGGATTGGTTCCCGGTTCAACTGTAAACCAACAGCCCCACTCATCCACGATCATTCCGATTTTTTTATCCGGATCGTACTGATCCATAATCTTTCCGTGGCGTTCCACAAGAGTTTCCATATAAAGTGCTTTTTTTAATGTCTTATACCACACTTCTTCATCAAAATCCGTTGCACTTCCCTTGATTTCCCAGCCTTCCGGATGCACATAATAATGCAGGGAAAGCCCATCCATAAATCCATGAAATTCAGGAACGGTGTGATCATGGGTTGTCTCTAATACCTTCCTTGTCCAGTCATAATCATCCACATTTGCTCCGCCACAGATCTTTTGGATCGGTTTCTGCGGATCATAATTGCGCACATAGGTCTGATATCTGCGGTACTCATCTGCATAATACTGTGGCCGCATATTTCCCCCACATCCCCAGTTTTCATTTCCAACACCAAAATAATCAATGGTCCACGGCTCCTCATGTCCATTTTTTTTGCGCAGATCCGCCATCGGAGACACCCCGTTAAATGTCATATATTCAACCCATTCAGACATTTCCTGAACTGTTCCGCTTCCCAGGTTACCATTAACATAAGCTTCGCAGCCAAGCTGCTCACAGAGTTCAAAAAATTCATGTGTACCAAAGCTGTTATCCTCTACCACACCGCCCCAGTGTGTGTTAATCATTTTTTTACGTGTTTCTTTTGGTCCGATACCGTCTTTCCAGTGGTATTCATCTGCGAAACATCCACCCGGCCAGCGAAGTACCGGAATCCTGATATGCTTCAGTGCTTCTACTACGTCTGTACGCATTCCGTTCTTGTTCGGAATCGGGGAATCCTCACCTACATAGATTCCTTCGTAGATACATCTTCCCAGATGCTCTGAGAAATGTCCATAAATCTCTTTGTTGATTTTGCTCTGTTTCTTTAATGGATTGATTACAAGCTTAGTCATTTTTGCCTACACAGTTTATGATTTTAAGTTTTTATTTTACTTTCGTCTAAAATATTATACTTTATTTTGTATTTTCATTATACACAACTTCTGTGTGATATTCAATATGTTTTCTGCAGAATAGCTATGATAATTTTGTATAAGAAGGAATCCTGCCCATAGAACTTTATTCCGTTGCAGGAACATTACAGAGTAATTTTCTACAACATAACAGTAACAGAAATAAAAAGAGCCACAACAGATTTCATATCCATCTGTTGCGACTCTCTCTTTTACAGTCCTACATTCCCGCTGTTCAGCCCTTCTTTACTGTCCTTATCAAGTGGCAGCCAGTCCAGTACTTTCTTAATATAACGGTTCCAGAAATCCCACTCATGTGCTCCCGGACCTTCCTCGTAAGTTACATCCACACCCAGTTTCTGCATGGTATCTCTGAACTTACGGTTCGGAGGAAGAAGCGGATCATCCAGTCCACAGGCAAGGTACATATGCGGAAATGGGATTCCATCTTTTTTCATATTTTCGGCAATCCATTCCGGATTGATCTCACAGTCTTTGATCCGGGACAGATCTCCAAATACACTCTCCAGAAAACTTTTTTTCTCAAAGAACATAGGAGAACTGTCATCTGCTGTCCCCATTTTTTCAAGTATCATGGCTGACGAAAGGCCTGCGATATATCCGAATGTATCATGGTATTTCAGACCATTTCGGATTGCACCGTATCCTCCCATAGATAACCCGGCGATAAATGTATCTTCTTTTTTGTGGGATAACGGAAACATTCTTCGTGTGATCTTTACAAGTTCTTTTCCGATAAATTCACTGTAGTTTTCATTTGCATTCGGATGATCCATATAGAACATATTTGCTCCGGAAGGCATAACTACTGCCAGATTCTTTTCTTCTGCCCATCGCTTAATACATGTTCCTGTTACCCAGTCTGTGTAATTTCCCATTACTCCGTGAAGCAGATACAAAGTCTTAAACGGTTTGTTCTCTTCTTCTGTTTCTTCTCCAAAAAACACTTTATCAGCCGGCAGGATTACATTCATCGTTACCGGACGCATCAGTGCTTTTGAAAAAAAGTTCACTTCCATTAATGCCATCTTCTTATCCTCCCTTATGTTTTTGCAAAGCCTTTACAGCATTTTATTATACAAAAAACACCTGAAAAAAGCTACTGTCATATCCGACAGCAGCTTCTTTTACGCTCTAATGCTGATGTAAATATTTTTCTCTT
>ENA-OPXC01002401-OPXC01002401.1-human-gut-metagenome-genome-assembly--contig:-NODE-2401-length-11177-cov-1.529941_pt1 | contig 11177 bp, 9 predicted proteins | sample MGYA00241512_ERZ502016 | MGnify/ENA primary metagenome ERZ502016 (study PRJEB25962, sample SAMEA2043043) | human gut metagenome | biome: human gut; feature: human-associated habitat; material: faeces...
CTGCCCCTCCTGCTGCCCGGACCGGCTTTCATAATATGTACCATCAAGCCCTGTCAGCCCGCCAACAAGCATTGCCGCCATCAGAAAAGTCATAATGATCCGTTTTTTTATTGTGTGCAAAGAAACCTCCTCCTTCTGCATAAAATGAGTTCTATAAATACTCTTTTATTCATTGTATCACAAATTCTCAGTCAAGAGAAATTTTTACATATACCGCTTTTCAAACTCCTCTACCGGAATCGGCTTTGAAAAATAATACCCCTGATAAATTCCGCATCCCATCCGGGTAAGCTCATCAATTTGTTCCTTTGTTTCGACTCCCTCCGTGATAACGGAAAGACCAAGTGTTTTGGTGAGTGATATGATCGTATTTATAATAGACATACTTCTCTCTAAGCGTTCCGGCCGGGTTGTCCTTAAAAATCCCATATCTATTTTCAGCACATCCACGTCCATATCCTTTAGCGTATTAAATGAAGAATAGCCGCTTCCGAAATCATCTATTTCCACCTGAAAGCCGGCTTTCCTGAACCGTTCAATCATTTCAAGTTCCCCTGCGGTTCCGGTCATAATTGCGGTTTCCGTAATTTCCAGTTTCAGTGTGGAAGGAATGATTTTATAGGTTTCAACAAGACTGGTAATTGTTTCATATACATCCATATAGTAAAAGTCCTTGGTCGAAATATTTACGGATATATACAGATCGTCCCGCCCGTCTTTCTGCCATTGTGCAAGTTTTTGTACGGCAAGTTCCCACACAAACCGGTCAAGCCGGTAAATCAGACCTGTTTTTTCAAAAACTTCAATAAAATCCCCCGGAAAAATCAGACCGCGTTTTGGATGCTGCCATCGGACAAGAGCCTCTGCCCCCAGTAATTTTCCTTCCGATGTCACCTGTGGCTGTAAATACATGCAGAACTGTTTTTCGGCAAGTGCTTTATCAAAATCACCCACCAGCTGCTTTTCGGCAACGGTATCATGAAATATCGTGTCGCTATAGTATGCAATTGATTTATCATAGTTTTCCCCCAGTGTCTTTATTGCAAGATTGGCTTTATCACACATAATGGATACTTCTTCATTCCGGTCTGTGATTTCATAAACACCGACATAAATATGAAGATGATACAGGTCATTGTTAAATGCATGCCCCATGGTCTGTATCGCATCCATAAAATCCTGCTCTTTAAATTCTTCTTTTGGGATGCATATTGCAAATTTGTCACCACCGGTGCGTCCATAGACACTCCCTTCCCCACATTGTGCTTTAAGAAGATCTGCCTCCATTTTAAGGACTTCGTTTCCTTTTTCAAGACCAAAGAGATCATTGACCAGTTTAAAATCCTTGATATTGGAACAGATCAGCAGCCACTCTTTATCCGGATTCTCATTTAATATTTCCGATGTTTTCTGGGCAAAATAATTCTTATTATACAATCCGGTAAGCGTATCATGTGTTGCAAGGTATTTTTCTTTTTCAAACGCAATATGTTTCTCCGTATTATCAATCAGATTCAGGAAAAAACCTATATATTCATTCTTTTTATCAAACAGTTTTCTGTATTCGATATCAAAATAATACGTTTTGTTGTCAATAATGGTTTGACCACTCCATTCAAGGGAGGCCGAATTGTTGGTGTCATGTTCTTTTATCCAGCCCTGTACATCCTCCGAGATCCCGGAAAGGGAATCCAGTGAACTGTTAAATATTTTCAATGCACGCTCATTGGCATACACACATTCGTTATTTATATCAAAACATATCACAGCGTTATTCATTTCATTTACAACGATGGACAGTGTTTTATCTACAAGTTCACGCGAAGAACGGTACAGCGTCAGGTAACAGATCAGTATTGCTGCGCATACAAAAAAAGGAAGCGACACATCAATCGGAAATTCTGAAATTCCACATATAAATTTTGATACCGTGATCACACATATTAACACAAGTATCGGCAAATATTTCTTACGGTAAAAATCCGGTATCTGTATAATTTTGATTATAAACGATGCAATAATACAAACTACCAGACCATATGCAAACACATAGTGAAAGTAAAAAATAATGGATTTGTCGGCTACATGATACATATCAAAATTCGGGAATTGCACGGTTTCTATCGTAAATACGTTATGAAAAATTATATTAAAAAACAGTAAAATCCCATCCAGATATGCAATTATGAAACACCCCTTTTTAAACGATGAAACTTCATGAAAAACACGTGTATACTGCTGGGAATACTGCAATACATATATCAGCATCAGATCAAAGGAAAACCGATAAAGTGCTTCCATTATATAAGGAAATGTTTCATTTCCTGAAAAAGCAGACAAACCATTGCTAAGGATCGTAACAATTGCAAAAATGAGGCATTTCACAATGGAAGATGCCACATCACTTTTTATTTTTCTGGAATATTTGATACAAATAAGAATTGGTACTATCATCAGGCATAATAAGATCATATAAAGTTTATCCATAAAGAAGTTAAACCTCCATTTAATAATAATTTCTATAACACTCCTGTTTTAGGGTAACTCCCTTATTATTTATAATAACCTAATTTCACCAGATTGTCTAATATAATTCTATTTCCCCTATCCTGAAATATGGCAAAAAAAGGACGATATGATTTCTCATATCGCCCCTTATCGCCCTCTGTATGATTTTAGAAATCTGTCAATGTAGCAGCTCTCTTCTCTAAGAAAGCTCCCATTCCCTCTTTCTTGTCGTGTGTATCATTGACAACACCAAACAGGTTTGCTTCCATCTCAACGGCATTCTTGATATCCATGTCATAACCATTGTTGATTGCAGCCTTTGCAACAGATACTGCATAGCTTCCCTTAGAAATAATCTTTGCAGCCATAGCTTTTGCTGTTGGCATAAGCTCTTCTTTTGCAACTACCTTATTTACAAGACCGATGCGGTATGCTTCGTTTGCATCTACGTTGTCACAGGTGAAGATCATTTCTTTTGCACGTCCCATGCCTACCAGACGGGCAAGTCTTTGTGTACCACCGAATCCAGGAATGATTCCAAGACCACACTCTGGCTGTCCGAAGATGGCATTCTCACTTGCGATACGGATATCACATGCCATAGAGATCTCACATCCTCCGCCTAATGCAAATCCATTTACTGCAGCGATAGTAACCTGACGCATATTCATCAGTTTGAAGAATGGCTCAGAAGCCTTGATTCCGAATGCACGTGCTTCCGGAGCTGTGAAGTTTACCATCTCAGCAATATCTGCACCAGCTACGAATGACTTGAACTCGTTGCCCTTCTTATCCGGACCGCCGGTTAAGATAACTGCTTTGATATCATCGTTTGCTTCAATCTCGCTTAAGCATACGTTTAACTCATCCAGAGTCTCACTGTTTAATGCATTTAATGCTGCTGGTCTGGAGATTGCTAATACAGCGATTCCGTCAGCTACTTCCAGAGTTAAATTCTTGAACTCACTCATTGTATAAATCCTCCTAATCCTAAATGTCTTTCGTAACGGTATATGCACCTTCTGTCACGAATCATCGACAGTTTCATATGAGATAATCGTAACACTTTGTCAAAAATTTGTCAATCCTATAAGTGTCCGTAAACTTAGAAAAACAGCCGGGTTTCCGACTGCTTTCCCTCTATGCAACCCTGTGCTGCATATGATTCTTTAAAAACAGATAATCGATGCCATCCACCACCTGTTTATTGACCAGCACAATATTCTCAATGTCTTTTGCAGTATCAATCTTACTGCTTAAATACTTATCATGCATTTTCTGAATATAATCAAACAGTGCCTCCTGGCTGGCAAACTGCCGATGCCCGCATTCATTCAACACCTTCGGTGCCTCCGTCTTTAAAAAGGCGCGGAGTTCATGTTTGAGATGTTCTTCATAAGCACAGTGTTCTTTAAATCCTCCCGGATAAATCTTATTGTGCGGAAAGGTAAAATAATCTGCTACGTAATGCGTGATCTCCCCCAGATTCATGTAATACATCCGTTTCCGTTTGGGAAAACGGTTCTCTTTTCCATGGATCAGTGCATCTATATCCTTCCTGAGTTTTGGAAATGTACCGGTAATCTCATGCCGTTTATAGATAAAAGATGGCTTACAATCCGGCAGGACGCTTCCAATATAAAACGACAGCCAGTGTTTTTTCAGCCCTTCGTCCTCTGTATTTGCTACAATATAACGTGCCAGTGAAATATGTGACTTCTTTCTCATGTTTTCCGCCCATCCTTTCTGAAATGGCTTTTGTGCTGTAACAATTTCCCTTTCATCATCATATATCCAGGGCTTCAAAAAAACAAGAGAAATTTTTGTAAATATTATTGGAGATTTTTGAAAAAACAGCCCGCTACTTCTCGTTCATCTGTTTCATATAAGTAATAAACTCCTCCAGTTCCAGTGGTTTTGCATACAGATATCCCTGATAGCAATGACAGCCCAGCGTATCCAGTAGATCTCTCTGCTCCCTGTTTTCCACAAACTCTGCAATTACATTTACCCCAAGTTCCTGTCCCAGTTCAATAATCGAACGCACAATTTTCTGATTCGTATGGCTTTTCAAAAGCGGGCGGGTCAGTGAACCGTCCAGCTTGACCACATCAAAATACTCTGACTGCAGGTACAGCAGGGAAGTATGTCCCATGCCGAAATCATCAATCAAAAGCTTATGCCCCTGCTTTTTGAGTTCTTCAAGTTTCCGGACAACCACATCCGTCTGCAGAAGGATATCCTGTTCTGTAATTTCAATCCAGAGCATATGGGCATCTATCTCTTTTTGTTCCATTGTCTGCCGGATATATCCCTCAATGTCCCACAACAGGGAGTGCGCGGTAATGTTTACGGAAATTTTAAAATCCGAATCATATTGTGCACGCGTCTGCACAATCCCATCCGTAACCTCATCAATGATAAACCGTTCCAGTTCCGGCAATACCTTTCCCGCCTCTGCAAGATAAAGCACTTTTCTGCCCTTACGGGTATATTTTTTTTCAAAATCTTCCTTAAGCACAGGAACACCGTGATGAATAAGCAAATCCCTTGTGCCTACAAGAATTTTTTTGCGATAAATCCAACCGGTTGTTCCGAGCCTGTCCTCGTAAACAATATCATCAACCTCAGGCAAAATCGCCTGCTTGCCGATAATCACATCGTCAAAAACAGAAGCAAGCGGACTTTTTGTATTAATAATAACCGAAGCGGTTTTTAAAATAACGTCATCAGCTTTAGCGCCGTTAAATGTTTTAATTCCGTGAATTTCACAGCTGCGAGGTCCGAAAAGATTTTGCGCCTCAATAACAATTGCATTGGCATCGCTTGTAACGCTTGCACCCTCAAACCCATTCACCATAGCGCCACGGGTTCTAAGCTGCTTTGACACTCCCAAAAGTGTATTATTGGTACAAAACAGCGCATAGCAAGGAGTTGTGATACACATAGCGCAAACAAAAGCATTAACTCCCAAATGCCAATTTTGATTAATTAAGCCGACAACAACTGCTAAAATTATATTAAGAAGAAGTGAAAGCGCACCGACATATTTACTTATTTTATCCGCCGGCTCGTCCACACTTGAAATATCAAGAAACTTAGTTGCAAAATCCGTTTTAATGCTTGCCTTTAAATTAGGTTCTCCGGTTAAAAGCCCACGGCTTATAATTCCTGCGTCAACCTTATTAACAATCGGCTCAACGGTATATTTTTCCTTTTGATTTGCTATAAAATCAAAGTCTGTTCTTATTCTTGTAATAAATGTATATTTTCCAAGTCCGCTCAAAAGCAGAGCAAATGCACCTGCAAACGGATAAAGCGTACCGTCATCGAGAAGCAAGTTGCTGTCAATCAAAAGCAAAATTGTGTGAACAAAAACTATTATTTCCGCCACACATATTGGAAAATCACTGTTAATGCCGCCTTTGAGCTTAAAGCCGTGCATAAATATTCTCGCATTGACAACGCAAACAATAACAAATAAAACAAGAAGCGTTATTATGTAAGGCGTACTGTCAAGCAAAAGCGACGGTAAATAGGAGCTGTCCTTAAATCCTGTCAAAAGCCCTAAAACAAAGGTTAAGGCAAATGTTATTTTTAAATTCAGCGAAGCTGACGAACGTGCGTCATCAAGCCTTTTTGAAAATGCCGATTGCTCATCTGCACTTTCATATTCCTTTTTAATCACGGTATCCTTGTCCGCTTTTGCCGCATCCTCAATATCTTCAGGTGAAAAAATGCGAAATTTATTGACCTTTTCTTTTCGCCTTTCCTTTAACTGCTTTTCAGCAAGTTCCTCGTCAATTTTATCTATCTGCTTTGTTTCGTCATCAAAGCCGTCAAGAACAATTTGAACTGCCTGCTCCTCTTCCCTTTGCTCCTGAGCCTTTTCTTCCTTCTCCTTAATTTCCTCTCGAGTAAGGGAAATTTTCGTTTTTTCAAGTTCCTCAACAGCTACAATGGTAGGTATTTCCTCAAGGTCACCCGTTTTGTCAAATCTCGACTTGCTCTTTATCGTGGCAGGTCTTTCAATAATTTCCGGCGGCTTTTTGGAATAAATTGGTTCTTTGGTACGGTTGCTTGTAAAAAAGCTTTTTTGTACGGTTTTTTGGCTTGCAAAATCGTCGTTCTTTGACTTTGGCTTAAAATCAATATGCTTTGTTTTTCCGTCATCTTCAGCTTTTATGGCAGGGCCGACTTTCGTTTTATCCGAGGCAGTACTTTTTTCATACGTCTTTACATTTTCACTTTTAGGTTGAATTTTTATATTTTCAATATCAGGCTTAGGCACCTCTATTTCACGCTTTGTTATCTCATTTGCAGATGTATTTACATCTTCCAAAGCCGATTGCGCCTGTTTTACCGTCTTTTTTCTTATTTCCTCAGCCTGCCTGATTATTTCATCAATAGATAAGCTTTCGTTCATAATTCTCCACTCTCAATATAATAATATTAAAGACCGAGCCTTTGCCTTGCGACCTCATACATAATAATACCTGCCGCAACAGAAGCGTTAAGCGAATTAACCTTTCCGCACATAGGAAGCGAAACAGTTACATCGCATTTTTCCTTAATGAGCCTGCCGACACCGCTTCCCTCATTGCCGACAACAAGTGCGCAGCCACCGGAAAAGTCTGTTTTGCACCAAGGCTGACCGTCCATATCGGCACAGTAAACCCAAACATTCTGCTTTTTAAGTTCTTCAATAACAGAAACTAAATTGCCTACCCTTGCAACTTTAACATATTCAAGTGCGCCGCACGAGGTTTTTGCAACGATAAAATTAAGCCCAACATTTCTTCTTTTCGGAATAATAATTCCGTGAGCGCCGCAAGCTTCGGCAGTTCTGATAATTGCGCCGAGATTATGGCTGTCCTCAATTTCATCGCAAATTATAATAAAAGGCGCTTCGCCCTTGCTTTTTGCATATTCCAAAATATCATCAACGCTTGAATAGCTGTGAGCCGGAACATTAGCCGCAACCCCCTGATGATTGCCACCGGCACACATAAAATCAAGCTTTTTTCTGTCCACTGTCTTAACAACTATTTTATTTTCCCTGCACATTGCAATAATACGGTTAATCGAGCCTTCCCTCTCGCCCTTTGCAACAAGCACATTTTCAACCTCTCTGCCGCTTTTGAGAAGCTCTATAACAGCGTTTCTGCCTATTATCAAATTATCGTTTGTTCTGTAATCTTTTTCTTCCTTTGGCATATTTTGTATCTCCATAAATTTATTCAGTTTAATTATAACATTATATAGTATCCATTTCAATTATTATTTAACATAAATCATAATAATTGACTAAGTGAAAAAACTAAAGTATAATAAAGAAAATAAAGGAGTGTTAAATATGGCTGAATATAATTGGGCAACTCTCGGTTGCGGCGTTATTGCGCACCAGCTTGCAGATGCTATGAAAGCAAAAGGCAGGGCACTTTACAGCGTTGCCAACAGAACGTATGACAAAGCGATTTCCTTTGCCGAAGAATACGGCATTAAAAAGGTTTACGGCAATATTGAAGAAGTGTTTGAGGATGAAAATGTCGATATTATTTATATTTCAACTCCTCACAACACGCATATTGAATATTTAAGGAAAGCTCTCAGCCACGGCAAACACGTTATATGCGAAAAATCAATTACGTTAAACAGTGCCGAACTCAACGAAGCAATTGACCTTGCAGAGAAAAATCACGTTGTTTTGGCTGAAGCGATGACAATTTACCATATGCCGATTTACAAAAAGCTTGATGAAATAATAAAATCAGGTAAGTTAGGCGAGCTTAGGCTTATTCAAATGAATTTCGGCAGTTACAAGCCCTACGATATGAACAACAGATTTTTTAATCGTAATCTTGCAGGCGGCGCAATGCTCGACATCGGCGTTTATGCCCTTTCAATCGTTCGCTTTTTTATGACGTCAAAGCCACATAAAATTGCCACACAGGTTAAATATGCGCCGACAGGAGTTGACGAACAGGCAAGTATTCTTCTTCAAAACAAAGAAGACGAAATGGCGACTGTTATTCTTTCGCTCCACGCCAAGCAGCCAAAAAGAGCAACAATTGCTTTTGACAAGGGATATATAGAAATTTACGAATACCCAAGGGGTGACGAAGCTACAATCACCTACACCGAAACGCTCAAAAGTGAAAAAATAAGCGCAGGAGATACGGCAAAAGCGCTTGAATACGAAATTGACGATATGGAAAAGGCAGTAGCCGGCGAAAATGTAGATATGCATCTTGACTTCACACGTGATGTTATGGACATAATGACGTTTATAAGAAAAGAATGGGGTATGTTTTACCCCGAAGAAGAGGGCAAAGAAATTATTTGACATTAAAAGAAAGGTTAAAAAATATGAGCTATCAATATAACATTATCTATACCGCAGGCGGAAAGGTGCACAAAACTCACCACAGCGAAACCGTAGATTTTGAAATAAGAGAAGAAATCAACGGTGATATTTTAACACTTACCCTTTTGCCAAAAACAGATATTACATTTCAAAAATTCGAGATTAAAGATAACATCTCATTTTCAAAAGAGAGTAAATTTTTTGTAAACGGATATCAAAGCTGGACCGTTTCAAAAGAGTATGCACCGAATGACGATATGCGTGATGATTTTAATCCAAAACTTCTGTCTGTTTTAGATAAAAAAAGTTTTAACATCAGGGGCATTTGGGGCGCAGGTGATTTAACCTTCCACGAATATCCTGAGCAAAGCGGAATATTTTACGGATATTCTTACGCTTACATCAGAAATGCAAACGATATCCGCCTTTTTGCTTCCTTAAGCGAAAGAGCAGGATACACAATCATCACCTTTAATGCCAACGCTTCAACCGTTTCTGTTGAAAAAGACCTTGAGGGTGTTACGTACAAAAAAGGTCAGGAAATTACACTTCTTGAGCTTTGCGATATTATTGATAACATTGACAATGCATTTGATAAATATTTTGAAGAGGCAAAAATCGATAAGCCCAGAGCAAAAAGAATGTGCGGCTACACCACATGGTACAACTATTACACAAGCGTAACCGAGGAAATCGTTGAACGTGATCTTGAAGCGATTGCAAAATTAGGTTCCAAGATTGACATTTTTCAAGTCGATGACGGCTACGAAAGAACTGTCGGTGATTGGCTTTATCACGACGAGAAAAAATTCCCGTCAGGTATGAAGCTTATTGCGGATAATATTCACAAGCACGATATGCTTGCAGGCTTATGGCTTGCGCCGTTCGCCGCAACGCCAAAATCATACATATATAACAAGCACAAGGATTGGTTTGTGAAAAACAAAAACGGCAAAATTCCGTTTGCTTCTCACAATTGGGGCGGATTTTATGCGCTTGACATTTACAACAACGAGGTCAGGCAATATTTAAAAGAGGTTTTTGATACCGTCTTAAATGTTTGGGGCTACGATATGGTTAAGCTCGACTTTCTTTATGCTTGTTGCATTATTCCGTTTAACGGTAAAAGCCGAGGCGAGATTATGTGCGACGCAATGGACCTTATCAGAGAGCTTTGCGGCGATAAATTAATTTTAGGCTGCGGTGTTCCGCTTGCTCCCGCATTCGGAAAGGTTGATTTTTGCAGAATCGGCGCCGATATGGCTCTCAGTTGGGGTAAAAAGCCGTTTTCAAGAGAGGATGTTTCCACAAAGCATGCACTTCTTAACACGATTTTCCGTCGTGAACTTGACGGCAGAGCTTTTTTAAACGACCCTGATGTATTTCTTTTGAGAGACAATAATATTAAAATGTCCTTTGAACAAAGAAAATTAATCGCTGAAACCGCAAGCCTTTTTGGCAACTTGCTTTTTGTCAGCGATGATGTTTCAACATATAATAACAATCAAAAGGATTGCTTTATCAACGTCACAACACGTAATAAAGCTGACATAAATTATGTAAATATGGACAGCGACGGTGATATTTCAATTAAATATACGCTCGACGGCGAGAAAAAAGGCTATTGCTTCAACATAAACAGCGGCGATAAAAAGGTCTTAATTTGACAGTATTAAAAATTTTTATGTTTCGCTATTGAATACTTACAAAACCTATGGTATAATTAGGTTATGATTTAAAAGGAAGCGATAATTTGAAAATTTCAACTAAAGGACGATATGCATTAAGGCTTATGCTTGATCTTGCGCAAAATCGGAACGAAGGCTTCGTTGCACTTAAGGACATTGCCGATAGGCAGGATATATCAAAAAAATATTTAGAGCAGATTGTGCCTATTCTGAATAAATCCAACACGTGGGTATCAAGGCGGATATATGCTTGCTAAATCCCCTTCAAGCTACACTGTCGGAGATATATTGAGAATAACCGAGGGTAGCCTTGCGCCTGTCGCCTGCTTAGAAGACGAGGTAAACCAATGCGACAAATACGAAACATGTATGACAGTCGGCGTTTGGCAGGGGCTTTACAAAGTCATTAACGAATACCTTGATTCAATCACTCTTCAAGATATTTTAGATAAAAACAGCACTCAGCTTATTGACGAGTACTATATTTAAAAGTTTTTTCAAAAAAAGCAAAATAAGACTTGACAAATCACGAATAATATATTAAAATGTCAAAGCGTTGAAAAAACAACGAGGTGTAACTCAGTTTGGCTAGAGTGCCTGCTTTGGGAGCAGGA
>ENA-OPXC01002402-OPXC01002402.1-human-gut-metagenome-genome-assembly--contig:-NODE-2402-length-11176-cov-2.720888_pt1 | contig 11176 bp, 7 predicted proteins | sample MGYA00241512_ERZ502016 | MGnify/ENA primary metagenome ERZ502016 (study PRJEB25962, sample SAMEA2043043) | human gut metagenome | biome: human gut; feature: human-associated habitat; material: faeces...
TGAAACTGGATAACCTCCAAGACCTTTAATACCTCCAAAATAAATAAGTACTTCATTAATTCTAATTTCAATACAAACCTCTAAATCAAAATTTTCAAGTAATACTTTTTTATTAGGAATATTTTTTAAAATATGAGCTCCAGTGAGTTTAGAAACTTCTACTGAAGGTATTTCATAATGTTTATCACTTCTTTTTGTAGTAACTCTAAATGTATTAAACTCTTTATCTTTAATTAAAGATAGAACATTTTCTTTAATTGTATCAAGATCTTTTTCTTTAAAAATATAACCTATCATTATTTCATGAATACCAAATACAGTTTTTAGTTTTTCCATAACTTTAGGTATATTTTCTGTATATATAATCATTCTACCAACATCAGATGATATACTGAAAGTTTCTTTTTGTAAAAGATGTTCTATATTATGTTTTAATGTTTTAATAAAAAAATTAATATTATCACTTTTCGTAGAAAGTTCAGCATATTTTATAATAATAACTTTTTCCATTTAATCCTTCCTTACTAAACTATTAAGTGATTCAAAATTTCTATCGAAAGCCTTAAGAAATTTATCAATTTCATCACTTGTAGTTATGCTAGATAAACTAATCCTTATTGTATGTGAAGCCCTTTTTATATCATTATATAATGCCATTACTGCATTCGATGTTTCTCCTGAAGAACAAGCAGTATTCGTAGATAAATATATTTCTTCATTATCCATTGCATGAATAAATGTTTCTGGTTTAATATTCATAAGTGAAATATTTAAAATATGTGGAATAGAATACTTAGTTTTATTAATTAGAATATCTGGATATTTACTAAGTTTATTACATATTCTTTCATTTAATAAATTTACATATTTTTCTTTTTTTTCAACACCCTCGAGTGCAAGTCTTAAAGCCTTAGCAAATCCCACAATCAAAGGAAGTGGTGGTGTACCTGGTTTTAAATCATTAGACTGTCCACTGCCATAAATAATTGGTTTAATTTTTACTGTGCTATTTTTATAAAGCATTGCTATTCCTTTTGGACCATATATTTTATGTGAGGATATTGTAGCTAAATCAGTATCTAAAAGAGAAACAGAAATTTTTCCTACAGCTTGAGTCATATCACTATGAAACAAAGTATTAGGATTTTCTTTCTTTATTATTTGTCTAATCATTTTAAGAGGTTGTCTTATACCAAGTTCACTATTAACAGCTGCAATACTTACCAAAATTGTATCAGGTCTAATTAATCTTTTTAACTCCTCAAAATCTACAAGTCCATCAGCATTTGAACTTACATAACTAATTTCAAACCCAATACTTTTTAAATAATCACAAATATCATATACATCAGCATGTTCAAGTTTTGAAACTATAATATGTTTTCCTTTTTTAAAATATGCTAAAGCACAACCAATTATTGCTAAATTATTACTCTCAGTTGAGGATGATGTATAAGTAATTTCACTTTCTAAAATATTAAAACAATTTGCAATTTGTTTTGTTGCACTATTAAGTAAATTTCTTGATTTAATGCCAAGACCATTTAAGGAATTAGCATTACCAATAAACTCCCTAGTTACTTTATTCATTGTATCTTGTACCTCTAAAGCAACAGGAGTTGTAGCACTATAATCTAAATAAATCATAAATCCCCCTAATCCTTAAAATTCTCAAGTAATTTATGATGGATACCAGGTTCAACTATATTTATTGCACTAATTGCCTGTTCTAAACAAATCTTATAATTTCCTTTATAAAAAGAGTTTTCTGCTTTAGTTAAACCAAAATCTACATCTTTATTAACTACTCTATATCTATTTCCATATACGATTGCCATTTCTGCCATTTTTGCAGTTTTTGTTGTTTCATTAATTGTATTATAAACTTTTAAAACTAAATCTCTTGCTGTATCCACACGCATATTTAATACTTTAATTGAAATTGGCCTTTTTTCAAGTTCCGCAATCATTTCTTTTATAGCAAGGGAAGCCTCTGCAAACTCCACATAATAATTTTTAGGTACAACTGGAAGTTTATATTCTCTTGCTTTTAATTTACAATCTTTTAAAATTTCCTCAATTTCTGTAAGTTGTTCTTTTGCTCTTAATTCATCATCTTTTAAACTACTTAAAGTTTCTAAAGTATGATTTAATTTTTCTTCATTTTTAAGAAGTTTATTATTTATATTTTCCATCTCACTAGCAAGTTTTGAATATGCTAATGTTTTATTTCTAAATATATCAATTATATGATCATAACTATTATGGTTATCAATTATATTATCTTTTATTTCAATAATACTTGCAACTTCTTCATCAGTTAAATCATAACTATATTTAAGTTCATCAACTTTCTTAAATAATTCTTGACTGATTTTTTCAAGTTTAGAAAGTTTTATACCAATACTACGCATATAATCATCAAAAAGTCTTTTACTTACTTTTTCATTTTCAAAATCATTATATAATGAATCAAAATAATCATGCATAGTTTTAAGTTCAAAGATTGAATCCTCAACATCTAAAACATTTAATCTTTGAAATATATCAATTATCTTTTTATTTGCCTCTTCGATATTATATTCAATATTTAAATAATCTAAATTATAACCACTTTGAACCATTTTTTTATAAATCAATTTTATATCTTCGATTTTCTTAGGAATAAGATTTTCTCCATATAAACAAATAGTTTTTGTTTCATTTATTATTTCATTTAAATTTGAAACAATATCATCAATAGCCTTAACAATTTTAGGTGCTTCAGTATAAGCATTTTTATCCATAGCATTTTCAAAACTTGCAAATAATTTGTCAACATTTTCAAATTGTAATTCTAAAGGAGTTTTAATCTTACTATAACTTTCAGGATCTTCTTTATAAGTTGTAAGTACATTTCGATACTCTGCTTTTAACTTAGTAATTTTATCTCTATTTCTTTCCTCACTTAAAGTAATTTCTTTAATTTCATCAAGTAAAATTCCAGATTTTGTTTGTAAATAATTTAAATCCATTTCAGTCTTTATAATTGAGGCTTTTAAATTTGCATAATCTTTTGTTTCAAAATATTCTTGAACTTCATTAATTAAATCAGTTATTTTTGGTATATCATCATTTTTTATTTCATTAAACCTTTTTTGCCATGATTCATATTTTTTTCTTAAATCATCATTATTTATTAAACTCTCAACTTTATTAAGTTCAGAAAGTATTCCCGCAGAGATTACTAAATTTTTTTGTCTTTCTAGTTCATTTATTTGGGCTAAATATTTCTTTTTAGTCTTATTTGAAATCACTAGTAAAACAATTACAATTATTATCATTGTAAGAAAATAGTAACCAATAGCAAATAACATAAACATTTCTCTAGTCATCCATCTTTTTCCTTTACATATATTTTATTTTATCATAAATGCATAAAAAAAAGAATATGATTTTATTGATTTTTTTCAATATTTATATTATAATTAATTTGCTTTATGAAAAAGCATTCATCTTGCGCCCATAGCTCAACTGGATAGAGCATTTGACTACGGATCAAAAGGTTGGGGGTTCGAATCCCTTTGGGCGTACCAATTTTAAAAAATTTCACATTTTTATAAGCGTAGTGCATTTTTTATTTGCAAAACTTAAAATTTGTGATATAATTAATTTGTTTTCGAGAAGTAGCACAGCTTGGTAGTGCACTACGCTTGGGACGTAGGGGTCGCAGGTTCAAATCCTGTCTTCTCGACCATTTAAAATTTACTAGGGAAACCTAGTTTTTTTATTGTCAAAACCCCTAGTCCCAATATTGGTACTATTGTATAAATAAAATAACACCTTGTTATTCATTTTTTATTCATTTCTGATTATAATATTAATAGTCGAAGTAGCACTATTCGCAGTTAAGTTTTTAAAACTATTACACTACAAAATTAATCTACCTCGATTGACACAATATGGTTCTTATGTTATAATTGAACCTATAAAAGAACTGATCTAGTTGGACTTACCGACGCTTTCGGTTCTTTTTATTTTCTTTTAAAATACTTTAAATATCTTTCTTTTCCCATAAAAATAACTTCTTTATATACAGAATTATACTTTTCTTTATTTAATAATTTTTCTATCTTTTCCATTGCCATTTCATTAGTCAAATCACAATTATCAGTATCAATATTTACAATAATTTTATTAGATTGTTTTCTAGCTTCATCAAAACATCTTTGTATTTTTTTCCTTTGACTATTGCTACTTTCACTTTTATAAACACTTTTAATTTCATAATAATCATTTGAAGTTTTACCGATTCTTTCGATATCAGGAACATTAATACTGGTGGGTTTTTCAATTTCTCTTAACAAATTCATATTCCAACCTAATTCTTCTCTTAATCTGTTTATAACTTTTCTTTCATCCTTTGTTAAATTGGCTTTTCTAAATTTAGCATTATTTTTGGTATATGTAATATTGTTTTATTTTTCATCAACTGTATTAAAACTACAAACAAATTCAGGTTCTATGGTTTTCACTTTTCTATTTTTTATTGTATCGTATGTAATATCTTCATATTGTGTTAAATTAAATTTAGATATTACCATGTCTCTTTTATTTAATAATTCTTTTCTTTGAGCAAATTTTTGAATATTTAAGGGAACTCTATCATATCTATTGATATTTTTATCAGTATAAGTTAATTTATCATTATTAATCTCATCATTATCATTATTTATCAAATTATCAGCATCATATGAAGTCATTCTATTTTCTTTTGCACTTTCGTGCAAATATAATGTATTTTCTATTGCAAATTTTTCCATTACTTTTTAATTTTCAAAATATTTCTATGTCATTTTGAATTTCTCCCTTCATATATATTTATTACCGGAAAATTTCTGATTTCCTCCTTTTTTTGAAAAATTTCTTTAAAAAAGTCGAAATTTTACATTTTATTTACATATATTTTATATAAATCATTTTACATTGTTTAACATCAAAAAAAGATACACTTACCACCGATAATTATATAATTCTATAAAAATTAAAAAGAAATTAAAATAACACCTTGTTATTCATTTTTTCTTCATTTCTGATTATAATATTAATAGTCGAAGTAGCACTATTTGCGGTTAAGTTTTCTAAACTAATGCACTACAAAATTAATCTACCTCGATTGACACAATATGGTTCTTATGCTATAATGTGTACATGAGAAGTGGTCCCACCGTTAATCGGAGGGGTCACTTCTTTTTGGTTATTTTTATAAATGTTTTATCTCTTTTAATTATTATTTTATCCAACCATTTTAATTTTGGTAGTTTATATAAAGAATTTATTCTATTATCAATTTCTAAATCTGTTAGTGTTGAATTTGAAACGTCAAATATAAAATTATGTGATTGTTTTTCATGTTTTTCAACAGCATGAAAGAAAATGTTTTTTCCATTACCATTAATCTCTTTTAAATCCCAATATTCTCCTCTAAATAAATAATCAGCAGTTTTTATTCCCTCTGGATAATTTACTCTTGGCAACATATACAATTCTCCCCCAAAAGTGTCTTCTAACCATTCTGCCACTTCTTTTTCTTTTTTAGAATAGTCCAAAATCACATTTTTCCCATCAACTTTGTATTTCTTTTGCTTAAAGATAAAATATCCTGAAGTTAAAACCCTATGACTATTTGGATTAGAATTTTCTATCCAATTTTTTGTTACATCGGTATATGAATTAGAGGTTAATTTCTCTATCTCTTTCTTCAAATTGTTGTCTATTTGAGCAAATTTTTGAATGTTTAAGGGTAATATTAAGCCACTTTGTAATCTATCAAAACTTTTGATATTTTTACCAATATATGCTAATTTATCATTATTAATCTTGTTATTACTACTATTTATCAAATTATCATCATATGAAATCATTTTATTTTCTTTTATACTTTCGAATAAATATAATGCATCTTCTATCACAAATTTTTCCATTTACTTTTTAATTTTCAAAATATTTCTATGTCATTTTGAAATTCTCCCTTCATATATATTTATTACCGGAAAATTTCTCTTTTCCTCCTTTTTTTGAAAAATTTCTTATAAAAAGTACAAATTTTACATATTTTTGACACTTTTAAAAAATTTATTTTACGTTTATTTTACACATACTATAAAAACTTTTTCCTAATGAAAAAAGGTAACTTACGCTACCCTTTCTAGTTTAATACCAACACTATAATCATTTAAAGTTAAATCCTTTTCTATAGAATCATCAAAATTAATTTCTATAGCAAGAGTTTCATTTTTTACATAATCTAGATTATCTTTAATAGAACTTGCAAACTCTTCATCTGCATTAACATATATTTTAATTCTATTATCAATATCAAAATTACTTTCTTTTCTAATTGCTTGAACTTTAGATACAAATTCTCTAGCATTACCCTCTTTTTTAAGTGAATCAGTAATAACAGCATTAAGTATTACAAACTTACCATTATCCATACCAATATCAAAGCCCTCTTTTGCATTATATCTAATATCTACTAAAGATGGAGCAACTTCATAATTTTCACCATTAACATTTAAAGTAATACTTTCACCTTTTTGAATACTTTCAAGTTCTTCTTCAGTTAAATTTAATAATTTTTCTTGATAGGCTTTCATATTTTTACCAAATACTTTACCAGCCTCTTTAAAGTTAGGTTTTACTTCAAAGTTCATATAAGTATTAATATCATTTATAAATTTAACTTCTTTAACATTTAATTCCTCTTTGATAAGAGATGTTAAATTATCAATAATACTTTCATATTTACCATCAATTAATACTTCACTAAGTGGTTGTCTTACTTTAATTTTATTTTCTTCTCTAGCGTATCTACCTATAGAAATAAGATCTCTTACTAAATCCATTTTTTCCTCTAAAGCAGGATTTATAAGATTTTCATTGCAAACTGGGTAACTTGCTAAATGAACTGATTTTTCACCTGTTAAATTAGTATAGATTTCTTCAGAAACGAATGGTGCAATCGGAGCAATTAATTTACATAATCCACTTAATACTTCATAAGTAGTCATATAAACACTTTTCTTTGAGCTATTAAACTCACTGCCCCAGAATCTATTACGATTACGTCTAATATACCAATTTGATAAATCATCTGATACAAAAGATGTAATATATTTAGTAACTTTATTTAAATCATATTCAGAAAATGAATTTCTTACATTTTTAACTAAATTATTATATTTTGATAAAAGCCATTTATCAATTTCCTCTCTATCAAAGTAATTTACATTACATTCATTTATATTGATATTATCTACATTTGCATACATTTGAAAAAATGAATATGTATTTTTTAAAGGATTAACAAATTTAGAATATACTTCTTTTACACCATCTTCATCAAATTTAAGTGGTGTCCATACTGGAGAAGCATAAAGCATATACCATCTAATAGAATCTGCTCCATATTTTTCCATAATAGCAATTGGATCAATGATATTACCTGTGGATTTACTCATTTTTTTACCATTTTTATCAAGCATCATATCATTTACAACAACATTTTTAAATGATGAAGTTCCACTTATAATTGTACTTATTACAAGTAGTACATAAAACCATCCACGAGTTTGGTCTACTCCCTCAGCAATAAAATCTGCAGGAAATTGACTTTCAAAAAGTTCTTTATTTTCAAATGGATAATGATATTGTGCATATGGCATTGAACCTGAATCAAACCATACATCAAGTACATCTTTAACTCTATGCATTGTGCCACCACATGAACAAGTCATTGTAATATTATCTACATAAGGTCTATGAAGTTCCATATTTTTAATATCAATATCTTTTTCATTGGCTCTATTAGTTAATTCCTCTACACTACCAATTACATCAAAATGATTACATTCATCACATACCCAAATAGGAAGAGGGCATCCCCAATATCTATTTCTTGAGATACCCCAATCTATCATATTTTCAAGCCAATTATTAAATCTTTTTTGACCTACATAATCTGGATACCAATTAATTGCTTTATTAGCCTCAATAATTTTATCTTTATAAGCAGTTGTTTTTACATACCAAGCAGGTTTTGCAAAATATATAAGTGGACTTTTACATCTCCAGCAATGAGGATAATCATGAACCATTTTTATTTTCTTAAATAATTTATCATTTTCTTTTAAATATTTGATAATATCTATCTCAAGGTCTTTATCTGTTACAAGAGTTCCTTTCCAAGGACCAATTTTATATTTACCATCACTACCAACACTTTGAACAAAAGATATTTCATTTTGAGTACATACTCTATTATCATCAGCACCATATGCCGGAGCAATATGAACTATTCCAGTACCATCATCTGCAGTAACATAAGAGTCCGCAACTACAACAAAAGCTTTTCCCTCTACCTTTGCAAAAGGCATTAATTGTTCATACTCTGTTCCAACTAAATCAGTACCTTTAAATGATTCAAGAACTTTTACATCTTCTCCTAAAACCTTTTCTACTAAACTTTCACATAATATAAATTTATAACCCATACTTTCAACTTTTACATAAGTTAAATCTGGATTAACACAAGCTGCAACATTATCAAGAAGTGTCCAAGGAGTAGTAGTCCATACAAGCATATATTCATCTTTACCCTTTATTTTAAAAGGAACAATAACAGTATTTACACTATCTTCTTCATAACCTTGGCTTACTTCGTGTGATGCAAGTTCTGTTCCACATCTAGGACAATATGGAAGTACTTTAGAGCCATAATAAATAAGTCCTTTTTCATGCATAGTTTTTAAAATCCACCATTCAGATTCAATGAAATCATTACTACATGTAATATATGGATTTTTAGTATCAATAAATTGACCCATCATTTGAGTTACTTTATCTACTTCATCAATATTTGTAGCGGTTTCTTTATTACACTCTTTACAAAAATTTTCTACACCAAATTTTTCAATATCTGCTTTACCAGAAAAACCTAATTTCTTTTCAACATTAACCTCAATTGGAAGTCCATGTGTATCAAGTCCTATTTTTCTAAGTACCTTTTTACCATTCATTACATTATACTTACAAAAAGCATCTTTAATTGTTTTTGCAAATACATGATGAATTCCCGGTTTAGCATTAGCATAAATTGGTCCATCATAAAATACAAAGTTTTCATCGCCTTTTGTAGTTAATGATAAAATATCCTCTTTTTGCCAAGTATCTAATATACTTTTTTCAACTTCATTAGTTTTTCTTTCATCTAATTTTTTAAACATCTTTCTTCCCTCCAATAAAAAAAGTGGTTACCAAAAGGGTGCATATAGCACGGTACCACCTTTATATTAACTTATTATTCTTAATGCGAATTACACAGTTTACCCTATTTACTTAGATAAACAACTCCCAAGTGATCTAAATTACTACTTTGTTATTAGCTTTCACCATACACTAACTCTCTTATTAACTTAATATGTAATTTCGTCTTGTTCATAGTTTTTCTCAAAACATATCTAAATTATATGCTTTTTTTCTTTGGTTGTCAACTAACAACGTACACATCGTTATATGTTCCACTTCCAAGTAATTTACTTTCAGAGGATAAACTTACTACGCCACGAGCCGCAAATCTAATTCCCACATCGGACATACTAAATCCACCCTCATCCATCGCACTGTACTCAAACGAAAAATCACCATCGAAAGCAGCAGGTGTGCCTGTCCAATAATGAGCTCCAGTATATAAATAATGACTTTTAACACTTTCATTAAAATTGTTTCCTGCCATTTCAACTTCATCTATTGTTATTAAACCTATTGGATATGTTAATGCACTATTTCCTTTACCATTTATTTTATTAACTGTAAATCTATCACCATCTACTGCACAAGTTAATACTGGACTTTTACTTTTAGATAATCTTCCATATGCTCCATAATAATATGCAGTTCCTGTTGAATTCCAACTTGTTAATGTTGTGTAATTTGTTGGCAAATATGCTACAGCTGAAGTTGATGCACTTCTATCATTACAAAATATCTGGTCCGCTATTAAATCGTTATCTTTTAATGTTGTTCCTGCATACCACTTATCTATTGCCTGTTTTATTGCACTATTATATACTGTATTTCCATTTACTGTACAGCTTGCACTTGTTCTGTTACATTTTCCATAACCGTGTTGTTGTCTTTCTATATATTGATAGCCTACATATTCTGCTTTATCTCTACTACTATTAAAGACACTTGTGCTTATTTGAGTACCTGTTCCAGTCATTACTGTCGCTGTACTACTTGTTGGTGCAGTTGTTCCTGAATATATCATCCTTATACTTCCATCGCCATTAGTTCTTATTATTCTCCAGTATATATCTTTATTGCCTTCTTTTCCAAATTTTACCCAATTATTATCTACTGCACCTCTGAAATAATATGACTTCATTCCTGTTGTTGCAGTATAATCATCATCAGCTTTAAATAAACCTTCATTTGTTGTTGCAACTTTACTAAAATCTGGAGTTGTTTCATTTACTGTATTATTTGCAAGTATTGTTTGCCATCCTTTTGTCTCTAAAACAATTACATTAGATAATGCTTTATTTCCTGCACTATCTTTTACCCATAAATAATAAGTTCCTTCAGTAGTTATAGTGGTACTTAAATTATATGTTTTTCCACTTATTGATGTCCAACTTGTTGGCTCTAAAGTATTACTTGTACTAAAACCATAAGCTAATAAACTTTGATTATCTGTTAGTGTTGCTGTTATAGTTTTACCATTAATCTTTAAGTTAGATATAACAGGTTTTTGTGTATCAATTATTTTATCAAAATAAACTTATTGAAAGAAAAGAACAAAATTATTGCTTACCTGGTTTTCGTAGTCATAAGATATGGAAAATGATTCTTGCAGTAATGGGATATGGTTTAGCGATTGAACTTGTTTCCACTTTTAAGATAGAAGGACAAGCTACTGTGTTAGATTATTTTGTTTATCGTATGATTTTGATTTTATGGTTTGTGATTACACTTGTTTTATCAACGAATTATTTATCATTAAGAGATTATTTGCCTTATTATAAAGGACAAAAAACATTGATTAAAGTAATATCAACTATTGTTTCTTGGTTTGTTTTAATGTTGGGTGTTCTTTTGGTTGGCACATTTTTTATCGCATTATTTAAGTAAT